>JAEEGH010006882.1_pt1 | contig 27644 bp, 19 predicted proteins | sample 9134181 | NCBI WGS metagenome assembly JAEEGH01 (sample SAMN16246544, study PRJNA631951) | gut metagenome | biome: gut microbiome; feature: rumen; material: DP-attached | host: Bos | place: Iran: Karaj | collected 2018-10 | reverse complement strand
AATTATTTACGTTTGCCGCTACCGCGGCAGCACAAAATAAGTGTTTTCGTAAGTTGTTTTCACTCCTTCGCGCCGTTTTTTTTGTAATGTTAGCAACTTTTCAAAACTCGACATTCGGGCTAACTATTTTGCCCCCTTAAATAAAAATCATTATAAAAAAAACTATTTAATACTGTAAAAATATGCATTTATTTTGTATAATCATTCAACTTATTTTTGAAAGGATGGAGATAAAAAAATGACAGCATCTACTATTGCTATGATCATTGCCTTTGCACTCTACCTTGGACTTATGGTCTTTGTTGGAGTCAGAAATGCAAAGCGTAACAACTCTGCTTCAGATTTCTTTCTGGGTGGTCGTAAACTTGGCCCTTGGGTAACCGCTCTTTCTGCTGAAGCTTCAGATTCTTCTGCCTGGCTTTTAATGGGACTGCCTGGTCTCTGCTATTTAGGAGGATTTAAGGAAACCTTCTGGACTGCACTTGGTCTGATTGTGGGAACCTATCTTGCCTGGCTTTTTATTGCAAAGAATTTGAGAAAATGTTCTATTACTTTTGGGGATTCAATTACTGTTCCTGAATTTTTAAGTAATCGTTTTAACGATAAAAGTCATCTGCTGGCGATAGTTTCAGTTTTCTTTATTGTTGTATTCTTTACCATTTATACTGCTTCAGGTTTTGTTGCCTGTGCTAAACTTTTCCGTTCTGTATTTGGTCTTGAATGGGGATGGGGGCTGGCAATTGGATTTATCATCATTTTGTCATATACAATCCTGGGCGGATACAGAGCTGTCTGTACAACAGATTTTATGCAGGGAACTTTGATTTTTGTTGCATTTGTTGTTTCTGCAGTTATTGTTGTGTTAAAGCTTGGCGGTGTAAATGATGCAATTGGTCAGGTTCAGAATTTCAGTCAGAGGGCATTAAGCGGCGAGTTTGGTAAAGCCATGATGGATACTTTTAAAGCTAATCAATCTTATTCTGTAATGAATGCTGTTTCTGCTTTTGCCTGGTGTCTGGGATATTTTGGTATGCCTCACATTATTGTACGTTTCATGGGTATTCGTTCAAATAAGGAAGTTAAAGTTGCCCGCCGTGTTGGAATTATCTGGATGATTATTGCTTACATTGGTACTTTCATCATTGGAACTCTGGGAACTGCATATCTCTTTAAAAACGGAATTCTTCTGGGAACAGAAACTGTTCTTGAAGGAACTGAAAGTCTTGCTCAAAACGGAGGCCTTATTTCCTTAGTTAAGGGACTGGGTAACGGAACTCAGGAAGCAGTTTTCTCTGAATCTATGAAACTTATGTATCCTGCATTCCTGGCAGGTGTTTTCCTTTGTGCAATTCTTGCAGCATCAATGTCTACTGCTGACTCCCAGCTCCTTTCTGCATCATCTGCAATCGGCCAGGATATTTTCAAGGGAATTATTAACAAAAAGGCATCTGACAAAACAGTTCTTCTTGTGAGCCGCATTAGTGTTCTTGTAATTGCAATTGTGGGACTTCTTCTTGCAACAAATCCTGATTCATCTATCTTTAATCTTGTTTCTTTTGCCTGGTCTGGATTTGGTGGAACCTTTGGTCCTCTTATTATTCTGGCCCTCTACTGGAAGAGAACAACTGCCCCTGGTGCAATTGCTGGTCTCATTTCCGGTGGAATCACAGTAGTTGCATGGCATTTCTTAAAGGATCGGGGCGGTATTTTTGAAATATATGAAATACTTCCAGCCTTTATTGTTTGTCTCCTTGTTACAGTAATTGTTTCTCTTTGCACAAAGCAGGACTCTGAAATTGCTGCAAAGTTTGACAAATATAAGACAATGGAAGATTAAAGAAAATATTTCCAAATAAAAAACAGCTCCTGTTAATGAAGTGCACTTCATAAAAAGGGGCTGTTTTTTTGTCTTTAGTTTCTTTAATAAAATAGTTTAGTCTCTGGCTGCAGAAATAATTTTTTTTGTAAGCTTGAAGAAAGTCTGATTAATTCCCCTCTTGTATAGTGGGTAATCTTTACGAATGTCCTTCATATTTTCATATATTCTATTTGCGGAATCAAAATTTTTTTCTTCCAGATAGTGTTTTACAAGATTGTATCCAACCTGGAAATTGGAAGTGTTGTCAAAAATGTCCTGAAGTTTTTCATAATCTTCATTTACAAGAAGTTCAATCAGAGCTTCTTCCTGATTTGAAATCTCGTTAAATTTTTTGAACTGTTGAAGAACGATTTTTGCATTTTCCAAATCACCGGCTTTATACAAACAGGTAATGAGTTTAAACTGAATTTCCCCGTCATTTTCATACTGACCGTGGAGGCAGGATTTATATAAATCAATTGCCTTCAAATAATTTCCTGAATCTGTATAGGCATCAGCCAGCTGAACAATGTTAGAGATTGTTTCCTGTCTTTTTACAAGTCTTTCTAAATCCTGTATTTTTTTGTTTGGATGAAATGCTCCGTCAATTGCAGAACCCATTTTATTTATAGATTTACTTTGTGAAAGGTCGGGCAGAATTTCAATGATAAAATATGCGACTCCTCCAATGTAAGGTAAAAATACAAGAAGCCATAACCAGAAAAAGGGTTTATTATTTTTAATTATGTGGATAATAAATAATAACTGAAATATATAAGGTATAAATGCTAAAAAATAAGTCATGAAAGGATAGTAACAGATTTTTATATAATTGTTAAGGATGTAGGAAAAATAAAATCTACATGGGTTGTAATAAATATTTCTGTGATATAAAGAATTGCTGCAAAAAAAACACCCTGCTTAAAAAAAGCAGGGCATTATTAAAATCAAAATTACTTGTTTGAAAGAAGGGAAAGCTTTGTGCCGAATCTGGCGTTTAATAATGAAACTCCGTAGCCTTCAAGTGTTCCCAGCAGGGCTCCCGTAAGAACGTCTGTAAAAAAATGATTGCCGCTTAAGATGCGAAGGCAGCCTGTTGTTAATACCATTGTGTATGCAAGAATAATAATTATTTTTGTGAAAGCACCCTTATGTTTTTGCAGCAGCAGGCTCATTGTAACAAAAGCCGCTCCCATGCATGCATTAAAAGTGTGGCCGGAAGGGAAGGAGTGCTGGAAATCCCCATTTGCAATACCCTTAGGAGAAGGATTTTCAAAGTACATGTAAGGTCTGATTCTTTCTACTGAGGACTTAATAAAATCATAAATTGTCTTACCAAAGAAAAAGGACGTCAGATAGATAAGAATTAAAGAAATAAGTGCCATCCATTTTTTGTCAGATTTTACTACTGAAAAAATCAAGACAATAAATGGCAGCAGAATGAGATTGATTCCACAGGTAATGTCTCCCAGTTTATGCAGTTTATGATTGTAGGCATGAGCAAGACTGCGGTCAATAAAGTTTAAGTTATCCAGATTGTATTTTGTCACTCCATCCCAGGGGCTGCTGCTTGTGACTTTCATAAAAAATTGTGAAGCGGCCAGTAGCAGAAGTGAAAGGATGAAAAGAGCAATTGTAAAAGCAAGTGTATTATTTTTATTTTCCTTATTCATATCTAAATTCTAACACACTTAACTTCATTTATCCATAAGGCTTTTTTTTTCTTTTAAGGAATGATTATAAAATCACGACTAGGAGCCGTTTTTTGATAAATACAATGATTTTCAAAACTCCACATTCGGGCTATTTATTTTTTTTAAAATTAACTAAACTAAAAAAAGGAGTAAAAAATGAAAAAAATTTATGCCTTAATTCTTATAGTTTCCATTGCAGTTTCAGGAGCTTTTTCAAATCCTTATGCAATTGATTATTCAAAACTTCCCCAGGACGAAGAATGTATGCAGCTTGTTGATGATTTTTTGTCTTCATACAATTATATCTGTCAGTATAGTTTTGACCACCTGGAAGATTACAAAAATTATTTTTTGACTGCTGAAACTTTATACAATTATTTATGTAAAATAAAGAAGCCAAATTATGATGAAGAACTTTTAAAACTTCTCACATTGCGCTGTATTTATAATTCTGATCAAGTCCAGTTTAAAGAAGTTGAAAAGCTGTTCAAAAAGATTAATAAAAAATATTCAAAGAATGCAGAGCATCACTGGATATACGGTAACTTTCTTGTTACCTGTGGAAGAGCGGAAAGCGGGCAGGAAGAGCTGAACACCTATCTTAAAATGAAAGATTATTATGTAAGTCAGTACTGGATGAGTGATTACGCTTACTCACTTACAGTTTCTTTTCAATATCTGAAAGCTTACTATGCATTAACAAATGGCGGACAGATTGATGAAGCAGACGTTGATCCCTGGATTTTAAGAATAATTAAGGAGAACATTGAAGAAAGCTCTCTTGATAAAGAATATACAAATGAGCAGGTCTGGAGATTGTCCGGTGAGAAAGATGGTTACTATTATTTATACAGTACTGCTCTTGGAGTTTCTTTTCCTGTAAAAGGAAGCTGGGAAATTAGTCTTCAGCCAATTTCTAAAGAGAAGCCTGCTTTTGCCAATATTACTGTTGATGACTTTAAAATAAAAAATAATCCGGTAAATATTACTGTGTTATTACTGTTTGTTCCTCAGTCTGTTGACTATACTTTTAGTGAAGAAGTAATAGCGTTTAATTCTAGTAGTACCAGGGTAGAAGAAGATCTTGTTCTTGCAAATCAAAACTTCAAAAAGATTACTTATGAAAATCCTGATGTTTATAATGATGATAGGAAGGGATTTAGAAGTTTTTTATATGTTGCAGATATTGTTCCTGAAAAATTCTCCGGCGCCAAATGTGAACATCCTTTTTATCCTGCTGCAAAAAAGTCTCAGTCGTCAAATGATTCTGTAGTTTACTATTCATTTCCTCACACTTTGACCCGCCTTAATGAACCAGTAAGAGTTTATGTTCTTGTGGATTCCTGCGCTGCTCTTTCAAAAGAAACTGATAAACTTATGGAAGATTTATTTGCTCATGCGGTTTTTAAGTAATCCATTCTGCTGATTAAAAATAAGACCAGCCGGCCCTGGAGCAAGGACGAAGTCAGTGCGAAGCACCGAGGGTACCGAGTTGCGGAAGGACCGTTAACGTCAGCAGGTATGCTCCAAAACAAAAAAAAGGACTTCCTCAAAAGAAGAAGTCCTTTGCAAAAAAAGTCTATTTGTTAAACGCGTTCAACAGAATATTCTTTTGCATCTTTGCCCATGTAAACTACGATCTTGGAATCGTCCTTGATCTGGTCTACAGGGATGTATGATGCATCAATGCGTTTTCCGTCTACTTCAACGTATTCAACACCCTTAGATACGTGCTGTGGATTTTTTACTTCAATGTGAAGGTTCATTTTTCTCCAGCGGCGTTCTACTGTGAATCCGTCCCAGTCGTGCTTGATACATGGGTCAAAAAGCATTCCGTCGTACTGTGGTTTAATTCCCAGCATGTACTGTGTGATTGCGTAATATGACCAGGTTCCTGCACCTGAGAGCCATGATGTTCTTGTGTTGCCCGGACGCTTTGAATATGTAGAGTATGTTGTCTGGCCTACTACATATGGTTCGCTCTGGCGGATTTCTGCCTTGTCGTTGTATGCGGCAGGAATTGATGCCTTGCAGTATTCGTATGCTCTGTCGCCGTTGCCCAGCATTGTTTCCGCAATTACTCCCCAGCCCTGTGTGTGGTTGAAGATACCTGCATTTTCCTTGATGCCAGGAAGGAATACTACTGATGACATAATGTCTGAGCGGGTCTTTACGAATGGAGGAGCACAAAGCATAAGTCCGTAAGGTGTAGCAAGTTTTTCCTTTACTGATTCCATACAGATCTTTGCCTGTTCTGCAGTTGCAGCAGATGACATAACTGCCCATACCTGAGTGTTAAAGTAAATCTGTCCTTCTTCAATTGACTGTGTTCCGTAAACTGTTCCGTCTTCGCCAACAGCCCAGATAAACCACTTGCCGTCCCAGCACTTTTTCTGAATGTTTTCATCCAGAGTTTTGCGCTGTGCAAGAGCCCATTCTGCTTCATCCTTTTTGCCAAGGCGGTTTGAGATGTCAGCATAAGTTGTAAGACCCAGGCGGAGCTGGAATGCAACAAAGAGTGATTCTCCGTGATAGCCTAATTTGAGACAGTCATTCCAGTCTGCAAGAAGACCACATGGAAGTCCGTCTGCACCCATTCTTTCCAGGTTAAATTCCAGGGCACGCTTAAGGTGTCCGTAAACAGTTGCTTCTCCGCCGTCTGCGTAAGGAACAACCTTGTTGTAGAAGTCAAAGTTTCCTGTTTCTGCAACATAGCATGGTACTGCATTAAAGAACCATTCACAGTCATCTGAACGGAATTCTTCAGGCTTTGGAGCTTTTTCGTGACCAGCGTTGAAATCCTTTGAAATTACAGGAACTGCACCACCGTTCTGGCACTGTCCGGAAATCATGCGTACAAGGCGTTCTTCTGCTTCTTCAGGAATTGCAGCGGAAACACCAAGAATATCCTGTACGGAATCACGGTAACCAAGACCGTCACGTTCTCCGTTATAAACCAGGGATGCTGCACGTGACCATGCAAACGTAATGAGACAGTTGTAAAGTCCCCAGACATTTACTGTGTGGTTAATATCTTCATCTGGAGTGATTGCCTTGAATGAACCAAGCTTTGCGTGCCAGTTGTTAACCAGTTTCTCGAATTCTTCATCGGCTTTTTTGAAGTTACCGAATTCGTTTACAATTTTCTGTCCAACGTTGCGGGCATCATCAATACCCAGCATGAGCATGATTTCTTTTGTTTCGCCTGGCTGAAGTTCAAGATCTCCCTGAACTGTACCACAAGAGTTGTCGCCGTATGCTTCTGAGTTTGTACATGCACCTTTTACAACAGCTTCAGGATGTTCGTAGTTTCCGTAAGTTCCGATGAATGCTTCACGGCTGGTATCAAAACCTGTCATTGGAGTACCAACTAAGGCTACCCACTGACTCATGTAAGCTCCACCAACTTCCCACTCAGGGTGCTGGATGTAAAGGTTGTCCTGAATTGAATAACGGAGCAGGTTGTCGCCTACTTTTTCGCCCTTAACGATAAAGAGGGAATACTGAAGGTTTACCTGATCCTGTGTTGTGTTCCACTGGTTTGCAAATTCACAGTATGAGAATACGCGGATTTTACGAACCTTGTCAGAAGTATTTGTTACCTTAAGGCGCCAGTATTCAAAATTCTGTCCAAGAGGAACATAATATTTTGTTTCTGATTTAATACCTTTGTATTCAGATGTGATTGTTGTATATGCTGTACCGTGGCGGCATTCAGACTTATACTGATCAAGAGGTTTTCCAACAGGCTGCCATGATGCTGACCAGAAGTCTCCGTCGTCCTGATCACGAAGATAGAAGTAACGGCCAGGCTGATCCATTGGAACAGCATTGAAACGGAGACGCATAAAGCGGCCCTGTGCACCAGACTTGTAAAAACCATAACCGCCGGCATTATTTGTAATGACAGCTCCATAAACGGTAGAACCCAGGTAATTGCTCCATGATGTTGGAGTATCAGGGCGTGTGATGACGTATTCTGCCTTGTCATCGTCAAAATAACCGTATCTCATAAAAAAAACTCCTGTGGATTTTTTTCTGTAACTTTCCTACCGGATGATAAGAAAGTTACTGAATATTAGTTTATCAATTTTGAAGTGTCTATCGACTTTTTTCTACAATTTTACTGTGATTTTTTATGATTTTTGACCTTAGAGAATCAGAAATCCAGAACACCCTGGCTCTTCATGATTTCAAATACTGAATCTGGTCCAAGGAAGTGGGCACTTCCTGCAAAAACAAAGGTTGTACCCCCTTCTTTAAGCAGTTTCTTAAATGTTTTAGCCCACTTAGTATTGCGGTTAAGAATCATATCCTTGTAGTACTTTTCATAAATTGAAACAGGAATTGTTTCCAGGTCATCTTCTGTATCACCGTTAAGAAGTTTTTCCAGACCGGCCCTGTCGTCTTCCAGATATGCCTGATACATTTGTACAAGCTGATCGATTGTATCTACAAAAGGATATTCACTTAATGTGCCCTTGAGGAAGGCAAGCTGTGTATTATAATCACCGTAGCGGACCAGGTTTAACTGAGTCTGAAGATCGTCCAAGCCAAGAGTTTTTCTTCCCATTTCCAGGTTTGTTGATTCAAGCCAGTTATCAATTCCGCTCTGAGCATCAAGTCCTGTAACCAGATAAATTGCAGCTGTTACTGAACTGTTGATTACCCATGGTTCATATGCTTTGTATGGCTCCAGGTTTTTTTCACCCTGAAAGAGTGTGATGAGCTTTGCCTGTTCTTCTTCTGTAAGATAGTCAAGAATGTTTCTTCCTTCCTTATAGCTTTGTGTCATAAGGGTAACTACTTTGTTCTGAACTGCAGGCCAGTCATCAGAAGCAAGTTCACCATATACTCTGTCTGCATTCTTAAATGCAGATACAACCTGTTCAGAAATAGGGTAGCTCTGTTCATCTGCGAGATGGAATGTGCCCTGAATGTAGATTGAAGATGGATTTCCATTTTTGTCAGTTCCGTCAATTCTCCAGAAAAGGCGGCTGTCTTCTTCAACTAATTTTGCTTTTTCTCCATTGCCAGAACTTGCACATGAAGTGATAAAAAGAGAAGCAAAAACAAATGCTGCTGCAAAAACTTTTGTAACAAAACGCTTATTTTTCATATAAACCTCGATTTGAAAATTGTATTGTCAGTTTACTTGATGTTTAAGGTATTATCAATTAGTCAATGTCAATAATGAAAAGAGTTTTTATAATATTTATTCCAGGTCCCCGGCCTCTCTCATAAGCTGAAAAACTGAGTCTGAGCCTATAAAGTGTCCGGCCCCTGCAAAAATAAAGGTGCTTTTCCCCTGGTAAAGAAAAGCTGCAATCTGCTGTGCCCAGGAGAAATTTCTGTCAATGAAAACTTCCCGGTAGTAATTTGTATAGAGCTGTGTTCTTTCATCAAGGTATGTCTCGCTGGAAGGATTGATGTCGCTTCCTGTTCCTGCATCCATAAGTCTGGTTTCTGGAAGGTATTCTTCTTCATCTCCAAAGACCAGGCGGTCAAGCTCTTCTTCCCTGCCGGAAAGATAACATTCGTAAACCTTGATTAAATCTTCCACGTTTTTTGTAAAGGGAAAATCTGTCATTGTATCTTCGAGAAAAATCAGCTGACTTTCATAGTCTCCGTAGCGGCTTAACCTGAGCTGGGTTTCCAGACTGTCCAGCCCCAGAACTTCCTTTTTCATCTTTGCGGCTTCCTGCTTAAAATAATGATCCAGGCCCAGTTCGGTTTTCAGTCCGCTTGCTGCATTAAGGGAAGCATTTATGGAAGAATTATAAATCCATGGCTCCCAGTGGAGGGGAACATTTTCTTCACCTTCATAAAGGTAGGCAAGATTTTTTGCAGCTTCAGGACTGAGGGCTTCAAGGATGTTATTTTCAGGATTGTAACTTTTTACGTACAGAAGGGAAATTTCTTTTTCAAGATTTTTTGATTCAGCAGAGGAAACTTCTGCAACCAACCGGTCTGAATTTCTAAAGGCAGTCATCACTTCTTCATCTACAGGATAGAGTCTCTGGTCTCCAATGTGGTAAGTTCCCTGAATGTAAACTGTGCTGGGCTTTCCTCTTTTGTCAGTACCGTCTATCCGCCAGAAAAAACGGCTCTGGCATTTTGTTAGACAGGCCTTTAATCCGTCCGGGTATTCTTTTGTAGAAAGGCAGGAAGTAAAAATAAGTCCTGCCAGAATCAGCAAGAGTAAATGGATTTTTGGTTTACTTTTACTTCCTTTATAAAACAAACTGACTCTCTCCAATCAAATTATTCTGTAAGGGAAAGCTGCTCCGCAATTGAGAAACAGCAGTCACCGATTTTTTCAATCTGCTTAACAAAATCCATATAAACAAGTTCGGCCTTAACGTTGGCCCCTGCTTCCAGACGTTTCCGGGCAACTTTTTTCAGTTCCTTTCTTTCCTGGTCAATCTGGGTTTCAAGTTCATTTGCAAATTCCATCTGGTTGGCATTCAAAGCCTTGTTGATGTTTTTATAGATGAACATAAGCAGCTGGCGGGCAAGTTCAAGATATGGAAGAAGTCTGTCGTAATCTTCCTCTGGATAAGAATAATTTTTTTCAGTCATCTTCTTTATTGCAACACCAATGCTGAGAACATCATCACTCATTGATTCCAGTTCCTGAGTAATCTGAATCATTACATTTACATTGTTGCGGGTTCGGTCATCCAGATCCAGCTTAAGACACTTGAGCAGGTAGTTGGTGATTTGTTCCTGCATCTGGTCCATATAATCTTCTTCCCGAACAAGATTGTCGTAGTGTTCTTTCAGGAAGGAACCGGATCTGTCCTTAAATCCGTACTGAAGTCTGTCAAACATTTGAACTGCAATGTCTGCCATTTTGCTGACTTCGTGGGATGCAGTAACAACTGGAATTGTTGGAGCTTCATGGGCAGCAAGTTCGCTGAATTCAAATTTGTAAACAGTAGGAAGATTGTCGCTGTCGTCCCTGATGATTTTTCTGGTAAGATTTGCAATCTGATTAACAAATGGAATAAAGAGAACTGTTCCGAATACCTTGAACATTGTGTGAAGCATGGCGATGTGGTAAACGATATTTTCCTGAACTGTTCCCGGAACAATCAAATCAATGAATGCAAGGAAAGGCTTAAAGAAGGCAAGGGCAAGAATTACTGTAATAACATTGAACATTACGTGAACAAAAGCCGTTCTCTTTGCATTTGAAGAGGAGCCGAATGCTGCCATAATTGAATCTACTGTAGAACCAATTTCTGAACCGATAACCATTGCTGCACCAAGTTCCCAGAAGTCTGAGTTTACGGCACAAAGTGTGATTACGATTGCGGTCATTGCTGATGAAGAGTGGATAAGTGCAGTAAAAATGATTCCGATGAGAACTGCAAATACCATGCTCCAGATTCCAATGCCCTGAATTGATTCAATAAGGTCTGGAAGGAAAGATGTACTCTTAATAATGTCGCTGAGCCAGCCCAGTCCAATAAAGAGCATACCGAAGCCCATAATTGCCTGACCAATTCCTTCTTTGTGAAGTTTTTTCATAATCAGGAAAACATAGCCCAGTCCAAAAATAGGAATTGCGTAATCTTTAATTTCAAAGCCTGAACCAAAGAGGGCTACAATCCAGGCTGTAATAGTCGTTCCAATATTTGCACCAAAAATTACACCAATAGACTGTTCCAGTGTAAGAAGCCCTGCGTTTACAAAAGAAACCAGCATGACTGTTGTGGCTCCGGAAGACTGAATCAGCATAGTCAGCAGACAACCGGTAAGAAGTCCTACAAAACGGTTTCTGGTCATAAAGTGAAGAGCTTTCTGAAGTTTGTCACCTGCAGACTTTTGAATACCGTCGCTCATCATCTTCATTCCATAAAGAAGAAAACAAAGGCTTCCTGCTAACTGCAATATAATTAATAATACGCTTCTAAATGATGTCATCTTTAATTCTCATATAAATTGGGATCATTTTAATTATAAAAAATCAGTGAATAATTTGCTAGAGGGTATTATAATTAAGCCATGAATGACTTGAATTTACCTAAAGATACTAAATCTATTAAAGAAAAGATTTCAGAAGATATAAAGGCACGAAAAGAAGAACAGGAAAGGCTTATTGCAGAGTCCAGGGCAAAGTTTTACGGAAGTCTTGCTGCTTTAGGATTTTTTTCTGAAGAAAGAAGGTCAAAGGGCGAAAAGTTCGTTGCGGATTTTTATGACAGACATCTGGGACTGAAAAAAGAATCTTCCAGGGGCAAATCTTTTCTGGAAACCCCTTTTGAAAAAATCCTCAGGAATCGTTATCAGAATGATGTTGAAAAGCAGGCCAAACTTATGAACTTTATGGCCCGTGTCAGAAATGATGCAGGGCTCCTTATGATAGATGATGAAGATTTTGCAAGACGCTTTATTCAGACAAATGAATTTGAAGCTGCCATCCTTTCTGTGGACATCCGCCGTTCAACGGAATTAATGCTTCGTTGTGAAAGTGCAGAAGTATACTCAGAATTTATAAGTCACCTCCTTGAAGGCCTGACTGACTCTGTAAAGGAATATTATGGAATTTATGATAAATTTACAGGAGATGGTTTTCTTGCATTTTTCCCGGATTTTTTCAGCGGCAGGGAAAATCTTTTGAATGCAATGCTCTGTGCCATGGACTGTCAGAGAATTTTTGATGAAATCTTTGAGGAGTACAAAAAATTCTTTGAGCTGAAACAGGTAACAACTGGACTGGGAGCAGGAATTGATTACGGATGTGTTTATAAAGCAGGCGCAGAAATGGAATATTCAGTAATCGGGAAACCTGTGGTTTACGCCTGCAGATTTTCTGCAGCACCTTCCGGCCATCTTTATCTTACAAAAAATGCTTTTGATAAATTCCTTACCCTTAATCGAAATGAAATGAAAATCACTCAGACTAAAATTGAAATTAAACATGAAGAGGCTCAGACGGCTTTTGATGTTACTTTAAATAATCCGGGGGCTTTGTATGAAATAAAAACAGCCCTTCCTGACTGGAAAGAAAAACTTGAAAAAGTGAATAAAGATGAAAAGTAGAATTATGATGAATGTAAGAAAAATTTTTATCCTTATGATTTTTACTTCCGCTTTTTCTGTTTTTGCAGCTGAACTTAATCTTCCTGCTGACAATTCAAAGTACACTAAAGAAGCTGCCCTTTCTCTTCTGGAATTGTGCTCGGGACATTTAAAAAATAAAACAGCAGAACTTTTTGCAGAATATAGTTTCAAGGTAATAAAGCAGAAGCACTATGAAAAAAAAGCTGACCAGATTGATCACACCAGTGCTTATACTATTGGAAAAGGAAGCGTATATATAGAAGGAAAGAAAAAATCTGCCTGCCTGATTGTTATTCGTGGAACTGATGGAAATGAATGGTATTCAAATTTTAATTTTGTTCCATCGGTTTCAGAGATGTCACATTTTTCCCAGAGTTTTCTTTTTTCCGCAGAAGAAATTCTCCTTGAAATTGAAAAATTATTTCCGGACAAGAATACTTTGATTGTAATCTCTGGTCACAGCCGGGGTGCAGCAGTTGCAAATCTTCTGGCACTTCTTTTGAATGAAGTTTATAATCCTGCAAACATTTATGCCTATACTTTTGCAACTCCCGCAACTGTAAGAAATGTTCCAGAACTTACAGATTACAATATTTTCAATTTCATAAATCCCTGCGATCTTGTTCCCCGTCTGCCTGCTCAAGCCTGGGGATACAGACGGGCAGGAAAAGATATTTATCTGGATTCTGAATCAGATTTTGTAAATTCGAAAAATCTTGATGCCGCAATAAATAATCTTTCAAAGATTTGTCCAACACTTTCTTCTTATTACAGGGACCGGCATTCACTGGTTCACGGAGGATTAAGTTCTGACGGAATTACAATGTATGAAATAATGATGGCTCTTGGAGTGAATCTTTCCAGACTTTCGGCAGCTAATCTTTCAGCAGAAAGCGGCTCAGAATTTGATCTGAATAATATTAAATTTAATTCTGATGGAAAGAATATAATGATTCCTCAAATTGAAAATGATTCAGATTTTGCTCCCATGCTGTCCTATATCAGTTTCCTTGTAAATAATAATGGGGAAGGGTTTAACAAGCTGCTGGAAGAACATCTTCCTCAGACTTATATGACAAAGTTAAATAGAATGAAATAAGGTGACCTCGAAAAATCAGCTTTTTGAGTATACTTTGAAATTTTTCTGGAGAATAAAATGGCTTACATAAAATTTACAAATGTTTGCAAAAATTATCAGACAGGAAGTCAGCAGATAAAAGCTCTTGATAATATGTCTTTTGAAATTGAAAAAGGGGAATTCTGTGTAATTGTCGGTCCCTCTGGTGCAGGTAAAAGTACACTTTTAAATATTCTTGGAGGAATGGATTGTGTTTCTTCTGGTTCAGTGATTTTTGATGGAAAAGAAATTGGAAGTCTGTCTCCTGCAGAATTAACTTATCACCGGCGGAATAATGTAGGTTTTGTTTTTCAGTCTTATAATCTTGTTCAGAATCTTACTGCAAAAGAAAATATTGAACTGGCTGTAGAACTTTGCAAAAATTCTCTGGATCCTCTGGAAACTCTGGATGAAGTAGGGCTGAAGGATCGCGCTGATAATTTTCCTGCTCAGTTGTCCGGCGGGGAACAGCAGAGAGTTTCTATTGCCAGGGCACTTGCAAAAAATCCGGATTTAATTTTATGTGATGAACCAACCGGGGCCCTTGATACTAATACTGGAACTGCAGTTCTGAAAGTGCTTTGGGATACTTGTAAAAAAAATGGAAAGACACTTGTACTGATTACTCATAATAGTGCAATTACAAAAATGGCAGATAAAGTAATCCGCATAAAAAATGGAAGAGCTGTAAGCAGTGAAATTTGTCCTTCACCTCTTTCTGTTGATGAAATTGAATGGTAGGCCTTTATGAAATCCAAAGCTAGATTCAAAAATATTTTCCGCACAATAAAAAATACTCTAAATCGTTTTCTTGCAATTACTGCAATTGTCGCGTTAGGGGCAGGCTTTCTGGGAGGACTGATGGCAACTTCTCCTGACATGAAGGCTTCTGCTGATTCCTACATGGACAAATATGACTGGTACGATCTGGATATTGTTAACAGACTTGGTTTTACTCAGGAAGAAATTGAACTGGTAAAAGGTCTTGATGAAATTGATCAGATTCAGGAAGGAATTGTATGTGATGATGTTTTCCTTACTGCTGACAAAAAAAGATTGACTTCAAGATTGTTCGGTCTTCTTCCTGAGAATGATGAATTAAAAATAAACCGCTTTGAACTCAAAGAAGGAAAGCTTCCCGAAAAAGCAGATCAGTGTCTGGTTCAACTGGTCAGCAGCTACAGTGCATCAGCTCCAAAAGTAGGGGAGAAACTTACTGTAATTGAAGGAAGTGGGGGCAACTACAGATATAAATCCTTAACAGTAAGCGGTCTTATTGAAAGTCCAATGTATTTTTCTGCGGAACTTGAACCTTCTGCTAAAGGATCCGGCTCTCTGGAAATTGCCCTTTACCTGCACCCGGATTTTTTCATAAATCAGAATACAAATCATCTTTTTATAAGTCTTAAAGGTGCTAAAGAAAAAGATACCTGGAGCAGTGAATATAAAAATCAAATTAATGAAATGAAAGAAAAAATAAATTCCCTTTTGTGCGAAAAAGTTTATCTTCGTTTCGATTCCTTAAGTCAGACTTCTTTAAGTCTTGAAGAAATTTTTTCTTCTGCAGAAAAGGCTGACAGAATGCTTTATTCAGCAGAAAAAAATCTGTATGAAAATCATAGTAAAACAATTTCACTTCTAGAAAAAAATAATCCACAATCCCCTCTGCTTGAAATTCTTAAGGAAGACAAACAGGGAATTTCTCAACCGGATGAAAACAGAACTGCATACGAAACTGTTGAAAATTCTGTGGAAGAACTTTTTTCTTCTTTAAGTGCTTTTAGGGAAAATATTTTTTCTGTTCAGGACAGAAGTCAGAGTACAGGCTATTCAAGTTACAAAGATAATGTAGAAAAAATTGCATCCCTTTCAAAAGTTTTTCCAGCTTTCTTTTTCTTTATAGCCCTGCTTGTTGCTTTAACAACAATGACCCGTCTTGTTGAAGAAAAGAGGGGAGAAATTGGAACATTAAAGTCTCTGGGTTTTTCCAGTTTTCAGCTTTTGGGACAGTATCTGCTTTATGCATTTCTTTCAAGTCTTTTAGGTTCTGCTATAGGTTTAGTAATTGGATTTAAACTTTTCCCAACTGCAGTTTCTCTTTCTTACAGCATGATGTATTCTGTACCTCCTGGATTTATGCCATTCAGATGGAATATTGCCCTTCCAGTAAGTGGAATTGCAACTGGGGTCATTCTTCTTGCAACTGCGGTAGCCTGCATTCCGGAAACTCTTGCCCGCCCGGCAATCCTTATGTCTCCAAAAGCTCCTGCTCCCGGTAAAAGAGTTTTTCTGGAATATATTAAACCTGTGTGGAAGCGTTTGTCTTTTTCCCGGAAAGTAACAGTGAGAAATATGCTCCGCTACAAGAAACGTCTTTTCATGACGATTGCAGGAGTGGCCGGCTGTTCAGCACTTCTTGTTGCAGGTTTCGGTTTGAGAGATTCCCTTCAGGATATTATTACTGTTCAGTTTGATGATATAACTACATTTAATGTTTCTCTCATGCTTAAGGATTCAAAGTCATTTGAAAAGGATGAAGTTATAAAAAATATTCTGAATGATAAAACTACAGTTTCTTCTTACATGAAAGTTGCAATGGAAAATGTAAGTGTAATCAAAGATGGAAAAAGTCTTGTCCTCCAGCTTTATGTTCCTGAAGATGAAAGCCGTATAAATGATTTTATGGTTTTACGCAAGCGGAAAAATCATGAAGCTCTTTCCCTTAATGATGAAGGAATCATAATCACTGAAAAGCAGACAGAACTTCTTGGAATAAAAGACGGAGATTATGTTACTCTTCAGACTGAAGAAGGAAAATCGTCAAAGGTTAAAGTTATTTCAAGTACTGAATGTTATATGTACGGAAATATTTATGCAACTCAGAATATGTATAAAAAAATATTTGGCCATAATCCGGACTTTAAAGCTGCCCTCTGTAATTTAACGGCGGAAAAAAATAATCAGCAGACAATCTCCGCTCTTATGGAAAGCCCTGGAGTAATATACGCAATGTGGATTGACAGTCTGGTGGAAAGCGCCCACAAATCAATTTCTGCAATTAACATTGTAGTCTTTGTTATCATCATAACTTCCGGACTGCTGTCCATTATTGTTCTTTACAATCTGGCAAACATAAATATTTGTGAACGCAAGAGGGAAATTGCAACACTGCTTGTCTTAGGGTATACGGAAAAAGAAGCCAGACGATATATCTTCCGGGAAATAAATCTTCTTTCCCTGGCAGGAACTTTTATTGGTCTTTTTTTAGGGGGACCTCTTCATGCAGTTGTTGTTCACGCCACTGAAGTAAATGTAATTATGTGGGGCCGCTCAGTTCATCCATTAAGTTATGTTTTTGCAGTTCTGGTTTCTGTAATCTTTACAATTCTCGTAAATCTGATTATGAAAAAATCTGTTACAAAAATTGATATGGTAGAATCCCTTAAAACAAAGGACTAAAAAAAATGGTACTTCACTCAAAAAGAATGAAGTACCGGAAGAGAGAAATAATTACCAGAAAAGGAGGGAAAGTTTATACCTTCCTGCTTTTATTCTGTATTCATCAAGAGTGTCTGGTCCGCATGCTCCGGTACCGGTCCCTCTTAATGCCGCATTTATATGGAGCAGATAGTGCCCGTCATTTTCCAGCCTGCTCAAATCAATTAATTCATTGTGATGTTCTGCTTTCCAGATATTATCAACAGAATATTTTGAATAAGAGAAAGTGAATGGATTAATTGATTGAATATGAAGCTGACACTGATTTTCTTTATCTGAAAGACAAAGGTATGATGTATCTGTTCTTGAACCATTTTCCTGAGGAACAATATATGGTACTTCCATCTCATCAGCATTTTTTCTGTAAAGACCTAAAAGTGAAGAATCTTTACGGTCACTGTAATTTTCGTGAGGACCTCTGCCGTACCATTCAATCTGGCTGTATTTAGCTGGAATTTTTAATTCAATTCCTGCAGCCGGATATTCACTTAAAAGATTTGAAAGTTCTATTTCTACATCCATTTTAAGAGCTGGACTTGAAAGGGGACTTTTGTCTTCTTTAAAAGAATATTGAATTCGTGCAAGCTGGCCTGTAACAGCAGAGCCTTCTCCTGTGGAAATTATGATTTCTGAATCAGAGATTTTTTTCTCCAGACATTTGTCTAATCCTGCATCCAGCCACATCTTTGTCGGTTTTCCTGCAAATGCGAATGGAAGTGGAACTTTACCCATATTAGGCAATTCTCTTTTTACACATTCATTTTCTGTAAGTGGTCTGAATATCTGAGGTTTAAAATTCTCAGCTATTTTTTTGACTTCTTCAAAATCTGCTTTCTTGTGGTTTTCTCCAAAAAGCCAGTTTGAATCTGCCTTTGAAACTGCTGGATTAAGAATCACTTCCTGGCTGTAAAAAATCCAGCCCTTGTCTGCAAAGGGCATTTTTTCCATGTAAGAAATTTCCGCAATAAGAATGTAGAAACCGTCTCTTTTTGAAACATATTCTCCACATGGAATTTGAATACAATTTTTTTCTTCAGGATAAAGATTTGAAATTTTGTAATTACCAAATTTAATTACATTTCCGTTTTTCAAAATCTTCCAGTTCAGAAGAAGATTGTTTGCAGGAATAAAATCATAACGGCTTTGAATTTCAAAAAGTCCCTGTTCAGAATTTACTGTTCTGAAAACAAGTGGAGAAAAAATCTGTTTACATTCTTCCATTGCAGGTTTTGGAGTCTGGTCAGGAAAGAGAATTCCATTTAAGCAGAAGTCGTAGTCAGAAGGCTTATCACCAAAATCTCCTCCATATTTCCAGTAACTTCCACCCTGTGGCTCGCCGGCTTTACCCTTTTCTTCCTGAGCATAAAGTCCCTGATCAATCCAGTCCCAGATAAATCCTCCCTGAAGCCCTGGTGTAGAATAAATTGCCCTCCAGTAATCTGCCAGTGAACCATTTGCATTTCCCATGGCGTGAGAATATTCGCACATAATTATTGGACGATAATCGTCTCTGTTTTTTGCATACTGAGTGATTAAATCGATTGAAGGATACATAGGACTGATTAAATCTGTAAGACCCTTTCCCCTGGCAAGACTGTCCAGTGAAAAATCTCCCTGTGTAAATTCCGGACGAACAAATCCTTCATAATGAACAATTCTTGTTTTATCAACTCTACGAATCCATGCCTGAGCTGCAACCTGATTCTGACCATCGCCGCTTTCATTTCCAAGAGACCAGCCGAAAATACATACATTGTTTTTATCTCTCCGGACCATTCTCTGAATTCTCTGAAGATAAGCATTTGTCCAGTCATCACTTCTTGCCATTACATCGTAGTAGGCGTGATTTTCAATGTTTGCTTCATCGAGAACATAAATTCCGTAACGGTTGCAAAGTTCATACCAGCGTTCGTCATCAGGATAGTGACAGGTACGGACTGCATTAAAATTGTATGATTTAAGAAGATGAAGGTCATGAACCATTTCTTTTGTAGAAAGAGTTTTTCCATGAAGCTGGGAATGTTCGTGACGGTTTACACCTTTGATGTAAACTTTTTTTCCGTTTACAAGAAGCATTCTGTCTTTTATTTCAACAGTTTTGAATCCTGTAGTAAAAGCAGTGCTTTCAATAAAGCGGCCCTGATTGTCATAGAGGCTTACGCTTACGGCATAGAGGGCAGGGTTTTCGTGACTCCATACATCCGGATTTTTGATGAGGATTTTTGTCCTGATTTGATTCAGATTTGCCCTGAGGTTAAGGAAACCTTTTGCTGAGCCACGTGAACACACTTGTCCTGGAATTCCTTTTCCGCAACTTCCTTCAATTTTATAAACAGTGTAGCGGATTTCAAATTCTTTTGAATCAAGTTCAGAATTTAAAAATCTGTTTTCTTTATCAGCTTCACTTCCATAAGACAAAGTTACATTTAAAGGAATTAGTCCGCATCCCTTTTCTATTTTTGAAAGAGCTTCAATATCTTCAATATAAACCTTGTCAGTTGAATAAAGATAAACGCTTCTGTGAATTCCTCCGAACCACCACTGGTCCTGGTCTTCAATAAAAGAACCATCTGAATAACGGATCACTTTGATTGTAATTTCTACAGAGTCCTTTCCTTTCGCAAAAGAAGTTATGTCTGTTTCAAAAGGCAGACGGGTGTCTTTGGAAACTGCGGCTTCTTTTCCATCTACAAAAACCTGTGTGCAGCTTTCTGCTGAACCAATGTGGAGAATGATTCTTCTGTTTTTCCATTCAGAAGGAATTGAAACTTTAAGTTTGTAAATGCCTGTTGGATTTTCTTCAGGAACAAAAGGCGGCACTGTATCAAAAGGCATCTGAACATTTGTATAGTGAGGTTTGTCAAATCCCTGCAGAGTCCAGGTGCCGGGAACTTTAATTTTTGTCCAGCGGGCTTTTGAAAAATCTTCCTTTTCATCATCATGAGGATTGTTTAAAAGTGTAAAGTCCCATTCTCCGTCCAGAAGTTTAACATATGAACTCCTGGTAAAATCAAGACCTTCAGGTCCTGCACAAATTTCTTTAACTGCAAGTTCCTCCTCCGGATAAGGAAAAAGAGGGCTTCTCATTGGCAGTCGGTTAAGAGATTGAATCTCCGGGTTTTCGTAAAAGTTTCTCATATTGAATACCATTTTAGTTTGAAAAATAAGTATAACAAGGTATTTAAATACTAGGATTTCAATACCTTTTATTTTACAAATTCAGCCTTATACTTTAATCATCATAAATAGTTTTTCATTAGGAGGATAAAATGAAAAAGACTTTATTAGGATTAATGGGAGCTGCGCTTATTGCTGCTGGTCTTTTTACCAGTTGTGGCGGTGAAAAGAAAAGTGCTGGATCTAAACTTACAGTATGGTGCTGGGATCCAACATTTAATATTTACTCAATGAATGAAGCTGCTAAGATTTACAAAGAATCTCATCCAGAAGTTTCTGTTGAAGTTGTAGAAGTGCCTTGGGCTGACCTTCAGCAGAAGTTAATCACATCACTGTCTGCAAATCAGACAAGTTCACTGCCGGATATTATCCTCTGCCAGGATAATGCAATTCAGAAAAATATTCAGAACTATCCAAATGCATTTACAAGTCTTGATGGAAAAGTAAATCTGGATCAGTTTGCTCAGTTCAAGGTTAACTACGGTGAATTTGACGGTAAGCACTACAGCGTTCCATTTGATAACGGTGCAACTGCTACATTCCTCCGCAGAGACATTATTGAAGATGCTGGTCTTAAGGTTGAAGATTTTAATGACATCACCTGGGGCAAGTTCATTGAACTGGGAAAAATCGTAAAGGAAAAAACAGGTAAGCCTCTTATTTCATATGTAGGAAATGAACCTGACTGTATTATGATTATGCTTCAGTCATGCGGTAAGTGGCTCTTTGATGAAAATGGAAATCCATATCTTGCAAACAATGACGTTCTTAAAAAGTGTGTAAGCCTGTATGCAGAAATGATTAAGGCTGGTGTTTGTGTAACAGTTACTGACTGGAATGCATACGTTGCAAGTATCAACAATGGTTCTGTTGCAGGAACAATCAACGGCTGCTGGATGGTAGGTTCTATCAGTGCACAGGAAGATCAGAAGGGTAAGTGGGCAATCGTTAACACACCAAAGGTTGACGGTGTAGCAGGTGCTGTAAACTATTCTAACCAGGGTGGTTCAAGCTGGATGGTAATGAACAGTTCAAAGAATAAGGAGCTTGCATGTGACTTCCTTAATTCAACATTTGCCGGCAGCAAAGAACTGTATGAAACAATTCTTCCATCATCAGGTGCAATTTCTACATGGCTCCCTGCAGCAAATTCTCCTGCTTATGATATTCAGAATGAATTCTTCGGAAATCAGAAGATTTACAAGGACATCGTAGAATACTCTGGTCATATTCCACAGATTAAGGCTGGTGTATTTAACTACGAAGCTCGCGATGCAATCGGTGTTGCTATGTCAGGAATCCTCAACGGATCAAAGACAATTGATGAAGCAATGACTGAAGCTCAGAAAAATGTTGAATTCATTATGGGTTACTGATAAGTAAAGAATCAAGGGACTGCAGGTGTAAAAGCCTGTGGTCCATAATTAAAATTAAAGGTTTAGCAATGAGAAAAATAACACTTGAAAAAAAATATAAGATCGCTGGTGCAAACTTTGTAGCTCCTGCAACTCTGCTTATATTTGTATTAAGCTTTTATCCAATGGTAAAATCTTTTATACTTTCCCTGCAGAGTGGTTTGGCCAACAATCTTCATTTTGTTGGTATAAAAAATTATATTCGTCTTTTTCAAGATGATTCCTTTTTATCAGCATTAAAAAATGTATTTATATATTTTGTTTTCCAGGTGCCAATTATGCTTTTCCTGGCAATAATCCTGGCAACTATTTTGAATGATAAAAAATTAAAGTGTAAGGGATTGTTCCGTACGCTTATCTTTTTGCCTTGTGCAACTTCTCTTGTAAGTTCAGCTCTTGTATTTAAATCTCTCTTTTCTCTGGATGGATTGTTAAATGCACTCTTCATGAACTGGGGAATATTCAGTGAACCAAAGAACTGGCTGGATGATCCAATATGGGCAAGAGTCGTAATTATTTTGACAATTACCTGGCGCTGGACCGGATACAATACAGTATTCTTCCTGGCCGGTTTACAGAATATTGATAACAGTATGTATGAAGCTGCTTGTATTGACGGAGCTTCTTCTGTTCAGAGTTTCTTTAAGATTACTCTGCCTCAGCTTCGACCTGTAATTCTTCTTACAGCAATTATGTCAACAAATGGAACCCTTCAGCTTTTTGATGAAGTAAAGAATATTACAGGTGGCGGTCCTGGAAATGCAACCATGACCATATCCCAGTACATATACGATCTTTCATTTAAGTATAATCCTCAGTTTGGATATGCAGCGGCCGTTTCTTATGCAATTTTGATTATTGTTGCCCTGCTTTCATTTATTCAGATTAAAATAGGAGATAAAGATTAATGACAAAATCTGCAGTTTCAAGTGTAAGGTATGCATCCTTTAAAAAAATTGTCGAATATACATTTTTGATTATTGTATGTCTCCTTTCTATTTTTCCATTTTACTGGATGCTGGTAGGTGCAACAAATTCTTCAGCAGATGTAATTACCGGAAAAATTACGATAGGTGGTTATCTCTTTAAGAACATCAAAACAATGTTTGAAACTTTGTCCATTGGACGTGCCTTCTGGAATTCTTTAAGAACTTCTGTTATACAGACTCTTGTAAGTATTTTTGTATGTTCAATGGCAGGTTACGGTTTCCAGATTTACAGAGATAAGGGAAAGACCCGCTTAATGAATATTCTTCTTCTTTCAATGATGATTCCATTTGCAACAACAATGGTTCCATTATTTAAAATGTTCAGTAAGCTGCATCTTTTAAATACAACCCTTGGCTTTATTCTTCCAAGCGTTTCAACTGCATTTTTGATTTTCTTCTTCCGTCAGAATTCAGTTACTTTCCCGCTGGAAACTATTCATGCTGCAAGAGTTGACGGTCTGGGAGAATTCCAGATTTTCTTCAGAATCTATGTTCCGATTATGGCTCCAACTTTTGCCGCTGCAGCAATTGTTACTTTTATGAATTCCTGGAACAACTACATGTGGCCTCTTATTGTAATGCAGTCTCAGGAAATGCAGACAATGCCTCTCCTTGTTTCTGGATTAACTGCAGGCTATGTAACTGATTACGGTCTGCTCATGCTTTGTGTTTCAATTATGACAATCCCTACTGTAGTAATCTTCTTTACTCAGCAGAAGAGATTTATTGAAGGTGTTACAGGTTCTGTAAAGTAAAAGGAAGTCCTCCTGTTTAAAGGTGCTTATACTTTGGGTGTTTCAGAAGTTTTCTGGAGCACCCCTTTTTTTTAGTCGATACGGTTTGCAAGTTTTATAATTTCAAAACGGTCCTTTACACCAAGCTTTGAATAAATTGTACTTACCTGATTTCGAACAGTCTGAACTGCAAGATTAAGTCTGTCTGCAATTTCATCATTATCATGGCCTGTTGCCAGCAAGGAAAAAATTTCTCTCTCTCTTTTTGTAAGAGTCTTCAGGTATTCAAAATTTTTTCCGGAAATATCATCCTTGCTGCTGTCTTCATTTGAATCACCTACAAAAGTTGAGTGAATCATTTTCTGGGCAATAGATGGTGAAATCTGCATTACTCCAGATTGAAGGGCTCTGATTGAAATTATAAGTTCGGTAGGAGACAAATCCTTTAGAAGATAACCGGAAGCACCGGAAAGAAGGGCAGTCTTAACATATTCATCTTCATCATAAGTTGAAAGCATGATGATTTTTACCTGAGGATGTCTGGCCTTTATTTCTTTTACAGCCTCAACGCCATTCATGACAGGCATGTTTACATCCATAAGAATAACGTCAGGCTGAATTTCATCTACAAATTCCACCGCCTCTTTTCCGTTGGATTTACAGCCCAGAACTTCCATGTCTTTTGCATAATTTTTTAAAAAAGTTTTAAGACTTTCTGTAAATAAGCTTTGATCATCTACAAGTAAAAGTTTTAGTTTTTCCATGTTATTTAATCCTTTTTATTTACATCTTCATTCATATTAAAAGTGATAAGAGGAATCTGAATGCGGATGGAAAATCCTCCGTCTTTTGATGTGGAAAAATTAAGGCTGCCGTAAACTTTTGCAAGCCTTTCTTCCATTCCCGCAAATCCTATTCCCTTAACAATTTCCTTGGCTCCAATACCGTCATCAGTAACTGTCATAACAAGAGTGTAGTTGTCATCCCAGAAAGAAACATCAATATTTTTTGCTCTTCCGTGGCGAACTGCATTTGTCAGAGCTTCCCTTAACGCATGAATAATTATAGCATTAATTGTAGGTCCGTAGTCTTTTTTTAAATTCCCAGTCTGAATTTTCACTTTGATTCCGGTAACCGTAGAGAAAATTTTTTTTGTTTCCCAGATTGCCTTAATATTTGAATCAATTGGACTTTCAATATCCCGAATCATGTGCAGGGTTTTTCTTGTTTCTTTTAGACCTTTTGAAGCAAGATTCCTGACCGTCATAAGGCTGTCTGCAAAATCTTCCCTGGAAATATCAGGATTACTCATTACCGCATCCAGAATTGCAATAATGTTTACAAAAGAATATCCACAGCTGTCATGCATGTCTCTGGTAATTCGCATGCGTTCATTTTTTTCTGCTTCTTCCCCCCGGACTTTTGCATATTCCTGCAGCTGATGATTAATCTGGCTTAACTGTCTCATAGCCAGATCCTGATGAATAACAGTTCCCCTTTCTGTAATCAGTTTATCAATCAGATAATTAAAAATAAGCATGAAGACGTAAAAGAAAACCAGCAGTATGCAAAAACTGATAAGCTCGAACAAGTTTGTGTGAGTCAATTCTTCTTCCTGAAAAAAGAAGAGAAAGATTTCCAGCAAGAGGTAAAATAGAAGTGTTCCCCCGGATATGATGTAGTTATAAATATGGGGAGCCCCTCTTAAAATGCAGATTAAAAAACTTGAGTAGATAAAAAACTTAAGATAAAAAAGTTTCCCTGTTGAATAAAACATTGCTCCAGATGAAAACAGGCCCAGAATATAGGTTCCAACTTTTATATAAAAGTTTTTGCTGGTAAAGAAAAAAATATTTCCAGTAAAAAAAAGGATAAAGAAGGCCGCTGCACTTGCAAAAAAAATATCTTTCTTAAAAAAAGCAGAGGTTGCCTTCTGAATGTTGATATTTTTATCTCCGGAAAAAAAATAGAGGTAAATAAAGTTTATAACTGCCAGCAGACAGAAGAGGCAGATAAAAATAATGTGGAGATAGTTTTCCAGAAATCTTTTATTTTTTTTAAATTTAATGTCTATTTTTGTATCTAAGTTTTCCATGAAAAATCCCTTCCATTATATTTCTAAACATTTTCAAAGTAAAGGATTTTTATATTGAAGGCGGAAAAATAATATTTTTGTAAGTCTGATGATAAAAAAAGCGCCACCCCTTGCGGAATGACGCTAAAAAATTATGTAACCCGAAAATTATTTTGCTGCATCAATTGGCTTCATGCTTGTCATGTAAGCACGGAGTTTTTTACCAACAATTTCAATTGGATGGTTACGGATTTCTTCATTAACCTTAACCAGAGTTGTGTTAGCAACTGCAGTTGTCTTAAGGTCAAGACCCTTACCAATGTCTGCTGTAGAAACTGTTTCCATAAATGGCTTTAAGAGAGGTACTGCAGCACGGGCAAAGAGATAGCATCCGTATTCAGCTGTATCAGAAATAACCTTGTTCATTTCATAGAGACGGCGGCGGTCAATAAGGTTTGCAATAAGAGGAACTTCGTGAAGTGATTCATAATAAGCACTTTCAGGTTTAATTCCTGCAGCAACCATTGTTTCGAATGCCAGTTCACATCCTGCTTCAATGAAAGCAACAAGGAGAGTACACTTGTCAAAGTATTCCTGTTCTGTGATTTCTGCATTTGATTCAGCTTCTGTTTCAAATGGAATCTTTGCATAGCTTTCGCGCCATTCATGAAGATTCTTGTCTCCGTTTGCCCAGTCTTTCATCATTGTAGAAGAGAATTCTCCAGAAATGATGTCATCCATGTGCTTGCGGAAAAGTGGTGTCATAATCTTCTTAAGTTCCTTGCTGAGTTCGTGAGCACGAAGCTTTGCAGGGTTTGAAAGACGGTCCAGCATATTTGTAATTCCACCCCACTTAAGGGCTTCAGAAATAACATTCCATCCGTGCATAAGAAGCTTAACTGCATATCCGGCTTCAATACCGTTTTCTACCATTTTGTCATATGAAAGGATTGTACCTGCCTGGAGAAGACCACAAAGAATTGTCTGTTCACCCATAAGGTCAGATTTAACTTCTGCAATAAATGATGATTCAAGAACACCTGCAGTTTCACCTCTTTCTGCACATGCAAGAGCCTTTGCAAGTGTCATACCACGTCCTTCTGGATCGTGTGCAGGGTGAACGGCAATCAGTTCAGGAACACCAAATCCGCGTACATATTCGTTGCGTACTTCTGTACCTGGACCCTTTGGTGCCATAAGGAATACAGTAATGTCGTCACGGATTTCTTCACCTTCTTCAATCATGTTAAAGCCGTGTGAATACCAGAGGGCTGATCCCTTCTTCATATATTTCATCAAATTCTGAACAACTTCATGATGCTGCTTATCAGGAGTAAGGTTTCCAACTACATCTGCTGTTGGAAGAAGTTCTTCGTAGGTTCCAACTTTAAAACCATTTTCTGTTGCATTTTTCCAGGACTGACGCTTCTGTTCAATAGCTTCCTTGCGGAGACAGTAAGAAACATCCATACCTGAATCACGGAGATTAAGACCCTGGTTAAGTCCCTGAGCACCACATCCGACGATTACAATCTTTTTACCCTGAAGGGCTTTTGTTCCGTCCTTGAATTCTTCACGTGCCATCTGACGGCAGTGACCCAGTTCACCAAGTGCTTCGCGCCATGGAATTGCATTAAAATAGTTCTGACCCATTTTGTGACTCCTAAAAATAAAAAATCGAAAGGTTTGCGCCTTTTATGTGTGTAATTATAAGAGCAGATGCTTATTGCGTAAAGTGAAATAATTTCAAAGGATTGTTGAAAATCTGGAAAGATTGATTTAGCCCTGATGTGGAGTTTTATAACTTTCCAGCCCGAATGTCGAGTTTTGAAAATCATTGTATTTATCAAAAAAAACGACTCCTAGTCGTGAAACGTCTTGTCGAAACCTAGGGAACGACGGCGAAGCCGGCAAAATGCACCAGTGGTGCATTTTGAGTGATTCACCGAACAGCTATGCTGTGAAGGCACCGCTCGCCTGCTTCACGCATTTTGTGCTTGTAATTATAAACGGTTG
>JAEEGH010006867.1_pt1 | contig 27677 bp, 23 predicted proteins | sample 9134181 | NCBI WGS metagenome assembly JAEEGH01 (sample SAMN16246544, study PRJNA631951) | gut metagenome | biome: gut microbiome; feature: rumen; material: DP-attached | host: Bos | place: Iran: Karaj | collected 2018-10 | reverse complement strand
ACAAGCTTGGATGGGATTGAGTACAGTGTTCAGTTCTGGAGAACATTTACGCACTGGATTGGCGGTATGGGAGTTTTGGTATTCCTTCTTGCCATTGTTCCCATGGCGGACGGTTACAGTATGCATCTTATGCGTGCGGAGAGCCCGGGCCCCGTTGTCGGAAAGATTGTTCCCAAGGTAAAAGATACAGCAAAGATTCTTTATCTTATTTATTTTGGAATCACTGTTGTTGAGATTATATGTCTGTGTATATCCGGTATGCCGTTGTATGATGCGATCACGATTTCTTTTTCAACGGTAGGAACAGGTGGATTTGCTGTAAATAATGCCGGTATAGGCGGTTACTCTATTATGAGCCAGGTAATAATTATTGTATTCATGGCACTTTGCGGAGTTAACTTTACAGTTTATTATTTCCTTTTGAATAAAAAGCCCAAAGAGGCTTTTGCCATAGAAGAAGTAAAATTCTACTTCGGGACAATGTTTATTGCAGCTGCATTTATCGCTGTGAACATTTACAGAGCGGGAGTTCTTGATAATGCGGGACTTTCGTTCCACCATTCACTGTTCGCTGTTGTTTCTGTTATGACTACAACAGGTTTTGGAACACTTGACTTTGATAAATGGCCGATGTTCTCCAAGATGATCTTGTGTATCCTGTCACTTGTGGGAGCCTGCGCGGGATCTACAGGCGGTGGATTCAAGTTCTCAAGAGCCCTTATTATTATCAGGAATTGTAGGAATGAACTTAATTTTATTGTTCATCCCAAAGCTATCAAGAGGGTTTATATGGACGGTCATACGGTTGAAGGAACAACGGTTAAGTCTGTTTCTGCATATCTGGGACTGTATGTGGTGACATTTATTGCTTCGACTATAATCGTTGCGCTTGATAATTTTGATTTTCAGACGACTGTTACTTCAGTTGCGGCAACGCTCAACAATATAGGACCGGGACTTGGAATGGTAGGACCTATGGGCAATTATTCCGAGTTCTCAGCTTTATCCAAGATTGTTCTTATGTTTGATATGTTGGCGGGCCGATTGGAATTGTTACCGATATTTATAGTAATTAAACCCAAAACATGGCGTAGATAACGCTTGGTTCGGCGCTTTTTGGAAAAAAAGATAAAATTTGCAAGTTTTTTGAAAAAATCTATTGGAATTTGTGTCCAAATTGTGATAAACTTTAGTTTATTCTGTGAAATAAAAATTAAAAAACTATAAAGTGTTTTTTGAGGTGAAGATGAAGAGAGCAAGGTGGATAATTGTTGTTCTTGCTGTGGTATTTGTTGCCTTTCTTTTTATCGCTGTTCGACATGTTTATAGTCGGAATGGTTCGGTTCAGGACACATCAGGCACCGAAGACGCTTATAATGCTGCAGAAGAAACACTTCTAAAGTATATGGGCGTTGATGAAGAGAAGAATGATACTTCCAATGAAAACGATGAAGAAAAAATTGCAGATTTGACGAGCGGTAGTAGATTAACTCAGAGAGTTACCGTAAGAGATGAAGATGAGATTCTTCCGTACAGTGGTACGGTTACCAAGGACCAGGATGCATTTTATCCGGGAACGTATGAGATAACATTTACTACAGATGAGCTGTTGCCAAAAGCGGCTACTGTCGAAGTTGAAATGGATGTATTAAAGGGCGATGAAGTCTATATACTTACAGGAGACAAGGATTCGGGGTATAAGGAATATGCGGTGGTAACCGTGGACAAGTACAATACAGTGAGCTTTACAACAGATACGTTGCAGACATATACATTGTCTACAACAAATATTCCCGCAGCTCAGGAAGCTATGGCGGGAATGATCGGGGATTGATCGGTTAGGATCATTGTGTTAAAGCTTTTGCGATAAGGAGCCTTATCACAAATAAGAGAAGAAGATGAACAGGGTAGAAAGCGTAGAACAGATATTTATATCTGCCGAGCTTTTTACCTTGTTTTTGATTGTACATATATATGAGGATGAAAGCCGGAAAGCTCAGCCATTCTGTGCTATATGAGGCGATAATAAGATATGCCGCTGCTATATTAAACGGGAATACAGGCTTAAAGAAGCAGAAGATAACGGCAAGAATAATACCGTAGTATTTGTAGTCGCATTTCAGGAAGTATGCAATGCATGATGTCAAAAGAATAAACAAAAGAGCGGGAGCAATTGCGTGTGTGGCAGGTAGCTCGTTTTTTTGAAAAAAATCATATATGGCTTTGGCGCCCCACAGCGTTATGAGTGCGAGAAAGAGAGTTATTCCGACATTATTATGCTGCATATCGATTTCTCCCGAGAATGCATAGTCGAAGGGGAGTTCCGAGATCAAAGCAAAAACAAACAGACTAAGGGCATATCTTAGTCTGTTTGAAGTATGTGTGAATCCTTCGGCAATGAGAAATATAAAGAGAGGAAAAGAGGTCCTTCCTATACATCTCAGTGCGCGATATATGATCTTTATTGTGGCAAATGACATTCCCACAGGTAAAATACCGTCTTTTATAAGTGGGAGAAGTATCGCTGCGCCGATATGATCTATGAACATTGTCACGCAAGCAATTATTTTAAGTGTGTTTCCGGATAATTTGCGGAAATCTGCGAATTTGTCCATTTTAGTATAAGCTCCGTGTGTCAGATTGCGATAGGGATGTCTTTGAGCTGTTCCCCGGCAACTTCGTAGTTTTCAAGTGATACATCATTTCTGGTAAATTCATAGAAATCCTTTATATCGGGATTTAATGTGAATTTAGGTGCGGGAAGAGGAGCACGTTTGATGAGCTCTTTTACGAGAGGAATGTGCCTGTCGTAGATATGAGCGTCGGCAATTACATGTACAAGTTCTCCTACATTCATGTCGCATACCTGAGCGAGCATGTGCACGAGAACGGCATACTGAACGACATTCCAGTTATTTGCCGCAAGTACATCCTGTGAACGCTGGTTAAGTATTGCATTAAGAGTGAGCTTATCTTCACCTTTTTTCTGAGTTACGTTGTAAGTTACACTGTATGCGCAAGGGTACAGATTCATCTCATGAAGATCTGAGAACATGTAAGTGTTTGTCATGATACGTCTGCTGAACGGATTATTTTTCAGGTCGTAGATGACTCTGTCGATCTGATCGAACTCGCCTTCCTTATAAATGCTCTTTTGAGCTATCTGGTAGCCGTAGGCCTTTCCTATGGAGCCTGTTTCATCGGCCCATTCATCCCAGATGTGGCTGTGAAGGTCGTTTATGTTATTGCTTTTTTGCTGATAGATCCAGAGTATCTCATCAGTAGCGCTCTTGAGAGCGGTCTTTCTTAGTGTCATTATCGGAAATTCTTTTGAAAGGTCATATCTGTTTACGACACCGAATTTCTTTATTGTATAGGCAGATGTTCCGTCCGGCCAGTGGGGGCGTACCTTTTCACCTTCTGTTGATGTTCCGTTTTCCATGATATCTTTGCACATGGATATAAAAATTTCATCGGCTTTTGACATACCGTTCCTCCTAGTTATAATGATTATTTTCCCCATTTTTCGCAAAGTGCGATTATCTGATCTGCAAATTTTGCTTTGTCTTTGTTGGTCATTCCTTCGCTCTTTGCGATTATGCCGATAAGCCTTGCTCCGGCAGCTTTGAGTCTTGCATATACATCGGATACGAGAGCTGCTTCTTTTGTCTTCTTGGGAATCGGAACAGCTTCTTTTATGAAGGTTCCGGAAATAAGATCAAATTCCGTTCCGCTGTAGGGAGCATAGGCATCGAATCCGTACTCGTCTTTAAGTGTCTTGGCAAAAGAGCTGCAGACACTGTCTTCACCGTGAACGACAAAGACTTTCTTGGGACGCTTTGCGGTAAAACCGTTCATCCATTCGATAAGGCCGTTTTTGTCCGCATGACCGGAAAGCCCTTCGAGTTTACAGATATCGGCTTTTACATCCACGGTCTCGCCAAATAGCTTTATCTGTTCTGCACCGTCTATAATGGCTCTGCCGGTTGTTCCAATTGACTGATAGCCTACAAAAAGAATGGTACATTCTTCACGCCAGAGATTGTGCTTGAGATGATGTCTTACACGACCTGCTTCGCACATGCCCGATGCGGAGATGATAACCTTTGGCTCAGGGTCTTCGTTTATAGCTCGCGATTCTTCCGTGGTGATAGCGAGATTAAGCCCCGGGAAAGTGATCGGATTGATCCTTTTTTTTACAAGTTCCATGGCCTCTTCGTCGTAGCATTCATAGCGGTTATCATTAAATATCTCTGTAGCTTCGACGGCAAGAGGACTGTCTACAAACACCGGAAAATTGGGAAGCGACTTAACAAGTCCGTCCTTCTTTATCTTTCTGATGAAATAGAGCATTTCCTGTGTTCTTCCGACAGCAAAAGAAGGGATGACGACATTTCCTCCTCTTGCAAAAGTTCTGTCCAGAATTTCCGAAAGTTCTTTTATATAATCCGGTCTTTCGGTGGAATGCAACCTGTCACCGTAGGTGGACTCGATAAGTACATAGTCTGCCGAATCGGTGAGATGCGGATCCTTTATTAGAGGCTGAGCCTTATTACCAATGTCACCGGAAAAGACAATCTTCTTTGTGACATTTTTTTCCGTAACCCAAACTTCAATGCTGGCTGAGCCGAGAAGATGGCCGATATCGGTAAAACGGATCTTTATTCCGTCGCATACATCGATTTCTTCGCCATATCTGCATGGGATAAAAGTTTTTATGGTTTTCTCGGCGTCTTCCATTGTATAGGAAGGTTCCATCTGTGTTATTTCTTTGTTTCGTTTGGCTTTTCTGTTGCGCCATTCGGCTTCCTGCATCTGGATATGAGCGCAGTCTCTGAGCATAATGTTGCATAGGTCGCAGGTTGCGTCTGTTGAGTATATTTTGCCTCTGAAACCTTTGGCGTACAAAAGAGGAAGATTTCCCGAATGATCCACATGAGCGTGGGTTAGAAATACATAATCAATTTCGGGTGCCGAAACCGGGATGGGAACATTTTCAAAGTAGTCTTTGCCTTGTTCCATACCATAGTCTATCAGAATGTTTTTTCCACAAGCGGAAAGCAAATGACAACTGCCCGTAACTTCGTGGTCAGCGCCTATAAATGTAAGTTTCATGGCTATTCCCCCTTTTAATTAGCATATCATAATTTCATTGTGGAAAAAATAGGCGATATTTGGTAAAATAATTCCATTGACTTAATGTTTAAGGAGATTGGGAGATGTTTACTATGAAAAAAAATAAGAAGATAATTGCAGCAGCAATGTGTACCTTTATGGCTCTTTCTGCTGTAGCTTGCGGTAAAGATAAGGCCGCTGATAATGCTACTATTGAAGCTTCTTTTGAGAGCGTTGAGGATTCAGCTACAGAAGCATCATCTGCAGAAGAAGTCGCTGAGGATTATGTACTTCCCGAGGGAATGTATTACAGTGAGATTACCGGTGAACCTATAAGCGAAGATATCAAGGATCAGCGTCCTGTCGCTGTTATGGTCGATAATGAGAAGACAGCTCTTCCTCACTATGGAACAGCAGAGGCAGATGTCGTTTATGAGCTTATGAACAGCACACAGAATGACAGAATTACAAGATTTATGTGCATCGTTAAAGATTGGGACAAGATTAAGCAGATGGGTAGTGTAAGAAGTACACGTCCTACAAATATTCTTCTTGCAGCTGAGTGGAATGCAGTGCTTTGCCATGACGGAGGTCCTTTCTATATCGATGAGTATTTGAAGAATCCTTGGGCTCAGCATTTCTCAGGAACATTCAAGAGAGTAAATAACGGAAAGCCCAGAGAATTTACAGAGTACGTTTGCGAGGGAGATCTTGATAAGAACTTCTCAAGCAAGTCTAAAGATCCTGCATATTCCAAGAATTATACAGAGTATGCAAATGAAGGAAGTCACTTCAACTTTGTAGCTTACGGCAAAGAAGTTGACCTTACAAAGGTTTATGACAGAACATATCCTGCAACGGAGATCACACTTCCTTTCTGGCATAATACTTCAACACTTAAGTATAATGAAGATACAAAGCAGTATGAGTACTATGAGTATGGTTCACGTCATGAGGATGCAGAGGATAACGAGCCTCTCAGCTTCAAGAATGTTATCATTCAGAAATGTGATTTCCATCAGTATGATGAGCACGGTTATCTCATTTACAACTGTATCGCAGCAGGACAGCCCGGATGGTATATCACAAACGGTGTTGCAAAAGATATCACATGGGTTAAGGACGGCGAGACACATGTGACAAAGTACTATGATGATAAGGGTGAAGAGATCCAGATCAATACAGGTAAGACATATATTACACTTGTTCCCGCAGATACATGGGGATCGGTAGACGTTCACTAATAACTGAATAAATTATGAGGGCTGCTACAATTATGTTGCAGCCCTTTATGTTTGGAGGAAAAGTATGAAAGCAATAGTAGCTGTAGACAGTAATTGGGCAATCGGATATCAGGGACGCCTTTTGGTCAGTATAAGAGCAGATCAGCAGAATTTTAAGAATTTAACAATGGGAAAGACTATCGTATACGGCCGAAAGACTCTTGAGACATTTCCGAGAAAAGCAGTGCTTCCGGGAAGAAACAATATAATTCTTTCCACAAAGAAGGACTATGAAGTTAAGGATGCTGTTGTGGCACACAGCAAGGAAGAACTTGCGGAGCTTATAAAAGATGTTCCTTCTGATGACATCTTTATTATTGGCGGATCAAGTGTGTATAATGAATTTATTGATGAGTGTGATACAGCAATTGTTACATTTATCGATAAGGAATATCAGGCAGACAGCTATTTCTCCAATCTCGATGAAGATCCTGCATGGGAACTTGTCAAAGAGAGCGAGGAACAGGTCTATTTTGATATAACATATACGTACAGGACATATAAAAAGAAATAAGACTACAGCGAGGAAACGCATATGGAGAAAAGAGTTCTTATTTTGATAAATAAAACGGCGGGGGTCGGAAAAGCAGGGAGTTATACTCTGGATGTGGTTACGAGGTTTGCAAAAGCCGGATATGAACCGGTTGTGTTTCCCATTTTACCCGAGGACGATCTGACTTCCGAGACTATTATTTATCAGTATGACGGAAGAGTGGATGCAATACTTTGCAGCGGAGGAGACGGAACGCTTAATCATGTTGTAAATGCAATAATGCGCATGTGCAATAAGCCGATTCTGTCTTACATTCCGGCGGGTAGTACAAATGATTTTGCAAAGGGACTGGGGATACCTGGAGTCAGAGCGAGGGCTATAGATGTCGCTATAGACGGAAAGCCTTTTAAGTACGATGTTGGTAAGATGAACGGCACATATTTTAATTATGTTGCGGCATTTGGAGTTTTTTCCAAGGTGAGTTATGCTACGGACCAGGAGCTAAAAAACGTTCTTGGTTATGCGGCTTATATACTGAGCGCGATCGCGGAGCTTCCGCAGAATATCGGCTACAGTTGCCATATGGAAATTGAAGCGGATGGTGTAAAAGAGAGTGGAGATTATGTTTTCGGAGCGGTGAGCAACTCATCATCTGTTGCCGGAATGACTCTTTTTGGAGACGAGCAGATACAGCAGGATGATGGTCAGATGGAGCTTATTCTGATCCATGCACCAAAGAACCTTGCGGAATTTAATTCCATAATCTCGGCACTTGCAATGAAAATGCCTGACAATCCGTATCTTACATATAAGCAGGTCAAACATGTTACATTCAAGGCTTCCGAAGATGTAGAGTGGACTTTGGATGGTGAATTTGGCGGTTCATACAAAGAGACGGAAGTATCTGTTATAGAGAAAGCGATAACTATAAGAACCAAGAACAAATGAATATTTAAACATACAAAAGGCTGACGAAAAGGGGTTACTGATCGTCAGCCTTCTGCTTTTTTGGTTTTTCTTCTAGGATTAGAAAAAAGAGGGGTGGCATTATCTATAGAACACATCTCCGAGTTTAAGTTCTTTCTTAAACGCCGGAATAGTGGTGTTCTTATCAATTATTACAGCTTCAATTCCCATCATCTCAGCCCAATCGGCCATCTGACCGGAGGTGAGGTCGTAGGAGAATGCTGTGTGGTGTGCGCCGCCTGCAAGAATCCATGCTTCGGCACCTGTATAAAGATCCGGATACGGAGTCCAGTATGCTGTGGCAACCGGAAGATTAGGCATGGGTTTTTCTGTCTTTTTACACTCGACTTCATTTATGATAAGACGGAATCTGTTGCCGAGATCGATGAGTGATGTGGCAATACCCTTGCCTTCTTTTGAAGTAAATACAAGTCTTGCGGGATCTTCTCTGTCGCCCATTGAAAGAGGTTTGACTCTTATGCTGATAGGCCCGTCTGCGATAGTGGGGCATATCTCAAGCATGTGAGCTTCGAGTATTCCTTCTTTTCCTCTTACAAGGTTATATGTATAGTCTTCAAGCATTGAAGTGCCTTTTGCATCTTTCATGCCGGAAGTCATTATCTTCATAAGACGAACCATTGCGGCAACTTTCCAGTCACCTTCTGCGCCAAATCCGTAGCCTTTTTCCATGAGTCTCTGGATTGCAAGGCCGGGGAGCTGTCCAAGTGCCCCCAGGTCACCGAAGTGAGTTACGATAGCCTGATAGTTCTTTTCCTCAAGGAATCTCTCAAATCCTAGCTCAATCTGAGCCTGAACGGCAACGTGTCTCTTGAATTCATCGGGATCTCTTCCGTCGAGTATGATCTCATATTTGTCATAATATTCATCGAGAAGAGCATTTACGTCCGTTGCGCTTACGGCAGCTACGCTGTCTGCAATCTCATTAACGGGATAAGTATCAACTTCCCATCCGAATTTGATCTGAGCCTCAACTTTATCACCTTCTGTAACCGCAACGTTTCTCATGTTGTCGGCAACTCTCATTACGCGGATATGGCTTGATTCCATAACGCCGACAGCGGTGCGCATCCAGGAAGCAATCCTGCTTCGTACTTCGTTGTCTTTCCAATATCCTGCGATTACTTTGCGCTCAATGCCCATTCTGCTGACGATGTGACCATATTCTCTGTCGCCGTGCGCAGCCTGGTTCTCATTCATGAAGTCCATATCGATGGTATCGTAAGGAATCTCTTCATTGTACTGTGTGTGAAGATGCAAGAGCGGTTTTCTGAATTCCTGAAGACCGAGTATCCAGGACTTTGCAGGTGAAAAAGTGTGCATCCATGTGATAACACCTGCGCACTCAGGATCGTTGTTGGCATCATTGAAGGTCTGTCTTATTGATGCCTGACTTATAAGTGTAGGCTTAAGGACAACTTCAAAGGGAAGCTTGCCGCTTGCATTGAGGCCTGCAACTATTTCTTTAGAATGTGCTGCAACCTTATTAAGGCACTCATCACCGTACAGATCCTGTGAACCTGTCGCGAACCAGAACTTGTAATTTTTGTTAAGCTTCATTTCTTTTCCTCCTATAAAATACCTAAAAGCGGTTTATTGAACGATAAAAAGTGTATGTGAAGTCTTTATGATTCCTGCTTACTTCTTTATGCTCCTGACAGAGCCTCTCTGGATCACATCCTCTACAAATTCAAATGTTCCTTCGAAATCCTTGTTGTGTATAAGATGTATGATATTCTCTGCTGCCTTGGCTCCAAGTCTCTCCTTGGGATGCGGGACAGAATCAAGAGCAAGGCCGTTCATCATAGCCATGTCAGAATCATCCATACTCACAACAGACATACGACCAGGAACCTTGATCCCTGCTGCCTGGAGGATGCCTATTGCATCCACTGCAACCTGATCATTGTAGGCAAAAAGCGCTGTGCAGCCTTCAAATCTCCTGCGGATCCTTTCATAATTGTCTTTCATATGTGAGATATCATCTGTATCAAGCCATACAACCCATTCATCCCTGACAAGGAGACCTGCTTCCATCATGGCTTTGAGATATCCGCTGTAACGCTCATGTCCCTGCCTGTCATCAAGCTTAAGGATACATGCGATACTGCGGTGCCCGGCTTGTATAAGTTCTCTTACTGCATGATATGCGCATTCCTTATCCGCAAGGGATACGTGAGGGAACGGAAGCTGCGTATAGTTGCTGTTAAGGAACAGGATCCTGGTACCCCTTCTGTCAAGCTCTGTAAGAAGATCTATGTTGGGATTGGGAAGAGCGCTTCTGGAAGGCTCTATGATAAGACCTGCCACATCCCCGTTATCAAGAATGTCCTGAAGGATAGCTCTCTCCTTGGTAAAAGTATTGCCTGTAAAGGACAGCTGCATAGTGTAGCCATACTCTGTGAGCTTGTTCTCAATTCCCTGAATCGTCTTAGGGAATATATAACTGTCAACGTATGTGGTAACTACTGCGATCCTTTTGGAAGAGTTCTCAACGAAATCTCCCTTAACATAGGTTCCGCTTCCCCTTTCAGCTGTGAGCTTGCCCTCTTCTATAAGATAGGCAATGGCATGGCGCACAGTCTGTCTGCTGATACCAAACTTCCTGCATAGTTCGTTTTCAGAAGGGATCTTACTCCCCGGAGGATAATCCCCCTTATCAATCTGCTCGGATATCCATCCGACAATCTCCTGGTATTTGGCCATAATCATCCTTATTGTGTTGTATTTTTTGAAGTTGTATTCTTTTTAACATATATGTGTACAACTTTTGCTGATTGGTATAACTTTGAATTGAATTAATATAGAAATATACAAGTCCGCTATCATGTGGTGCAAACTTGTATCTTTATAATAGATATCAGTGACGTAGCTGTCAACAATACATGTGCAAAAATCATGTACAATTTTCGCAAGATGTATATGTACAACTTTGCCTGTCAAATGCCCCTAAGCAGCGCAGTCGAAAGGTCATCTGTCTTGATCCCAGATAAGAAAATATTCCCTTGTATCCGTCACTTGTGGTCATTTCTGAGGCTCTTCTGGGGCATCCCTTGACTTATAGTCTCAGGGTTCGTTATGCTTAATCCATAGAACATTTTCCTCAGAAAGGAATATCGTTATGAGCAAAATACAATTTCCCAAACCCGGCAATTTCATATATCCTGTTCCTGCTGTGATGGTTAGCTGTCAGGGTGCTGATGGTAAACCCAATATAATAACCATAGCCTGGACCGGCACCATCTGTTCTGATCCGCCTATGGCATATATCTCTGTAAGAAAAGAAAGACATTCCTATGAGATGATCAAAGAAAGCGGATGCTTTGTTATAAATCTTCCGGACAAAGCTCTGGCTCATGCCTGCGACTACTGCGGCTGCACATCAGGGCGTAAAGTTGATAAGTTCAAAGAGTGTCACTTAACACCTGCCAAGAGTTCTGTAATATCAGCTCCTATGATCGAGGAAGCACCCGTATCTATTGAATGCAAGGTCACTCAGGTACTGCCACTTGGCACTCATGACATGTTCCTTGCAGAGGTTGTAGCTGTCCATGTTGATGACAGATATATGGATGACAAGAACGCATTCCATATGGACGACATAGGTATGATTGCTTATGAGCATGGCACTTACAGAGAGCTCGGTGACAAGCTCGGAACCTTCGGATTCGCTGTCAGGAAGAAGACTGCCAAAGACAAGAATCCTTCTTCTAAAGATAAGAAAAATAAACCTTTGCAGACAGCAAAAAATGCAAAGCAAAAGAAAGATCCTTCCTTTGCAAAAGCAAATAATGAAAAAAGCAAAAAAGATAAAGCTTCAAAGAAAGCACTATCTGGGAAAAACGCAATAAAGGATAAGCCAAAAAAAGGAAATAGAACCTCTAATAATAAGAAACACTAAAATAATCAAAATACTGCAATTAGTATATCTAATGTCAATAATCAAGCCTCCAAAAGTCAGGTTTATTCTAACTTTTGGAGGCTTTGTAATATTCACTATCTCAAACTTCCCACTTGGACAGGCCAGCATTCACAAAGACTTTGCAGGGGGACAGGTAGAATAAAAATCTCCCGCTATCATCTCTCCAGCTTCTTAACTGGCGTCCAGTAATTGGCATTGTAATAATCTGTTAGTCTATAGCTATAATATATACCTTCATTGTCCAAGGTAAGTGTCTGTATATATAGGCCATCAGAGCCCACTACAAGAGACGTATCATTTAGATAATAACTATCCTGGAACGTTCCGTCATATGAGTAGTAGTCACATAAGAAGTCTATCTCATCTCCTTCTGTGATCTCGATCATCCCTTTACCTTCTGTAGAGAACGTCTTCTCGCCATCAGTTCCTTCATATACTTCGCTGGCTCCAAGTACAACTCCCTCTTCATTATCAGAGCTAAACTCTACCAGGATGTTGACATATACTCCGTTAAGCTCAGCAGGTATATATCCCATGGTGTAGTAATATCCTGTCTCTTCATCATAGTCATCCTGACATATATAGAAGGCGACAACCTGACCGTTTATAGCCATCCAGGTTCCGTCATAAGATACTATAAGATCTCCGTCATCGTTGTAAGATGCCACATTGTCAATTCCAAGATCTATATATCCGGCGCCATCATCTACAAATACGTTCAGACCTACTGACTTCATCTGAGCCCACTGCTCATCTGAAAGTGTTACTACGTCCTGACCGCCCTTACTTGTAAGAGCAAGGTCATCTGAAGTGATCACAGCTCTATTACCAAGAAGCGATGCTATATCTGATATCGAATCGCTGCTAACTATTCCACTTCCTCCAAGAAGTGATGCGTAGTCAAGCAGTGATCCGTATCCAGATCCCGAACCTGAATATGAACTGTTAGTACCGGTCATGGATCCTGACAGAGCCTGCATCAGTATAGAGGTAAGATCTACCGATGAAGATGAAGACGACGATGATCCTGTTCCTCCCAGCAGTACATCGAACAGTCCCGTACCCTGCGGAGCCTGAGATGTAACTATCTGTCCTGATGATTCCAATGTGGCAAAAGACTTGATAGAATCAGAATATGATCCGTCCATATCAAGGTTTTCATAGATCTTGACCATAGAATTCACTGACTTTAGTGAACTATACGGAAAGTATACGCTCATTCCATAGGCATTGGTCACGTTATAGGTCTTATTGTACTTAACACATCCCTTGACAGCATCAGCAAGTTTCATTGCTTCATCTGTTCCAAGGTTATTACAGAAGTTGACAAGATCCACCTGATCTATGTGAGACGAACTTGCAAACTCTCTTGTATCGCTCCTTGCCTTGGCTACTTGCTGGTAATCTTCACTCTTTAGCTGAGCATTAAGGCTTGTACCAAAACCTGCAAGGACATCGGGGATCACTCCCTTGAACTCTGCAAGATCTATTATAGAAAGAGTTGTCTTGGATCTTGGTGATGCTGATGCACTTGCCGATGTGAAGTCATCTATGATCCTCTTAGCAAGATCTACTGTAGCAATAGATGTATTATTAGAAAGATCTGTAAGCCAATTGGTATAGTACCAGCCTGTACCGGGTTCTGTTTCTTCCGATGCGATCAGATAATCAGCGCAAGGCTCTACAGCCATAGCTGTCTCCATTCCGGCCATAAGACATGCATCAAATCCCACAAAGTCATAGGTTATACCTGTCTTTTTAAGAGCTGTCTGTATTTCATCTATTGTCATGGTCCTGTTAGGATACAGTTCGTCATAACCATATCCTGATACAGATCCGCCGCCGTGATCCCAGAATATGAGCATATATCTGTCTGCCGGGTAGTTCTCTTTGGCAAAATTTACAAAGTCTACGAGAGTATCAGGATCAGTCATCTGCTTCTTGCCAACATTCTTATCAAGGGCTTTAAGACCGCCCTTTTCAACCTTCCAGCGCTGGTTGGTAGATGCGCTCACTACAGAATTCTGCCACTTTTTGGCACCGCCTGTTTCTACGATGACATTGACCTTGTCAGAGATATCGGCATAGACCATCTCGTTAAGGTCTCTGGTTGCCATACCGCTCCTTGACTCAAGGTCAGCTCCGCACATGTATACCATTACTGTTACAGTGTCTTCTCCGCCGCCTTTGATCTTAGTGAACTTATCTCTTGCTGATGCATCAACGGATGTATCAACTGCTGACATAGATGTATCCTGATAAGCTGATGACTGCGTGGTCATCCAACCTGACCCCGTTGTAGAAAAAGATGTCCCCTGATATGAACTTCCACCTATTCCGCTACCCTGGGTAGTCGTAGTAGTGCCTGCATCCTGACCGTAATAATCAGAAGATATGAAATCCGATCCACATCCTCTCATTACGAAGAAGAATACAACCGCGATGATTACAAGTAGCGGAAGGAGCTTCATGCCGCCATATGAAGGGCCGCCTGAACCTGAGCCATAATAGCCGCCTCCCATTCCGGAGCCGTAGTTGCTACCTTTTTTGTGAGATGATCCAAAAGATGCTCCCGGACGAGAAGATGAGCCTGAGCCTTGCTGCCCGTGAAGGCCTCCTATGTTGCCGACCTGACCGTGACCTGTGCCACTGCCCCTTTTACTGACATGGCCTGTTCCCGAAGATGGTGTTTTGGTTCTTGAATGTGGACGCTTATCTGCCATAATTAACCTCACGCTATTACTATAAATAGATCATTTGTTATTTGTATACCATTACAATAATATCACAAAATCCGATATATTTACCTATTCTTGATAGCATCGCCTGCAGAATCCTATGTTATAATGTTAGAAGCCGCGCAAAAATCATCTTATATTACTTGCAGCGTCTTTTCCTTGTACGGCGTTATATCTAGAACTGTTAATAACAGGGGATTTAGGGGGAGCTCATGGATCTTAATACTCAGACTTTGGAAATTCTAAAACTTATATCTGATACTTCTGAATGTTTATGTCACAGCAAAGTTCTTTTCCCAAACAATAATGGTGATAAAGATGTCGCAGACCGCATACTTACCGGACTTATGACATGTCTTGTAGCTGCTATGGGTGATAATACCAAGCTTGCGTACAACATCCTGCCGATATATCTGGATAGCAATAAGGATAAGCTTGCAGATGCAGACTACAAGAAATGTTCCAGGGAGTCTATGGCCTATTATGAGAAGTTCAGGGATATAGGTGCCAGAGTTCAGTTCTCATCTGCAGATTGGGAAGATATAATGAATGAGGAGTTTACTGATTATATCATTGCATCTATGAAGGCAGAAGCTTCTAATGAGGGGCATAAGGCTGTGCTTGATATTGTCAGGAATCTTGTAGATATATCAAAATCATATACCCAGTCAGAAGTAACTATCATAAAAAGAGTCACTCACAAAAAGACTATCATCGCGCTTGTAGCTGCTGTCACCTTATTATTTGCAGCACTTGGATCAGGAGCAGTATACACATATAATCTCAAAAAAAGAACCGATGAACTCTCTACATCTGTTAGCGAACTTCAGAATATGAACAGTGAACTCATCTCTACAGTTTCTTCTCAGGAAGAGGTCATAGCTTCGCTTAACGGGCAGATTGATGATCTTAATGACAAGAACCTTGCACTTGACGACGAGATTACCGAGTTCTCTTCTTATATAGAAGAGCACGAAGCTGATATTCAGGTAGCCGAGCATATCGAAACATATGATACAGCCGGTGAAGAAGGCTCCGGACGCTTCTACGCTGATAACTATGTGGTCACTACAAGCGGCGATGATGTGACGATCAAGGTCACTATGGATTTCTACGGAACCTGCAACCTCCAGGGCGACAACAAGCGAATCTCTGCTGCCTGGGACGATCACTTCACAGACAACGGAACCATAGTCGTAACCTTCACTCCTGTCAAAAAGGGCGCAACTACTTTTCACTTCTTTAATGATCAAAACAGTGACACATTCGATGTACTGGTGATATACATGTGATGATCCGGCAACCAGCATCTTTCAAAGTTCAGGTTTCTTTACTGGATTTCCACAAAAAGAAAGCCCAGAAATGTTGATTTCTCAACATTTCTGGGCTTTCTAAACTCGTGCGGAAGAAGGGACTTGAACCCTCACGATGTAACCATCACAAGATCCTTAGTCTTGCTCGTCTGCCAATTCCGACACTTCCGCAAGCAAATGCTATTTTATAATCTTTTATCCCTCATGTCAACACCCAAAATGCATTTTTATAAGTTAATTTGCAATTTGCGCTATTGTCATTTGCTTTCTTCTGAGGGTGGAAAGAATCATCTGATAGGTTTTACCAGTCCAGACAGTAATTATTATATTTTGATTGGAGACGAGATAGTAGAAAAGTAAAGCAAGGACGCTTTCTTAGGATAGCTCATTTTATAAAAATAAGCGTCAAAAGTCGATCCATAAGAAAACAGAGGCTTTTTCTAAAGAAACGCCTCTGTTTTCTTATTTTTTTAATATAGGCCTTGATACATGTTCATTAAAAAATTCAATTAAAGGTCCCATGAAAAATGCTGTTATTATAGTTCCTATTCCAGCAAATGTCGGTATATCCTTAGCCATGCCTCCGCTCATGACAAAGAGCACTACTCCAAGAACCACACATACAACATCTGTTATGATCCTAAGGTACTTGAACTTGCCCATATGCCATGTATCTGCCATGATAATAGCAACGGCATCGTAAGTAGACACGCCCAGATCCGCAGTCATATAAAAGGCTGAACCGAAGCATATTACTACTATGCCGATTATAAGAGCTGCTGCCCTTACCGGTACAGACGGATCAGGGAAAAATATCTGAAGAGTTTCATAGCTAAACTGTGTAACATATCCCAAAAGAAACAGATTGATAAAGGTCGCAATACCTATCTTCTTCCTGTTGAACACCAGACTAAACGTAAGCAGTATAGCGTTGACGATCACATATAACGTACCAAAATCAATCGGGATCATGTGATCTATGCCGCTCATAAAGGCCTGAAAGGGATCTACTCCAAAGGCCGCAAGCTTGAATATACCTACAGAAAACCCGCATATCAGTACGCCAAGTACTGACATTACTATTCTCTTTTTTAACATGTGATCATCCTCCACCAATTAAGCTCTGATCAATATTCTATATAATAATTCATAAACAAGTAATCTGCCCCCCAAATGAGCCAGGAACCTGCTCCAAATATTATTATTATTAACAGTAATACCACCTAAACGCAAATGGAAGTTCTATCTACAGGTCATCACATCACCATATCTTCGTCCTGATCTTCACTACTTTTCTATCATAAGTCAGGATCCCGTTGACTTCATCCTCTACATCACTTACCTGCGTATAGATGAATCCGCACAGTCCTTTTGTTTCAAGAGGCAGTATCTCATAATGGATGAACTGTCCATAGTCTTCATTCATCTTCTTCCTGCTTTTATAGGTCGCATAGCCGTAGGTCTTCCTGCTGACGCAGTGTCCCTCCATATAGTAGGTAAGGCCGCCGCACTCTGAAAGGAAACATGCTCTTTTATGCTTATCAACCGGAACCGAAGGCTTCCTGAAATAGTTATGTATACTGTTGAAATCTCCTGACCCTTGATCGAACCAGCCACTGGCCGCATCTATAGGCCTTGTATTATCAATAAACTTAAGGATACCCGGAAGCGTCGCAGCATCAAACTGCCCCCAGCCTTCATTGAAGATAGTCCATATAGCTATAGATGTGCAATTCTTAAGACATGAAGCTGTGCTGCGCATCTCTGCCACAAAGGCCTGTCTTCCTGCCGCATCCGATCTTGCAAGGAACTTGTAACTCTTGGCCGAGTCATCCAGTGTCTGCATTATATTTGGAAAAAGATTGGGCAGATACGTTACAAGTGGCTTGTCATAAGTTGATCCGCCGCTGACCATATCTTGAACTACCAGCATGCCAAGTCTGTCGCAGTGATAATAATACCTTGCTTCCTCTATCTTGATATGCTTACGAAGTGTGTTGAATCCAAGCTTCTTCATAGTCTTAATATCATAGATAAGTGCAGCATCGCAAGGCGCAGTCATAAGACCATCAGGCCAGTAGCCCTGATCCAGGACTCCTTTTATAAAATAAGGCTTATGATTCAGGCAGAATCTCATATGCCCCTTGGCATCTTGCTCCATGGTATAGGTCCTCATACCAAAATAGGACTTAACCTTGTCTGTACTGCCTTTTTCGTCTCTTGCAATTATCTCTATATGATACAGATATGGATCCTCGGGAGTCCAGAGTCTTGCTCCATCTATCAGTATTCCGACCTTAGTTGTATACGCATACAAGGTATCCATTGGGATAGTATCTGATGACGGTATAGGGTGATCGGTCTGCGCATCAAGCGGATCACAGGGGTGGAATTTATCTGCTGTTATTATCTTTTCAAATAGCCCCGATTCTTCGGTCACTATATCATCCTTTCGTCCTATCCTACTATCCGGAATCTGCCTTATGATCACATCACATGGCTTTGTCACCGTCAGCTTTATTTTCACAAAAGAAAGGTCCTTGGAAGGCTCTGCAACCACCTTGAGGATAGCCGTATCAGGCACCCACTCCATCCACACGCTCTGCCATATCCCGCTCTGGGCAGAGTAGAACATACCGCCTCTATTTAGCGTCTGTTTGCCTCTTGAAAGCCAGGACGTGTCAGTTACATCTGTAACGCATACTTTAAGATCAAAGTAGTCTTTTTTGGAATATCTTGTTACATCAATAGTAAAGGGAAGATACCCTCCCTCATGATGTGCCACGCTGTGTCCGTTTATATAGACATCACACACCTGATCCACTGCTCCAAAATGAAGGAGAAGACGGGACGAAGCATCAGGTCTTCCCACAACGTCAACCTTCCTGTAATACCAGAGATACTCGCCCGGCTTTAGGACATGCGGAAGGAGAGTCTTCCTGCTGCCAGCCGTAATATCAACTTTCGAAAGCATACTCTCCGGAGAAAAAGGCACTCTTATCCTCCCGCATATATCCTTCTTCCGCGGAATAGAAGGTGAATCAGTAACACAAAAACCCCAGATTCCGTTAAGAGATATATAACTATCCCTCACGAACTGGGGTCTTGGATATTCTGATTTAGGGCACTTACTTGTAAGCGCCTTGTCTGTCCATGGAGTATCAAGCTGCTTTAAAGCTACAGGTTCCTTGCTTCGCACCATACTGCGAGTGATATCTGTAAGATCCATTGAAAGGTTCCTCCAAGGAAGTCAAAGGGGATTGCTCTTAGACTTATCCCTTTATTATAGTTTTAGTATGTTCCTGTCCTTTTTATAGGGAGCAAAAAGATAATAACGCCCTCTATCTCTGCGATATTATTTCTTTATAAAACATCGCCCTGCTGGCATTAAAATAAGCTTCTACCCACAATAGCGGTATAAAAAATGTAATGACGCCTATAAACATCATCGGCACAAAGCTTAGTACAAAGCCTATATATTTAATATAGTTATGGCGCATCACAGATATACTCTTTCTTACAAGCTGCCTTACCGAATTGTCCGGGAAATCCTGCAACAGGAAAAAAGTCTGTGACATAGCAACAGCAAAGATGATATACGGAATCAGCAGTACCAGAGTTCCTATAGCCATCCATGTAATCGGTATAAGTCCTGCTACATGCAGAAACTGTGGTATCTGAAGAATAAGAGATGCTATAGTATAGATCAGCTGTATAAGGATTGCCTTGTCAGGATTTTGTTTAAATCCAAAGAATAGATCTCCAAATGTTACAGGCTGGCCATACGCAAGATTCATAAGCATATAGCACCGTCCTGATATGAAGACGCCAAAAAGCAGATCAACAATGATCTGCGTTGTAAGCGATATGAATATACTTGTTATCTGCAGTATGGTCAGCATACTAACAAAATAGATGATGTTGACCACAATGCTTGCGGCAATTATAGTGCCATAGTTACCAAGGAGCCTCTCTCTGGCAGTCGCCTTGATCATAGAAGTAGAAACACCTGATGTTTTAGCCATTTTATATAGTTATCCTTGTTTTATGATAATTATTATCTCAAAAAATATTAAACACTTCCAATATTCATAGAACTCTTCATAGAACTTATTATATTGATCTAAAAAGTTATGACTATCAGATTTTATATTCAGGAATATATGTTATACAGAATAATCCGCATTCATCCCTGCAAGAAGACCTGCATCTGCGGCCTTTCGTTGTTTCTGATATGGATTGTCTTCATTCGAATATTTAATCTGTGATGTAGTGGTACCGCCGGATACATATGTCCTTCCACATTCTGGACATATAGCTGTATGGATACTCACTGATGCCTGAAGTACCTTACCGCCTTTTTGGGCTGCCTTGGCATAAGCATTAGATACATGTTCCTGTTCATGCGCCCGTACTCTGGAACCTGCTTCTGCAGGGCTCATGTGCTGAGCTGTCTTGAACGAAACCATCTCATCAGATCCGTCCTGATATTTGCGGTTCTGACAAGTCTCACACTCTGCAGGAGAAGACTTCCTTCCGGCCGACTTAACATCAGACTCTCCGGGATTAACTACAGCTTTGGATTCACCGGCCCCTGCTGCAGCGCCTACGCTATATCCACCATATACGCTTCCATATCCTATAGCGCCAATTCTCATCATAACTAAATCCTTACTTACTGAATTACCAGAAGGTCACTTTGTGAACCCGATAATCGTAATCAGTAACAACAACTATCTTACGATACTGTATATCGCATTCTCCATATTGTTGTAAGCATCTATCGAACCGGTCTGTGCATATTCTCTTATCGCAGATACGACACTTGGATCTGAAAGGATCTTATAAAAAATAAGTCCTATTGTTACGTATGTAACTGTTACTCCGATCGTACCTATTATCAATCCGATAATGGCCTGCCGGGAAAGCTTTTTAGTATTCCCTCTTGAAAGAAATGCAAGTATTATTGCTATGCCTCCAAGTATGATCGCTATAACTCCTGTGCTATAAAACAGTATAGATGTGATTCCGAGCCATACTGACATACTCGCCATTCTTCTGCGCGGGCTACCTTCCATCGTCATGCCTTCCTTTTTAATCTATTTAGTCAAAATAATACTATCATAAAAGCAGAATATTTTCAATAAAGCCCATAAATTTTCTGATAATTTTTCGAATAGCTGGTTAACTTTAAGCCTTCACTCTTCCAAACTTTGCAATTATCTGCATTTCTTCATTTTAACCTCATGTCGCGAGCAAAGCGAGCGGCTAATGGTTCAAATCGGTGGCGCTCGCGACACCAATTTGGATTTGAAAGTAGAACACTTTCAAACTTGTAACTCAAATTCCCCCTTGGGAGATGCCGTGTCTGCTAAGGCCACATCAATGCATTTCCCAAGGGGGAACTTTGAATTTGTTATAGTTACGCTTATATCTCATATACTAAGTCAAACTGTTTTTTTCTTTCATCAGATAGATGATGGCTCACTATAATCAGTGTCAGTTCTTTCTCTGCCAAAAGATTCTTCTCGATAATATCTGCATTTTCCTTATCTAGCGCACTTGTTCCTTCGTCTACCAACAAAACATTTCGCTTATGAAGTAATGCCCTTGCAATTGCAACTCTTTGACACTGGCCTCCCGACAGATTACATCCCGCCTCTCCAACTTCTGTATCCAATCCATTCTCAAAAGAACTAATATCTTTAGTCAAGGCACTTATTCATATAGCTTCATCTATTTCCTCTTCCGGGAACTCTTCAAATAGAGTTATATTATTTCGAATGGTAGTATTAAAGAGATATACATTCTGTTCTATGTAACTTAAATGTTTCTGAATTTCTCCAGAATTACATTTTCCTATATCTTTTTGATCAAAAAATATCTTTCCATCATAATCTCTCAAGAATCCTAAGATCAGTTTTAATAAAGTAGTCTTTCCTCTTCCGGATTTGCCGATAAGAGCATACTTGTTGCCTATCTCAAAATTGATATTCATATCATCCATTTGGCAAATCCCGTCAGGTCAAACTCTATTATTTGATATATCGCTTGAACCATAATAAGATTTATTCCTACACTAAAGCCCGCACATATAATAACTAAAAATGCTGATAAAAGATTTATCTTCCAATGCCGTATTAAATATTATCTCATAATGTCACACTAAGTTCCTATAATTATAATCAGAACAAGTTTGTCTTTCTATTCCTTCTAATACATTTTGTTTTCTACAACGAAGATTAAGACACGAAGCAACATTTATACACCTCAAGCATTCATCAAGCAAAGAAACTTAGATAAGATAATCAGCTCACTAGTGTAATCGTCTTATACAAATCATCATCATTGGCAATATGGGATATCTTGATAAATATCACCGTGGGATCATCTCTTAACTTCTTCTCATATCTATTTAGCATTTCTCTAGCTTCTATATCTAAACCTGCGTCTACCTCGTCAAATATAACAACAGATGCTTTTTTATTAAGCATACTCTTTAAGATAAGAAGTTTTTTCTTTTCTCCACCCGACAGGCTTTTACCATTGTCCTTTATTTCCTTTATTTCCGGATCAAGCCTAAGTTTATTACAAAGCTTTGTTATTATGCCTTCTTCATATTTTTCCTTCGACGTTTCCTCAAAGTAAACACTAAGTTTTTCATTCAAAAACAACTCATCTTGTGAAACGTAGCATATTTCTTTATATATACTTTGTTTGTCGTATGTATTTATATCATTTCCATTAATTTTGATTGTTCCTTGGCTTGGTTCAAGAAGGCCAACGATCATTTTTAGTATTGATGACTTTCCTGTACCATTTTCGCCCTTAACGAGCACATTTTCTCCCCTATTGATATTAAAAGATACATCTTTAAAAACATTACGGCTCTCATTAAACTTCAAAGCCACATTATCAAATATGATAGATTGGACTTGTGCTAATTTTTCTCCACTTTCAATAGGTGTACGTGCTAGATTCATCACCTTTTCAAAAACCGGGATATTCTTTATGAGCACTTGTATTTCTCTTTGAAACCTATTAGCTGTATCAAGTAGATAACTTGTTATGAGCATCGCTGTAACAAGTTTACCTCCCGTGTAAGAAGATGATGAAATAAGGACACCGGCTATTATCACATAAATAATATTATGCATACCATAATCAAAGGTGTTCCAAAACGCTTGTGCTCCATTTGAATCAGCATACGCATCTATAAATCCATCAAGTTTTTGTCTACTCTTCTTAAGATAGTAGTCCATAAATCCATTAGTTCTGGTAGTTTCAACCATATCAACAATTTCAATATTTATGGTACTATCTTTTTCCTTGTTATTCTCGCCTCTTGCGTGCAAAGATAGTATTTTTTTTCCACTAAAAACAGATATAAATACAGAAACTCCCACAGATGCTATTAGTATAAATCCAACATAAGCATCAATCCAAAAGGCAATTACAAAAAAAATAAGGATTGTAAACAGACTAACCAGAGCCCCCATTGAATATACTGTTGTTATCGCATATGCAAGAAAAGTTTCAGTTGTAAGAACAAACTTAAAATTATCCTTATTATCTCTAACATATTTTGAATAATTACTGTGCCACAAAGCTTCATATATTCTACTTCGCGTTGTCCATAATATGTGCCTGCCTAAATCATCATAAATACGAGCTCTATACTCTGCCACATAGCAAAGCAATAGATTAGCTGATACAAAAGCGATGAAATATAATGCAAGAAGTGTAATCAGTTCTCCTTGCTCCATCTTATCAATCACAACATTTAAAGATACAGGTATTACTGCTTCTATCACAAGATAAAAGATCAAAGTTAAAACTGATTTTATAATAAGTGACTTCTTTGCAGAAAGCATAATTTTGACGATTTCATAATAACTTTTCATTAGTCTCTCCCTAGATTATTTAATACTTTCCTTTTATTGCTATACAAGTATATGGATCTGGATTTTTGTAATCCCCAGTAAATCTGAAAGCTTCTATTCTACAATTCTTATCTCCACATTTAAACCGACTTAAACACGTCCTACATTTTCTCATACCTCTAACATACTCATTTCTATAATATTCTATATTCTCCGGTGGATTCGTCCATACGTCATATAAGGCTTTTTCGGCAACATTCCCTATAACAAACTCATTTTCTACAGCAATAGGGCATATCTTCATAATACCATCAGCTGTTATTACACCATGACTTACACCACCTTTGCATCTATGCTTTTTATTCAGTAGCGATGAAGACCTTTTAAAATATGGTTCTTTTAACTTTGGATGCTTTTCACATATTTCGAGAAATTCATCAATTCCGAAAGAAAAATCTGTACCACTTACAGGAGATGCTATAAAAATCTGATTTTCATAATCAGGATAGTTATCTCTAACAAAATTATCAATCTCACAATAGTTACTGATGTTTTGTTTCATCAAAGCTGTTGCTATTAGAACATCTATATTTTTATATCTTTTTAATTCTCCCAGCGTTCTGGTCACTCTATCAAACGATTTGCTATTCCCTCTTACTATATTATGGAATTCTTCTATTCCGTCCAGACTAATACCAAGAAAGTATTTATACTTTTTTGTTTCTTCTGCAAACTGTATTATCTTATCAACTTCATAACCATTAGTATATATACAAACGTAAAACCCATTCTCCAAAAAGAACGTTGCAATATCTTTAAAATATGGATGTAGAAAACATTCTCCACCGGATAATCTAACCTGTGATGTATGTAGTTTATCTAAATCTTTTTTTAAGGACTTTATATAATCAAATGATAGTTGTTTTTTATCCGAAGGTTTTCCAAAGCCACCATAACAATGTACACAATTCAGATTACATACATTTGTAAGTTCTATCGTAATCGCTTGTAACGGATATTTATAAGTAATTTTCCTTAATACATTTGGATTATATCGATATTTTTCACTGTGCATAATCATCTTAAGATTAAGCATCCTATCTATAACACTTTTTCCGACAATTTTATGTAATTTCTCCATTGTCATATTTGTATCATCGTTAATTTTATGCAGTATACCATATATTGTTTCATTAACAATAAACTGCTGTCTACTTTCAGTCGGAATAAAAACAATATAATTTGTTTTATTAGGAGTTTGTGTTAACCTTAAATTAGGATTTATTATTATCATAGATACTAGGTCCTGTTTTGGGCAAAAGCATGAGGGCGCATTGGTCTAGAGCCCTCATGCTTAATTATATAGTTTCTTTTAGCAATAGCCTCCGCCTACAGACTTGCAGACATCGCCACCAGAAGCTGCTTCGATACAATTAATTCGGATCTTAGCCTTGACAGTATTGATGAATTTTATCATGATGTATCGCTCCTTTCTTGAACAAAACTCTTATCGTACGAATAAGCGCAGTTCATTATTTATAATATGTAATCAATGCATTATTACCAGATTATAAAGAACTCAATATAATCATTTATGCTCTATAAACTTATAATTCTCAATTGTTTTTAGTCTAAATAATAAAATTATTAAAAACAATAGACAGAACCGGCAACAATAGTTGCCAGTTCTGTCTATTGTGAATAACTACTATTATCATTACAATATACATATGCCGAAATCACAAGATGTAAGCTTGAAAGTGTTCCACTTTCAAACCCAAATTGGTGTCGCGGGCTCCACCAATTTGAACCATTAGCCGCTCGCTTTACTCGCGACATGAGGTTAAGAATGGAATACTTAGAAGTACAGAGTTGTACTTCTATTCACCAATACAAAGGAGCAATTACATATATGATAAAAAAGACACTTCTTGTCCTGCTAACTGTCATTACTATTTTAGCCGGATCAATCCTTATCTTCATTCATTTATCGCCAAACATCAATAATGAATATCTCGATCTTTCCTGCGATTATTCTGATGGTTCTGACGATTCAGGTTCAACTATCACTTCTTTCAACCTTTGATTAAAGAATTTCATATCTCTTTCGGCTTTATAAAATTCACTTACATTAAGAAGTACAGAAAGGATATACTCTGCTTCTGTACTACCCGCAAAATTGCCATCATATTTATTCCACAAAATATTATAAATATTTTTAGTAACCTCTTCTCTATTCATCTTTAAGAAGGTGTTTTTTAACAATATTTTGCTAATCTCAGTAGACTTTTGTTTGTCATCATGATCACCTAAATAGCTTGCAAAATACCATACAATATAATCTAGATGCCTATCTCTATGTCTCTTTTCAAGATAGCTAACATCAGTAAAATATGTAAGAATACCATCAAATATCTTCTTCTGCAATTCACCATACCGCACCAAATTATATATAAGATTATATTCTACTGATGTAAAATACATTTTTGATATACATAAGTCACCAATACTTTTATCTATAGTAAGATGCAGATATTTTCTTGCCAGATTTCCATAACAATTCTTATCAATTTCTTTTAGTCCAATACTCGCCAATGCTATCTTATTGCCGATAAATTGACTATTTATTGGAATGCTCATATCTATTTTGTTCTCCAACAATAACAGCATATTATTAGCTTCATTATATTTTGATTCATTTATTAGTTTATTTATTAGTAGAGAATCCTTTATTAGAGAATAATCGTCTGAAACTATCTGTACATAAAAATATTGCTCTGGCAATCTAGCCTTTTTTAGCAGCATTATAGTTTCACGATCATGTGTTTTTGCCTTGCCAGTCTCAAGTCTTGAATATGTCCTTATATCAAAAATCCCTTCACAAAACTCTTTTTGAGTCATTCCAAACAGGATCCTCCGTCTTTTTAAAACATCTCCAAGTAAATATATACTTCCGCCATAAAATACAGTCCATGGATTTTCTTTATTATAGTCATTTCCGCTTAATTCAAACACTTTTCTAAATACATTATCATATTTCTCATATTCACTTTGTTTTATTCCCCGCGATAGCGTCTTCCCCATCGTAAGAAGCGAAGGCAAATAAAATAATAGATCACTTTCCTTTAATATATAAAATGCATAGTTCAGATATTTTAAAACAGTTTGATTCGCGTTTCCATTTTTTATTAAAAAATCATTTCTACAATTCACCAAGTAATTCCAATAATCTACCAGTACGGCAGGAAACACTTGCATCTGTGGTACAATATCCCACTTCTGTTCTATTATGTAGTCAAGCAGTTTTTCAAAGCATCTATTAATAGTAAGATTTCCGCATATATCATCGTCTATAGTATCTTTTTCGATATTAGATTTTATTTTCAAATAATATGACAGATATTTTACCTCTTCGCCGGATAGTACATACTCAGATAATTCACTATATTTAATATTCGGCATTGTTATTTTTATGCACTTACTAATATACTCATAAGACATTTCGAGATCAGAAGATGATTCCAAAACCGCTCTTATAAATAGTGCAAATTGCAAACCAACTTTATCTTTCTTGGCTGTTTTTTCGTATTCAACCAGAACAGACTCTATATTTTGTGTATCTTCATTCTCAAAAGCATATATTATTTCTCTTTGCTTAGAATATGCTTCATATTCATCATACTGAAGATACTCGGTAAATAATGACAAAGAAATTCCAAGTCTGCTCATTAAACGTCTTCTTGAAAAGAAGCCTATTCGCCTTTGACCAGACTCAATTCTGTATATCATACTCTTGTCAAACATACCATGCGCAAGTAGCTCTTCTGATATACCTTTGTATTTCCTTATAGATTTTAAAAGATTGCCATAAGCTTTTTTATTTTTGTCCATAATAATTCCCATTGGTGCCAAAGCAATATAAAAGAGACAGTTCCAATGCTATTAT
>JAEEGH010006866.1_pt1 | contig 27677 bp, 25 predicted proteins | sample 9134181 | NCBI WGS metagenome assembly JAEEGH01 (sample SAMN16246544, study PRJNA631951) | gut metagenome | biome: gut microbiome; feature: rumen; material: DP-attached | host: Bos | place: Iran: Karaj | collected 2018-10 | reverse complement strand
TGGCAAGGTCGTGGATCGAACTTGAAGGTACGCCGGAATATACGCGGGCTCTTTACGGAGCGCTGGTAGGTTCGTCAAATGCTGCAGGATCTCTCGAGCCGGATAACGGCGAAATGCAGCCGGATGATTTTTTATATGAAGTCGATCCTAATGCGGATCCTGTCATTAATGCGGAGGAGAACGACCTGTGATCGCGATAATCGATTATGATGCAGGCAACATGCTCAGTGTTGTAAAAGCGCTTAAACACCTTGGGCAGGAGCCCGTGATCACAAGGGATGCCCAAACGCTTTCTGAAGCCGACAAGATAATACTTCCGGGCGTAGGCGCGTTCGGCGACGCGATGCAAAGACTTGAAGGTTACGGACTGATCCCGGTCATTAAAGATGAGATCGCAAAAGGAAAACCTTTCTTCGGCATATGCCTCGGGCTGCAGCTTTTGTATGAGGGAAGCGATGAGGCTCCGGGAGTTCCGGGTATAGGGGCTCTTAAAGGAAGGATCAGGAAGATCCCGGTGGGTGAATATAAAAAGATCCCGCACATGGGATGGAATTCTTTGGAATATCCCAACAGGGGAAGACTGTTTGAAGGGATAGATGAAGGAGCGTATGTATACTTCGTTCATTCATATTACCTTGAAGCAGCGGATCGTGAAACAGTTACGGCCACATGCCGATACAACGTTCTGATCGACGCATCAGTTGAATCCGGCAACGTTTTTGCTTGCCAGTTTCATCCGGAAAAAAGCGGTAACACAGGTCTTCGCATATTGGAGAACTTTATCAATCTTTAAACATCGGCCATATGTACACAAAGAGAATCATTCCATGTCTTGACGTAACGGGCGGACGTGTCGTTAAAGGCGTGAATTTTGTAAATTTAAGAGATGCAGGCGATCCCGCTTCAGTTGCAAAGGCCTATGATACTGCGGGAGCCGACGAACTTGTATTTTTGGATATTACCGCATCTGCCGATGCAAGAGATACACAGCTTGCCTGGGTCAGAGAAGTGGCAAATCAGGTTTTTATTCCCTTCACAGTAGGTGGCGGAATCAGAACCGTTGACGATTTCAAGATACTCCTAAGAGAAGGCGCAGATAAGATTTCCATAAATTCAGCGGCAATAATGAATCCGAATCTTATAAGTGAAGCTGCTTATAAATTCGGAAGCCAGTGTGTTGTGGTTGCTATTGACGCCAAAAGAAGAGACGATAATTCCGGATGGAATATCTATAAAAACGGCGGAAGAGTCGACATGGGTATTGATGCCGTAGAATGGGCAATGAAAGCTGTCTCTCTCGGGGCTGGAGAAATCCTTTTAACCAGCATGGACTGTGACGGAACAAAAGCCGGATATGATCTGGAATTAACCAGAATAATAGCAGAGAATGTAAATGTTCCTGTTATCGCCTCCGGTGGTGCCGGAAGCAAACAGGATTTTTATGATGTTCTGACAGATGCGAAGGCTGATGCTGCCTTGGCTGCTTCGCTTTTCCATTTCAAAGAACTTGAAATAAATGAAGTGAAAAGATTCCTCAGAGACAAAGGTGTCTCTGTAAGACTGGGTTAATATAAATGAGCGCGATTGATAACGACTGGCTTCCTGTTCTTGATAAAGAGTTTAAGAAGCCTTACTACAGAGAGCTTTATAACTTTGTAAAAAATGAATACAATACCAGGGTGGTTTATCCCCCTTCGGATGAACTTTTCAGTGCGTTTCATTTTACTCCGCTTTCCAAGGTTAAGGTGGTAATTCTTGGACAGGATCCTTACCACGAACCCGGAGAGGCACATGGACTTTGCTTTTCGGTTAAACCGGGTGTTAAGATTCCACCCAGTCTTGTTAATATATACAAGGAATTACATGACGATTTGGGATGCAAAATTCCAAATAACGGTTATCTTGAAAAATGGGCCAGACAGGGAGTGCTTTTACTGAACACTGTTCTGACTGTGAGAGCACATCAGGCATTTTCCCATAAGGAAAAGGGCTGGGAGACATTTACGGATGCCGTAATTGAACAGCTTAACCTGATTGACAGACCTATTGTGTTTATTTTATGGGGTTCTCCGGCACAGAAGAAGTGCAGCATGTTAAACAATCCGAAGCACCTGATTCTTAAGTCGGTTCATCCAAGTCCTCTGTCTGCATACAGGGGATTCTTTGGCAGCAAACCCTTCAGCAAAACCAACGATTTTCTGGTAAAAAACGGGCTTGATCCCATTGATTGGCAAATAGAAGATTTTTGATAAATCCAACTTGTAAATGGATTTAATATATGTTATCATGGACTTCGGTCGTTATCTGACCGCATATAAGCAGGAGTGGCGGAATGGCAGACGCATCAGACTCAAAATCTGACGCTGGTGACAGTGTGTGGGTTCAAGTCCCATCTCCTGCATTAAACCTTCGATAACATGGGTATCGAAGGTTTTTTCTTTATTATCACATGAGGGCGATTCATGACTTGTAAAGAAGCGGAGAAACTGATTCCGGTTTTTATTGAAAATCAACTGAATTACAGAGAACTTGAGAAGTTCCTTGAACATATCAAAACCTGCCCCGCCTGCATGGAGGAGATGTCGGTACAGTTTCTTGTGGCTGAAGGTATGAAGAGACTGGAGGACGGCGGCTCACTGGAGCTTGAAGGAGAGCTCAAATACCTTTTGGCGGATTCCAAAAGAGCGCTTTCAAGGCACAGACTTTTCTGGCGAATAGGCTTAGGCCTGGAATTTGGTGCAGTTATCGTTATGCTGGTAATGCTGGTTGTATATTTAATCTAATTATTTGAGGGAATGTATGTCAGAAAGAATTGTTTTAATTGATGGTCATAGTATTTTAAACCGGGCGTTTTATGGCGTCCCGAATTTAACTACAGCCGCTGGACTTCACACAAATGCAGTCTACGGCTTTTTAAATATTCTTTTTAAACTTATGGATGAGGAAAAACCGGAATATCTCATTGTGGCCTTCGATACATCGGCGCCCACATTCAGACACGGCATTTTTAAGGAATACAAGGGCACCAGAAAGCCTATGCCCGAGGAACTTAGAATGCAGGTTCCTGTTATTAAGGAAGTCCTTGAAGCCATGGGTATTCCCATTTTTTCAAAGGAAGGCCTTGAGGCTGACGATATCCTTGGTACCATAGCAAAAAGAAGTGAGGAAAAGGGCCTTGAAGTTTCCCTGGTTTCCGGTGACAGAGACCTTTTACAGATTGCTTCCGAACATATAAAAATACGAATTCCCAAAACCAAGGGTGGAAAGACTGAGATAGAAGATTATTATGCTTCCGATGTGCTTGCCACCTATGGTGTTACTCCCGAAGGTTTTATTGAATTAAAAGCACTTCAGGGTGATACTGCAGATAATATCCCCGGAGTTCCCAAGGTTGGTGAGAAGACCGCCAGAGAGCTCATGGTTACATACAAAAGCCTTGACGGAATTTATGAGCATCTGGAAGAAATCACAAAGAATGCCATAAGGGAATCCCTGCGTGAGAACAGAAATCTTGCAGACCTTTCAAAGGTGTTAGCTACCATAAAGACGGATTGCGAAATTGACCTTTCTTTGGATGACGCCAGAACCGAAGGATATTTTAATCCCAAGGCATATGAACTGTTTAAGAAGCTTGAATTTAAGAACATGCTGGGAAGGTTTGAAGGCGATATAAGCTGTGCGAGTGTTGCCGACTTTTCTGAGCATTTTAGAATAGTTACGGATTTTACCGAAGTTGAAGCTGTCTTTGATAAGGCTGCAACTATGCCCTATGTGGGATTTGACTGTCTCTTTGACGGCAAGAACCTTGTTGGGGCTGCTATAGCCTTGTCTGATGAGGAAGCTTATTATGTCCCTGTAGCCGGATTTGTATCAAAGGATTATCTGAGGGACAGATGTAAGGATATTAACAAAACATCCATTATATCAACCTGTGATGTTAAGCATCAGTACAGCCTTTTTGACTCTGGTAAAACCGAATGCTTCTTCGATATCGTCCTTGCGGCATATATAATCAATCCTCTTAAGAATGATTACAGCTACGTGGATGTGGCTTCAGAATATCTTGGCCTGACCATTCCAAACGAAAAGGAATTGTTTGGGAAGGATGATCCTGCAAAAATATTTGATACCGAGGAAAAGAAGGTATCTGATTATCTTTGCACCAAGGCTTACATTGCTTACAAGGCGTATACAATACTTAAAGACAAACTTGGGGAACTTGATATGCTGTCTCTTTATGAAGAGATTGAGATGCCTTTAACAGCCGTTTTATACGACATGGAAAAGGAAGGCATTCTGGTTGACAGAGATGCTCTTAAGGCTTATGGAGACGCTTTGGTGGGCCGTATCGATGAGCTTGAAAACAGTATAAAGAAAGCTGCAGGTGCGGATTTCAATATTAATTCGCCAAAGCAGCTTGGAGAGGTGTTATTTGAAAAGCTGGGTCTTCCCGGTGGAAAGAAAACAAAGAGCGGCTATTCGACTGCCGCTGATGTGCTTGAGAAGCTTGCGGAAGATTACCCCATAGTTGTTGATATACTGGAGTATCGCGGACTTACAAAGCTTAAGTCCACCTATGCAGACGGTCTGGCAAACTATATTGAAGAAGACAACAGAATTCATACGAATTTTAATCAGACAATAACTGCGACAGGAAGAATCAGTTCCACAGAACCCAATCTTCAAAACATACCCATGAGAACGGAAATGGGCAGAAGAATAAGAAAGGTATTTATTCCAAAGAAAGACTACGTTTTTGTGGATGCGGATTATTCTCAGATAGAACTTAGAATCCTTGCACATATGTCCGGAGACAAAAACCTGATTGAGGCATATAACAAGGCCGAGGATATTCATGCAATTACTGCGTCTGAAGTGTTCCACACACCCCTTAATGAGGTTACTCCTCTTCAGAGACGTAATGCCAAAGCCGTTAATTTCGGTATAGTTTACGGCATCAGTTCCTTTGGTTTAAGCCAGGGACTTTCCATATCAAGAAAAGAAGCGAAGGAATATATTGACCAGTATTTTAAGTCCTATCCCGGGGTTAAAGCTTTCCTTGACACAGCTGTTTCATTTGCAAAGGATAAGGGATATTCAAAGACTCTGTTTAAAAGAAGACGTCCTATTCCCGAGCTGTCATCTTCAAACTTCATGCAGCGTTCCTTCGGCGAGAGAGTTGCCATGAATGCGCCTATTCAGGGAACTGCAGCTGATATTATGAAGATAGCCATGATTAGAGTGGCTAAGAGACTTAAGGATGATAATCTTGATTCAAAGGTCATTCTTCAGGTACACGATGAACTTTTGGTTGAGGCTCCAAAGGATGAGGCTTCAAAGGTGGTTTCCATACTGAGAGAAGAGATGGGCAAAGCAGCCGACCTGGCTGTTGCATTGGAAGTTGATGTTCACACCGGAGATGACTGGTTTGAAGCTAAATAGGAGATAATTATGAAACTTATCGGAATAACCGGAGGAGTAGGAGCCGGCAAGTCTGAGATAATTTCATATCTGGAGAGCAAATACAACTGCAGAATCGAGTATGCAGACAAGGTTGCCCATATGCTTGAAGAGCCGGGACAGGTTTGCTTTGATAAGCTTGTGGATCTTTTGGGAACCGGAATTTTAAAGGATGGAAAGATTGATAAAGCTTCAATGTCTAACGCCATGTTTAAGGATGATACCCTTGTGGACAAGGTAAATGATATCGTCCATCCGGCTGTAAAAGACTATTTTCTTAGGGAAATAAAGGCAGAGAGAAAGAAGAAAAAAATTGATTACTTCTTTATTGAAGCCGCCTTGCTTATTGAGTGCGGGTATGAGAAAATAGTTGATGAGTTATGGTATGTTTATGCATCGGAAGAAACCAGACGTAAACGCCTGAAAGCAAGCAGAGGTTATTCTGATGAGAAGATAGACGCTATTCTTTCAAATCAGCTGTCTGAGGATGAATTCAGGAAAGCCTGTGCTTTCGTAATTAACAATGACGCTGATATTGAAGATGCCTATAGACAGATTGACAGTAAGCTTGGGGGTTATTAAATGGATACCTACACAACTTTAAGAGACAGACTTGTATTTGGACTTGATATCGGAACAAGAAGCATTGTCGGTACGGTGGGATACAAAGAGGGTGATAAGTTTGTGGTTGTTGCCCAAAGAAGTGTTGAACATCAGACAAGAGCCATGCTCGATGGACAGATTCATGACGTGGCAAGAGTCGGAAATACAATTTTGATAGTCAAATCCATGCTTGAAAGTGTTCTAGGATTTGAACTTAAAGATGTTTGTATAGCAGCCGCAGGTCGTGTTCTTAAGACTGTGGACACTCATGTTGAACATGAATTTGAAGAAGAGAAGGTTGTAGAACCTGAAGATGTTATGAGCCTTGTTTCCAAGGGCGTTGAGCAGTCCTATGACGATTTTAACAAGGAATATGAGGAACTTAACAAAGAGCGCTTTTATTGTGTGGGATATTCGGTTGTAAGATACTTCCTTAACGGTAATCAGATAACCAATCTTTTGGATCATAAGGCCAAGACCATATCCACAGATCTTATTGCCACTTTCCTTCCCGATGATGTTGTGGATGGACTTTACAGGGCTGTAGAAATTGCTGGTTTAAATGTAGTTAATCTTACACTGGAGCCTATTGCTGCAATGCAGGTGGCTATTCCTGAGAAATTCAGGATGCTGAATCTTGCACTTGTTGACGTTGGCGCAGGTACATCCGATATTTCCATTACACGAGCCGGAAGCATTGTTTCTTATGGCATGATACCTCAGGCCGGAGATGCAATGACCGAGCTTATAATGCAGAGCTGCCTTACTGATTTTGACACAGCCGAGCAGATTAAGAGAGATATCGGCAAGGGCGATAATATTACATACATTGATATTATGGGGCTTAAGCAGACCATAAAGAAAGCAGAAGCATTAAAGATGGCGATGCCTGCCATGGAACAGGAAACCGATGCTATCTGTGAGTGCATTAAGAAGTTAAACGGAAATAAACCCGTCAGCGCTGTATTTATTGTCGGTGGCGGCGGAAAGATAGAAGGCTACGATAAGCTGATTGCCAAGAAGCTTGGTATTGCTGCAGAACGTGTTGCTGTAAGAGGCGAAGATGTAATGGGTGATATCAGTTTCCTTGAGGATAATGTCAAGAAGGATTCACTTCTTGTTACTCCCATAGGAATCTGCCTTTCATTCTACGCCCAGAGCAACAACTTTATCTTTGTAAACTTTAACAAAGAGAGAATCAAAATATATGACAACTCCAAACTGACTGTTGTTGATGCAGCCATTCAGGCGGCATTTCCTAATGATGGTTTGTTCCCTAAGAGAGGTCGTGAACTTAAGTTTACTGTTAACGGCAAGCCCAGAATTGTCAGAGGACTTCCCGGTGAAGCTGCTGTTATTACCGTCAATGGACAGGATGCGGATATTCATACGCCTATTCACTCAAATGACGTTGTAATAGTTACCGAGTCCACAGCCGGTGAGCCTGCTAAGCAGAGACTTGATGAACTTCCTGAGTTTAAGGATACCTTAAAACTTATGGTTGATGAGAAAGAGATTAAGATTCCCAGATATGCATCTGTAAACAAGGAATTAAAGACCGGTTCCTATGAGATTCAGACAGGGGATGATATAGAGTTCCTTGACTATTGCACAGTTGCGCAGCTTTTGGAATTCATGGATCTTACATTGGATTACAAAACACGTGTTATCGTCAATAATAAAGTTGCTCATGATGATACCAAGATCTATGAAAACTTCTCCGTAGAGTTTGTTTCCGGCGTCAATGACGGAAGGGATTATCATGGAAATGATTATTCCGATTACGAAGATGATGGTGAGATTTATGAAGAATCTTCGGAAACAGAAAATGAATCAAATGACCAAAATGAAGAGCAGGGCAATCAAAATGAAGGAAAACCTGCAAAATCCGGCAACATTTTGACCGTAATAGTCAATAAAAATCCTATAACCCTCAAGGGTAAACAGAATTATGTCTTTGTAGACATATTTGAATATATAAATTTTGACACTTCCAGTATGAAAGGCGAGGGCCTTGTAACAACTCTGAATGGCGAAAATGCCGAATATATGGCACCTCTTAAAGATGGTGACGTTATTGAAGTATATTGGAAGATGTAGTTTTAAGGAGGCTTTATGCGTGTTTGCAGCATAGCCAGCGGAAGTAGCGGTAATTGTATTTATGTGGGTTCCGATACAACCCATGTTCTTGTTGATGTAGGTGTTAGTTGTAAAAGGACAGAGCAAGGTCTAAACGGTCTTGATTTGTCGATGACAGATATAGATGCGATTTTAATAACTCATGAACATGCAGATCATATTGCGGGGCTGGGAGTAATCAGCAGGAAATACGGTATTCCCATATATGCCACAGGCGGAACAATTGAAGCATTATGGGAAGCAAGAAATCTTGGGGAGGTGGATTCCTCCCTTTTTAATGAAATAACTCCTGATATGCCATTTACCGTAAAGGATTTGAAAATGTATCCAATAAAGATTTCCCATGATGCGGCAGAACCTGTGGGGTACAAGATCAATTACGGTAAAACAAACTTTGGAATTGTAACAGACCTTGGCTTTTATAACGATTATATAGTAGAATACCTTAAAGGTACCGATGGGGTTTTGCTTGAAGCTAATCATGACGTGAATATGCTACAGGTGGGACCATATCCCTATTATCTTAAACAGCGTATTCTCTCGGATAAGGGTCACTTATCCAATGAAAACTGCGGGCGTCTTTTAAGCAGGATACTTCATGATGATATGAAGCAAATTGTTTTGGGCCATTTAAGCCATGAGAACAATTTACCTGAACTTGCATATGAGACGGTAAGAGTTGAGGTTACACTCGGAGATAATCCTTATAAAGCGGATGATTTCCCAATAATGGTTGCTAAGAGGGGTGAACCCTCACCGGTAATAAATCTATAATATTTTAAGGGGCAGATTATGAAGAAAATTATTATTACAGTAGTGGGCAAAGATACAGTTGGTATCATAGCTAAAGTATGTGCTTACCTTGCAGAGAGAAAGATCAACATTCTTGATATTTCCCAGACTATTGTTTCGGGATATTTTAACATGATGATGATTGTTGATATGACGGCTTCCGACGTTCATTTCAGCGAAATGTGCGATGAACTTGATAAAGTCGGAGAAGAGATGGGTGTGTCCATCAAGTGTCAGAAGGAAGAAATATTTGATATGATGCATCGTATCTGATGCAAGAGGAGAAATAAATGATTAATCAGCGCGAAGTACTTGAGACCAACGCCATGATTGAAAAGGAGAACCTTGATGTCCGTACCATAACAATGGGTATCAGTCTCCTTGATTGTATTGATGGCGATTTAAATAAGTTAAACGATAATATCTATAAAAAGATATATGATTCTGCCAAGGATCTTGTTTCTGTGGGCGACTATATTGCCAAGGAATACGGAGTTCCTATTGTAAACAAGAGAATATCGGTTACACCTATCGGCCTTATTGGCGGTGCTGCCTGCAAGACACCCTCTGATTTTGCCACTATAGCCAGAACTCTTGACAAGGTTGCAAAGGATATTGGCGTAAATATTATCGGCGGCTATTCGGCGCTTGTTTCAAAAGGAATGACCAAAGCGGATGAGCTGCTTATCAAATCCATTCCTGAAGCATTGTCAACCACCGAATGTGTCTGCAGTTCGGTTAATGTGGGTTCCACCAAGACCGGTATCAATATGGATGCGGTTAAGCTTATGGGTGAAATCATAAAAGAGACTGCAATGGCTACAAAGGAAAATGATTCAATTGGCTGTTCAAAGCTTGTAGTTCTTTGTAATGCGCCTGATGATAATCCTTTTATGGCCGGCGCATTTCATGGCGTTACAGAGGCAGACAGGATAATTAATGTTGGAGTAAGCGGCCCCGGTGTTGTAAAGACTGCCCTTGAGAAGGTAAGGGGAGAGGACTTCGAGACTCTCTGTGAAACTATCAAAAAGACTGCGTTCAAGGTTACAAGAGTAGGTCAGCTGGTTGCCAAGGAGGCTTCAAAGAGACTTGGCGTTCCCTTTGGTATTGTAGATCTTTCTTTGGCCCCTACACCTGCAGTTGGTGACTCTGTTGCCGACATTTTGTGTGAAATTGGTCTGGAAAGAGCGGGCGCACCCGGTACAACTGCAGCTTTGGCTCTTTTAAACGATCAGGTTAAAAAGGGCGGAGTTATGGCTTCGTCATATGTAGGTGGCTTAAGCGGTGCATTTATTCCCGTAAGTGAAGATCAGGGTATGATTGATTCGGTTAAGGATGGAGCATTAACCTTAGAGAAACTGGAAGCCATGACATGTGTTTGCTCGGTTGGACTTGACATGATTGCTATCCCGGGAGATACCAAGGATACTACAATATCCGGGATCATAGCAGATGAAATGGCTATCGGAATGGTAAATCAGAAGACAACTGCCGTAAGAATAATTCCTGTTATAGGAAAGGGAGTTGGAGAACAGGTTGTATTTGGAGGATTGTTTGGATATGCACCCATAATGCCTGTAAACACATTCTCATGCGATGCATTCATAAACAGAGGCGGAAGAATTCCCGCCCCTATTCACAGCTTTAAGAACTGATATCAGATTTTGAGTACGGGTGTGGCGAAGTCGGGTTTGACTGTCACCCCGTATTTTTTTTGCAATTTAGAGTTGTAAATCTTTGAAGAAATTAAATCAATATTTAATAAATTAAGACCTTCCATATCTTCCAATGACTTAAAGTCTTCTGCAGTGTATATTACCTTGGACTTTGAAGCGGCTTTAATTTCTTTTAACAGAGCTTCACTGCCTTTTTTGAAGCCCAGAACATGAACATAGGGTAGGGGCTTTTTTGAAGATGGAATTATGTAGGAATTCTTCCGTATATTTAACAATATGTGCAAAAAGGCTCTGGCCACATGGGAGTAGGTGAGATTTCTGGTTTTTACCAGCTCAATAAACTGCTCATAACTTTCGTATTCCGAAAGGAGATTGGAGATTCTGTCGGACAGGGATCTGTCTATTCCCAGATAATCTTCATATCCGTCAACAGAACAGGTTATAAGCTTGTATTTTAACTCATCACTGAAGTCGTTTACAAACAGGGGCCCCAGTTTGCCATATGATTCCATGAGAAGGTCTCTGGTTTCCTCTGGTATTTCATTCAGACAGCAGTCAAAACCGTCATCCTCTATTGATTTTCTGATAGCGGAGGCGGAAGAATAGTTTGATGAATCCTGCGGCACCAGGCTTTCTGAAGAGTAATCACCCAGTCTTGTAATTCCAAAGGGCTTGATATTACTTCCTATTTGGAATATGGCGTTAATGTATTCAATGCCAAGAATATTGTTTGGTGTAAGGACATCCTCATCTCCAAGTATTTCGCTTAAAGCTCCGGCGTAGCTTTTCCCGGATTTGAAATATGAATTCATGGTGTCTTTGGCATTTTCTTTGGCGTTACGAATTTTGGATGCACATACTTCAAGTTCTTCGGTATATTTTGATTCCATTCCAAAACATATGTTATCGATACATCCCAGAGCGTCGAAAATACCTACACTTCCCATAGCGTATCCTTCGGCTGAAGATGTGGCATAAACCGCCGGTATTTCAACCACCATATCTGCTCCGGCAAGAAGGGCCATTTGGGCACGGGTCATTTTATTAAGGAAAGCAGGAGTTCCACGTTGACAAAAGTCGCCGCTTAAGGCTACTATTATATAATCTGCACCAAGGGCTTGTCTTGCCATGGTCAGATGATATTTATGCCCTTCGTGAAGGGGATTATACTCAGCAGCAATACCTGTAATTTTCATATAGTCATTTTACCTCGGTAAAGTTTTGTACTTCGAAAGATACAATAAATAAGCGCTTTTCCGCTTGTTGCGTAATTTTGTATCTAGTATAATATATCTAACTTGAAAAAAGAAGTCATTTGGACTTGGGAGGAATTATAATGGCATATATTGATAAGATTAAGGAAAGAGCAAGACAGAATAAAAAGACTATTGTTCTGCCTGAAAGTAATGATGAACGTACATTGCTTGCCGCTGCGGCAATAATGAGAGAAGATATTGCCAATCTTATTTTGATTGGTAACCCTGATGAAATCAAAAAGAACGAAGAGAGACTTCGTATCGATTTGGGAGGGGTTAAGAAGGTTGACAATAGGAATTTTGATAAAATAGAAGAATATGCAAATATTCTTTATGAGGCAAGAAAGCATAAAGGTATGACCCTGGAGGCTGCAAGAGAAATCCTTGAAAAGGATGAGATGATGTTTGCGGTTGTTATGGTTAAAGCGGATGATGCAGACGGAATGGTTGCAGGCGCATGTCACCCTACAGCAGATACGTTGCGCCCTTCACTTCAGGTGCTTAGAACCGCTCCCGGAGTTAAGCTGGTAAGCGGATTCTTTATCGTTGATTGCCCTAATAAACATATCGGACATGATGGTACATTCCTCTTTGCAGATTGCGGTCTTAACCAGGATCCCAATGCCGAAGAGCTTGCTGCCATTGCCGACTCAAGTAACACAAGTTTCAAAAATCTTATAGGAGACGATCCGAGGATCGCAATGCTTTCCCATTCAACAAAGGGTTCAGCAAAGCATCCTTTGGTAGATAAAATGGTGGAGGCAACAAGGATTGCCCACGAACAGTATCCTTACCTTGTTCTTGACGGAGAGTTACAGCTTGACGCCGCTCTGGTTCCTTCGGTAGCAGCATCAAAGGCTCCTGGAAGTGAGATTGCGGGTACTGCCAACATCCTTGTTTTCCCTAATTTGGATGCCGGTAATATCGGTTACAAAATAGCACAAAGAATAGGCGGAGCTGATGCATACGGTCCCATGCTTCAGGGAATTGCAAAGCCCGTCAATGACTTATCAAGAGGATGCTCTTGGGAAGATATCGTAGGAGTTGTAGCTTTAACCGCTGTGCAGGCCCAAATCACCAAATAAAGGATATTTGATGAAAAGATTCAGCTTGCTCATATCAGCACTAATTTTAATATTGTTCGTTTGTGTTATGGAACTTGCGTTGTTCAATAAATACAAACCGAAACCGTCCGATATCACATGGGAGAATGTGGATGTTGAAGATACGGAAAGTGTAAGAAGTACCTTCAAGGCATTCGATCCCGTAATGGACTATACAGATTACGCCCCCGAATTATCCATTTCAACAGTCGAATCGTTGAAGAGATCTTCGAGGGCTGTAAGTTTGCCCGAAGGCAGCGAAAGCAGCTTTGCAACTTCTGTAAGCTGTACCATTGACGGAGTGCTGGGATACGTTAAATTCAATTACGACCTTCCCGGAATCCCTGAGTCTGATGATGACAAATATTATTTGTTTGAACTGGCCACATACGAGAATTCTCATAATGATTCTTACATTGCCAGTGTAAGTAAGAGGGAGAGAGGCTGTTTTATCTTTTCCTATTATAAGGACAGACTTTTTGACAAGTATGTAATGGCCGTTAAGAAGAACGGAGCCTTCGTTGATATCTGTAGGGGTCAGTATATTACAAATCCCGAGGCAGTTGCTTCATATACTTACGAGTATCCCACACCTTCATCAAAGAAGGGCCTTATTATCGATAACTTTAAGGTAAACAATGGCTCCCTTAAGGATTTGGGTGTTAAACAGGCTGCTTATAATATTCCTTTAGGCTTCCTTATGGGACCTACCACATCCGGCAACTACGGAACCATAGCCTTTAACTATAACGGCAAGACATATTCTTTTAACGGTCAAAGGGTTGCTGAGTTCGATATTGTATTTAAAGCCCTGACCAATCAGGGTATTGTTACTACAGCTGTTATTTTAAATGACAGAGGCCCTTACTCCGAGAGAATACATCCGAATGCAGTTAACGGCAGCGCGCCTTACTACATGTTTAATGCAACGGATGAGAATGGATGTCAGGCGCTGGAAGCTGCAGCAACCTTCCTGGCACAGCGTTATTCCGGAACGGAGCATGGTCAGATTGTAAACTGGGTAATTGCCAACGAGATTAACGCCAGAAAAGACTGGAACTATATGGATTACACTGATGTAACCACATATACCGAAGAGTATGCCAAGGGTTACAGGCTTTTCTACAATGCAATTAAGAGCGTCAATGCAAATGCCAGAATCTATACCTGCCTTGATCAGGTATGGAACAGAAACTTAAAGAGCACCGACGGATACGATGCAAGAGATGTGCTTGATGCCTTCAATAATTCGATTGTTACTCACGGAAACATTGATTACGGTGTAGCCTATCATCCCTATCCTGTACCTCTTACCTGGCCTAAATTCTGGGATATGCCTTCCAATTACAGGGCGATGAATCTGGTTCAGAACAATGTGGATACACCCTTTATAACGATACAAAATATACATATCCTGACTGACTATTTAAGCCAGGGGGCATTTCTTAATCCAAAGGGAGAGGTCAGAAGTGTACTGCTAAATGAGATAGGCTTCGGCTCAGATCATGGTGAGACCCTTCAGGCTGCATGTTTTGCATACGCATACTACATAGCCGCTGCAAACCAGCATATAGACGGCTTCATATTAAATAAGCAGACGGACCATCCTGTTGAGATGGCTCAGGGTCTTTCCTTCGGACTTGATTATTCCGGAGGAGGTCATAAATACATATATAATGTATATAAGAATATTGATACAGCATCCGGTTATGAGGTGACAGCTTTCGCCAAGGATATAATAGGCATTTCTGACTGGAGTGAAGTCATCACAAATCATTGATTTTTTGCGCTAAAAATAGGTTGACAAAACATTTTGGTCTATGTATAATCAGTTAAGTGTGAACAGGAGACGACTATGTTATTTGATTTGTCAGATGTTCTGACAACCGAAGGAAAAGTCATTAATATTGACGTTAATCCGGTGGTTGACACGATTTCTTATCAAGGCAATGCTTATGTTAAGAAACAGGCGAACCCCTTTAAACTCATTGCAACCAATATAGGTGGCGATAAGGTATTACTTGAAGGTGATGCAGAGTTCCTTCTTGAAGGTGAGTGCGACAGATGTTTATCTGAAACACAGTTTACGGTTTCATTTCACATTGAACGTGAGATAGAGGACTGTAAGGGAGCCGAGAGAAGTTCAGACGATGAGAATGCCGATGTTCTTAACGGTAATTTACTTGATACAGAAACATTAATTAACAATGAGATTTTTATGAATCTGCCTGATAAGGTTTTATGTAAGCCTGACTGCAAGGGACTTTGTCCTAAATGCGGGGCTAACCTGAATGAGAGAGATTGCGGATGTGATACTTTTGTTCCTGATCCTCGTATGGCAGCAATAAAAGATATCTTCAACGCGAAAAGGGAGGTGTAACGATGTCTATTTGTCCCAAGAACAAATCCTCAAAATCTCACAGAGATAAAAGAAGAGCAAACTGGAAGATGACTGCTCCTACATTGGTTAAGTGCAGCAAGTGTGGCGCATTAATGATGCCTCACAGAGTTTGCAAGGCATGCGGTTCTTACAATAAGAAAGAAATCATCTCAGTTGAGAACTAATAATGTTTATGAATTTGAGCCTTCCCATTGGGAAGGCTCATTTTACTTGATTAAAGCGTATCTATACTCTATAATGAGTATGATTATACTCACTAAGGAGGAATATCCAAATGAAAAATTGTCCTAATTGTAATGCTCAGCTTCCTGATGATGCTGTATTCTGCACATCTTGCGGAACAAGCTTAAACGGCCCTTCACCTGCAGGAAACCAGCAGAATGCAAACCCTAACTTCCAGCAGGGTAATTACCAGTATCAGCAGGCTCCTTACATTCAGCCCTGGGATCATACCGCTGAGTTTGATGCCAAGGATGTTTCTGACAATAAAGTGCTGGCTATGCTTCTTTACCTTGTAGGTGGATTTGCTATTATATATGCGCTTTTGGGAGGCCAGAAATCCGAATATCTTATGTTCCACGTAAGACAGAACCTTAAGTTCCTTGTATGTGAAACATTACTTCTTATTGTAGGTGCACTTCTTTGCTGGACCATTATTGTTCCCATTGCTGCAGGAATCTGTATTCTTATTCTTGCTGTAGTAAAGATTATCTGCTTCTTCCAGATTTGCTCCAACAAGTCTGTAGAGCCTGCAATTATCCGTTCACTTACTTTCCTTAAGTAATTAAATGGATTGATTACAAAGTTAACTGCTCGAACGTAAAAGTTCGGGCAGTTTTTTTGTGCATTTTTTTGCCTCAAACATACTTTATAAGTCATTGACGTTGTATGTAATAAGTTTTATACTACTAGATGTGGGGAAAAATGTGATTGGAATAACAATATGTTGCGGAATCGTAACATATGTTACAGAATTGTTCTGTAATTTGTGAAATGATTGAAATATAGCCGATCAGGTGTATTGGGAGGAATAAAAAAGTGCAGGATAAGAAGGATATCGATTTGACTAATTACGGTGAAAAATTCAAACCCAACTTGGATGTAAAAGTTGTAAAGAAGGACGGCAGCCTTGAGAACTTTAATGTTCAGAAGGTAATTGATGCCGTTGGGAAAAGTGCTTACAGAGCCCTTACAAAGTTTACCTCGGAAGAGAAAGAATCAATTTGCAAATATGTAATTGAGAAAGTTAACGAGATGGATCAGGAAGAGATTCCCATCCCCGTTATGCATAACATAGTTGAGAGTGCTCTCGAGAAGGTTAAACCTATTGTTGCCAAGAGCTACAGAGATTATCGTAACTACAAGCAGGATTTCGTAAGAATGCTTGATGACGTCTATAAGAAGAGTCAGTCTATCATGTATATTGGTGACAAGGAGAATGCAAATACAGATTCTGCCCTTGTATCTACCAAGAGAAGCCTCATTTTTAACCAGCTAAATAAAGAACTTTACCAGAAATTCTTCATGACCACAGAGGAAATTCAAGCGTGCCGTGACGGCTACATATATGTACACGATATGTCCGCAAGAAGAGATACCATGAACTGTTGTCTTTTCGATGTGGAACATGTGTTATCCGGTGGATTTGAGATGGGTAACATCTGGTACAACGAACCTAAGTCTTTGGATGTTGCTTTCGACGTAATAGGAGATATCGTCCTTTCTGCAGCAAGTCAGCAGTATGGTGGATTTACTGTTCCTTCTGTTGATTTGATACTTGAACCCTACGCTGAGAAATCCTATGCGAAATATATAGAGAAGTACAGAAGACTTGGAATAGATGATGATGTGGCCGAGCAGGAAGCATATAAGGATGTTGTAAGAGAGTTTGAACAGGGCTTCCAGGGCTGGGAGTACAAGTTTAATACCGTGGCATCCAGCCGTGGAGATTATCCTTTCATTACAGTTACTGCAGGTACAGGAACCGGAAGATTTGCAAAGCTTGCAACCATTTCAATGTTAAATGTTCGAAGAAGAGGACAGGGTAAGGCAGATCATAAGAAACCTGTGCTTTTCCCTAAGATCGTATTCTTATACGATGAGAATCTGCATGGCCCGGGTAAACCTCTTGAGGATGTATTTGAAGCCGGAGTAAGATGTTCAGCCAAGACCATGTATCCTGACTGGCTGTCTCTTACAGGAAAGGGATATGTGGCCGGAATTTATAAACAGTACGGAAAGATAATATCCCCCATGGGATGCAGAGCATTCCTTTCTCCCTGGTATGAGAGGGGCGGAATGCATCCTGCAGATGATAAGGATGAGCCTATCTTTGTTGGCAGATTCAATATAGGTGCGGTTTCACTTCATCTTCCCATGATTCTTGCTAAGGCAAGAAAGGAGTCTAAGGACTTCTATGAGGTTCTCGATTATTATCTTGAATTAATCAGACAGCTTCATATAAGAACTTACGCTTATCTCGGAGAACTTCGTGCGTCCACCAACCCTCTTGCATACTGTGAGGGAGGCTTCTACGGAGGACATTTGGGCCTCCATGATAAGATTAAGCCCCTTCTTAAATCGGCAACTGCTTCATTCGGAATTACGGCTCTCAATGAATTGCAGGAGTTATATAACGGCAAATCTTTAGTAGAAGACGGCGCTTTTGCAGTTGAAGTTCTTGAACATATTAACAATAAGATAGCTCAGTTCAAGGAAGAGGACGGCAATCTGTATGCTATCTACGGTACACCTGCCGAGAATCTTTGCGGACTTCAGATTAAGCAGTTCAGAAAGAAATACGGAATTATTGAAGGTGTTTCGGACAGAGAATATGTAAGTAATTCATTCCATTGTCATGTTGCCGAGGATATTACCCCTATTCAGAAGCAGGATTTGGAGAACAGATTCTGGGATCTTTCAAACGGCGGCAAGATTCAATATGTAAAGTATCCTATTGACTATAATATAGATGCAGTCAAAACTCTCATTCACAGAGCAATGGATATGGGATTCTATGAGGGAGTCAATCTTTCCCTTGCATACTGTGACGATTGCGGACATGAAGAGCTTGAGATGGATGTCTGCCCGGTTTGCGGAAGCAGAAACCTCACCAAGATTGACAGAATGAACGGATATTTAAGTTATTCAAGAGTTCATGGTGATACCAGACTCAATGATGCCAAGATGGCCGAAATTGCCGAGAGGAAGTCGATGTAAAATGCGATACCATAATATAACCAAGGACGACATGCGCAACGGCGATGGCTTAAGAGTTGTACTTTGGCTTGCGGGCTGTTCCCATTGTTGCAAGGGTTGTCAGAATCCAATTACCTGGGATGCCAACGACGGTATTCTTTTTGACGAAAGCGCCAAGCAGGAGATATTTGACCAGCTTTCCAAACCATATATATCAGGAATCACTTTTTCCGGAGGAGATCCCATGTATTGCTCCAATAAGGAAGAGGTCGGGAAGCTGATGGTTGAAATCAAGGAGAAGTTCCCTGACAAAACCATATGGGTATATACGGGAGATATGTGGGAGTCCTGTGTGAATTACCCCTATATTGAATATATTGATGTTCTTGTTGACGGTGAATTCATCCTGGAGCAAAGGGACGTTAAGCTCCTTTGGAAGGGCAGCAAGAACCAGCGTGTAATAGATGTCAAAGAGAGTTTAAAGAATAAGGACAAAGCACCGGTTCTTCATTGTGGCGATTATTATGCAGAAACATATACGCCTTTAAAAGAACCTGACTGCTGTTAACAAGGATTAATATGAACAGAATAGCCAAGTTTATGAAGGTAAGCAAAGATTTGTTTATCGATGCCCTTACCGATGATTTTAAGGAAATTAGCAGGGAAGAAGCAGCGGGAATATATGAAGACATTATTCTTCCCGTAAGGGGAACTGCGGGAAGTGCCGGTTATGATTTTAAAATGCCTGTTTCTCTGACCCTGAAACCCGGAGAAACCGCCAAAATTCCAACGGGAATCAGAGCAAGAATGGAAAACGGCTGGGTACTTATGGTATTCCCCAGAAGCGGTTTGGGATTTAAATACAGATTACAGCTTAACAATACTGTCGGAATTATTGACAGTGATTATTTTAACTCAGACAATGAGGGTCATATCTTTATCAAGATGACCAATGATTCCAATGAAGGAAAGACCATTGAACTTAAAAAGGGCGATGGCTTTGCTCAGGGTATATTTGTTCCCTTCGGTCTTACTGAGGATGATGATTGTACCGCAGACAGAAACGGTGGTTTTGGAAGCACCGGAGCTTAAATGCATGTAGTTTTCATTACTACTTTATGCGTTTGCAATTATTGACACACCTGCCATTCAATGCTACAATGAAACCCGTATTCAGTTTAAAATGACGGAGGAGTAGCAATGTTTCAGATTATTACAGATTCGACCACAGATTTACCCGAATCATATTTTAAAGAACATGATATTAAGGTTGTAAACCTTAAATGTATTATTGACGGTGTGCAGTACGGTGTTGACAAGTTCCTTTCTTCTGATGAGTTTTATTCACTTATCAGAGGCGGAAAGATGCCTACCACTTCACAGGTTAATCCCGATGAGGCTTATAAGGCTATCGAGGAAGTGCTTAAAAAGGGTAACGAAATCCTTATTGTGGCTTTCTCTTCCGGACTTAGCGGAACATATAACAGCTTCAGACTCGCTGCGGAGGAAATCAAGGCAGATTATCCCGATGCTGATATTCTTGTTGTGGACACCCTTGCAGCTTCTCTTGGAGAAGGACTTCTCCTTGACTATGCAATAAGAATGAGAGATGCAGGCAAGAGCATGAGAGAAACCAGAGACTGGCTTGAGGCTCACAAGAATAATCTGGTTCACATGTTTACGGTTGATGATCTTAACCATCTCTACAGAGGCGGAAGAGTTTCCAAGACAGTGGCAATCATTGGTACTATTGCAGGTATTAAGCCTGTTCTTCACGTAGATTACGAAGGCCATCTTATTCCTTTAAGAAATGTAAGAGGACGTAAGAAATCTCTTACGGCTCTTGTTGATGATATGGAAGTCAAGATGGGCAGCTTTAAGGATAAGAATGATGTTGTATTCATCAGCCATGGCGACTGCTATGATGACGCTAAATTTGTAGCTGATGAAATTGAGAAGAGATTCGGAAAGAAGGAGTTCCTATTTAATGCCCTCGGACCTGTTATCGGTTCTCATGCAGGCCCCGGAACTGTTGCTTTATTCTTCCTTGGAGATGAAAAATAATTTCGAAATGTATGTTAAGCGGTGGTGTAAACCACCGCTTTTGTTGTATAATAGGCATTGCGTTAGTGTTTAACAGGAGGTATATGAAATGAATAAAGAATGGAGTTTGGATGTTTTATATAAAGGTATAGATGATCCGAAGTACAAAGAAGACGTTAAGAAGTTTGAGGGAATGGCTGATTTTCTCAAAAATGAGTATGAAAAGGCTCTTAAACTTGATGATGTAAATAAGGTTAAGACCTTGCTTCTTGCTGAGGAAGAATACGTAGGGCTTGCATATAAGCTTTTTGCCTTTACCATGCTTTATCTTGCCACCAACGGTGACGACGGTGATGCAATGGCTTCAAGAGACAAGCTTTCAAGAATCGATTCCGGCTGTACGGGAATCGATACCGTAATCAGAAAAGAACTTGGAAGAATCACTAATCTTTCGGCTCTTTGCGAGAAGGATTCCCTTATTAATGAGTACAGATTCCTGCTCGAAGAGAATATTGAGAAATGTAAGCATATGTTAAGCGACGCCGAGGAAGAAATGATTTCGGTTATGAATTCCTATGCAGGTAATGCCTGGGGTAATTTCAGGGATTATATGACATCAAACGTTAAGCTTGACTATGAGGATAAGGAATTAACGCTTACAGAACTTCGAAACCTTGCTTACAGTTCTGATTCCAAGGTCAGAAAAGCTGCATATGAGGCGGAGATAGCAGGATATAAGAAGTTCGAAGAGGCTGTGGCTTTTTCCTTAAATAACATTAAGAATCAGGTTATTGAAATAGGAAAGAGAAGAGGATATGAATCACCTCTTTCCGAAGCACTGTTTAAGTCCAGAATGAAGAAGGAAACTCTTGATGCCATGATGGATGCCATCAAAGAGTATATTCCTAAACTCAGAGATTTCTACAAGGCTAAAGCAAAGGCTTTGGGACATAAGAACGGACTTCCCTGGTATGACCTTTATGCTCCCACAGGAAGCTTTGACAGAGAGTTTACAACTGAAGAATGCAGAGATTATCTGATTAAGTGTTTCAGCACTTTTTCGCCTGATATGGCTGATCTTATGAAGGAAGCTTTTGATGACAGCTGGATTGATTTCTTCCCTAAGAAGGGTAAACTCGGGGGCGCTTTTGACTATGAGCTTCTGGGATTCGGTCAGAGCCGTGTTCTTACCAACTTTGACGGCAAATTCGGTTCTGTAGATACCCTTGCGCATGAACTTGGCCATGCTTTCCATGACAGACAGATTAAGGACCAAAGAATTCTTAATCATGATTACACCATGCCTATTGCCGAGACTGCCTCAACCTTTAATGAGACATTCCTTGGCCACTATGCAATGAATGAAGCGGATGACAATGCCAAGATCAGCCTTCTTGACAGCTCCCTTACCGAGTCATTGCAGTGTATTATTGATATAACTTCAAGATACATTTTTGAAACCAATGTATTTGAGAAATGCCAGGATAAGTTCCTGATGCCGGATGATTTGAATGAGATTATGATTGATGCTCAGAAGGAAACCTATGGCGATGCCTTGGATCCCAAGTGCATGCACAGATATATGTGGGCTTGCAAGAGTCACTATTACTCAAGTGATCTGAGCTTTTACAATTTCCCTTACGCATTTGGCCTTCTTTTCTCACAGGGACTGTATGCTTTGTATCTCAAAGAGGGCGATGAATTCGTTAAGAAGTATGAAAAGATGCTTCACGACACCGTTTCATGCTCGATTGAAGACTGTGGCAAGGCAATGGGCGTAGACCTTACCAAGCCTGATTTCTGGAGAAACTCTCTCGAAATCGTAGCGAAAGATGTAGAAGAGTATTGTAAACTTACAAATTTTCGATAAATAATTCGTGACTTTAGCGCGATATTGTGTTAAACTACTTTTTAAGTCTAAGAACTATATAAAAAGGGTTGCCCCAAACGCTAATATTGTGTATCATAAAACTTGTATTTTAACATTTACAGGAGGCAAATAAATGGGCATTCTATTAACAGCAGATGCAGCTGCTCAGGGTAGCTCCCTGACAAGCACCTTGTTTATGGTCGGCTGGCTGGTCATTATCGTTGCATTTTTCTATTTTGCAATGATTCGTCCTCAGAAGAAGGAGCAGAAACAGAAACAGGAGATGCTTGGAAGCCTTGAGATTGGAGACAGTGTACTTACAACTTCAGGTTTCTACGGTGTTGTTATCGATATTAACGATGATACGGTTATTGTTGAGTTCGGAAACAATAAGAACTGCCGTATCCCTATGGCTAAAACAGCCATCAACCAGGTTGAGAAGGCCAGTGACCTATAATTAACGTAAAGCAGAATCCTGTGTCGCATAAGACACAGGATTTTTGTCTATAAGAAATTACATTTCAGGAGAGTTTGATATGAGTAAGAGTATTGTATGCATTCCCGGTGACGGAATCGGACCGGAGATTGTTGCCGAGGCCAAGAAGGTCCTTGATAAAATCAGCAAGGTCTACGGCGCAGAATTCGAGTTTAAGGATATCCTCATGGGAGGTGCCAGCATAGATGTACATGGAGTTCCTCTTACGGATGAAGCAATTGCCACTGCCAAAAGTGCAGACGCGGTTTTGATGGGCTCCATCGGAGGCGACACTAACACATCTCCCTGGTATAAACTGGCTCCCGAGTTAAGACCTGAAGCAGGTCTTCTCAAAATAAGAAAGGCTCTTAATCTGTTTGCAAACTTAAGGCCCGCATATCTTTATGAGGAACTTGCCCAAGCGTGTCCTTTAAAGGAAGCGGTGGCAAAGAAGGGCTTCGACATTCTGATTATGAGAGAACTTACCGGTGGATTATATTTCGGGGAGAGAAAGACCTTCGAAGAAAACGGTGTAAGGACTGCAATTGATACTCTTAAGTATAACGAGAAAGAAATAGAAAGAATTGCCATTAAGGCATTCGAAATCGCAAGAAAAAGAAACAAAAAGGTAACCAGTGTTGATAAGGCCAATGTTCTTGATTCCTCAAGACTTTGGAGAAGCGTGGTTAATGAAGTGGCAAAGAATTACCCTGATGTAACTCTTGAGCACATGCTTGTTGACAACTGTGCCATGCAGCTTGTAAAGGATCCCGCACAGTTTGATGTGGTATTAACCGAGAACATGTTTGGCGATATTTTATCGGATGAAGCAAGCATGATTACAGGAAGCATCGGTATGCTGTCATCTGCAAGCTTAAATGAGACCAAATTTGGCTTATATGAGCCCAGTCATGGCTCTGCCCCTGATATTGCAGGGAAGAACATTGCAAACCCCATTGCGACCATTTTAAGCGCTGCAATGATGCTGAGATATTCCTTTGATATGGATAAGGAAGCAAAAGCTATCGAAGATGCAGTTAAACAGGTCCTTAAGGAAGGTTATCGTACTTCTGATATATATACTGACGGATTCAAAAAAGTCAGCTGCAGTGAAATGGGCGATGCAATCGCATCAAGAATAGGTTAATTATTTGGAGGGAATATTAATGAAAAGTGATAATGTAAAGGTTGGTATGCAACAGGCCCCTCACAGAAGTCTGTTTAATGCACTTGGATTTACCGAGGAAGAAATGAACAAGCCCATGGTAGGTATTGTAAGCTCATATAATGAGATAGTACCCGGCCATATGAATCTGGATAAAATTGTTAACGCTGTTAAACTCGGCGTTGCAGAGGCGGGTGGCGTACCTGTTGTTTTTCCTGCCATTGCAGTATGTGACGGAATCGCAATGGGACATATCGGAATGAAGTACTCTCTGGTGACAAGAGACCTTATTGCCGATTCCACAGAGTGTATGGCTTTGGCTCACCAGTTTGACGCTCTTGTTATGGTTCCCAACTGTGATAAGAACGTCCCCGGACTTCTTATGGCTGCGGCAAGAATCAACGTTCCTACAGTATTTGTTTCGGGCGGCCCCATGCTTGCAGGACATGTCAAAGGTGAGAAGAGAAGCCTTTCATCCATGTTTGAGGCTGTTGGCGCTCATGCTGCCGGCAAAATGACTGAAGAGGAAGTTAAGGAATTTGAGGAGAAGGTTTGCCCTACCTGCGGTTCCTGCTCGGGAATGTATACAGCAAACTCCATGAACTGCCTTACAGAGGCACTTGGAATGGGACTTAAGGGTAACGGAACAATTCCTGCGGTTTATTCTGAGAGAATTAAGCTTGCAAAGCATGCCGGAATGGCCGTTATGGAAATGCTTAAGAAGAATATTCGTCCCAGAGATATTATGACAAAGGAAGCTATTATAAATGCTCTTACAGTCGACATGGCTTTGGGATGTTCCACAAACTCAATGCTTCATCTCCCTGCTATAGCACATGAGATAGGCTTTGATTTTGATATTGCTTACGCCAATGAAATCAGCGCTAAAACACCTAACCTTTGCCATTTGGCACCTGCAGGACATACTTATATGGAGGACCTTAACGAAGCGGGCGGTGTTTGGGCTGTTATGAAGGAGCTTGATGATATCGGACTTATTAACAGAGACTGTATGACTGTAACAGGCAAGACTGTTGGAGAGAACATCAAGAATTCCATTAATAAAGATGAAACTGTAATAAGACCCACAAGCAATCCTTATTCCAAGTCCGGTGGACTTGCTGTTCTTAAGGGCAACCTTGCCCCTGACGGAAGCGTTGTTAAACAGTCTGCTGTAGTTCCTGAGATGATGATTCATGAAGGACCTGCCAGAGTATTTGACTGCGAAGAAGATGCAATCGCTGCAATTAAGGGCGGAAAGATTGTTGCAGGTGATGTTGTGGTTATCAGATATGAAGGCCCTAAAGGCGGTCCCGGAATGAGAGAGATGCTCAATCCCACATCGGCAATTGCCGGAATGGGACTTGGATCTTCCGTAGCCCTTATTACAGACGGAAGATTCTCCGGCGCATCAAGAGGAGCTTCCATCGGCCATGTTTCACCAGAGGCAGCTGTTGGCGGCCCTATAGCTCTTGTTAAAGAGGGAGATACAATCCTTGTTGATATAACCAATAAAAAACTTGAACTCAAGGTCAGTGATGAAGAACTGGCTAAGAGAAAAGCAGAGTGGAAGCCCAAGACTCCTTCTGTTACAACAGGTTATCTTGCAAGATACGAAAAACTTGTAACAAGCGGAAACCGTGGTGCGGTTTTGGAATATAAATAAGACAATAAGGAGATTTACATATGCAGCTTACAGGTTCTGAAATAGTTATTCAGTGTTTATTGGAACAAGGGGTAGATACTGTATTCGGATACCCCGGAGGCACTATTTTAAATATTTATGATGCCTTATATGATCATACCGACGAAATCAATCATATTCTGACTTCTCACGAGCAGGGTGCAGCCCATGCGGCTGACGGATATGCCAGAGCAACAGGTAAAGTAGGTGTTTGCTTTGCAACCAGCGGACCCGGAGCAACCAACCTGGTTACCGGTATTGCAACAGCTTTTATGGATTCCATCCCTATTGTTGCCATAACTGCAAACGTTGTTCTTCCAATGCTTGGCAAAGATACCTTCCAGGAGATTGATATAGCCGGTGTAACCATGCCTATTACAAAGCATAACTACATTGTCAAAGATGTTAAGAATCTGGCTGACACCATAAGAAAGGCTTTTGATATTGCAAGAAGCGGCCGTCCCGGTCCTGTGCTTGTTGATATCACTAAGGATGTTACTGCAGCCAAATGCGAATATACAAAGAAGAAAATCAAAGAATACGTTCCTGAGTATAAGCCTGACGAGACTGAGGTCGAGAAGATTTTAAAAAGATTTAAAAAAGCTGAAAAGCCTTTCATTTATGTGGGCGGTGGCGCAGTGGCTTCAGGTGCTTACAAAGAAGTTAGAGAGTTTGCCGAACTTCTTGATGCCCCTGTCTGTGATACATTAATGGGCAAAGGTGTTTTTGACGGAAGAGATGACAGATATACCGGAATGATTGGTATGCACGGAACCAAAGCCAGCAATTTCGGCGTAAGTGAGTGCGACCTTTTGGTTGCTTTGGGCGCAAGATTCTCTGACAGAGTTGTTGGCAATGCCAAGAAATTTGCCGCAAATGCCAAGGTTATTCAGATTGATATTGATAATGCTGAGGTTGATAAAAACATCAAAACCGACGCATGCATCGTAGGGGACCTTAAACTGGTTCTTGCAGATTTAAACAAGCGCCTTGAAAAGCAGAATCATGCAGAGTGGATGAAGCATATTGCTGATTTCAAGAAGAAGTATCCTTTGTCATATAATAAGAGCGTTTTGTCCTGTCCTTATATCATGGAGAAAATTGATGAGCTTACCAAGGGTCAGGCAATTATCACAACCGATGTAGGTCAGCATCAGATGTGGGCAGCACAGTACTACAAGTATTCAATGCCCAGAACTTTCCTTTCATCCGGTGGCCTCGGTACAATGGGATACGGTCTTGGCGCATGTATAGGAGCAAAAGTTGCAAAGCCTGACAAGACTGTAATCAATATAGCCGGTGATGGTTGCTTTAGAATGAATATGAATGAGCTGGCAACAGCTTCAAGATACAATATTCCAATCATTCAGGTTGTAATCAACAACCATGTTCTCGGAATGGTAAGACAGTGGCAGACACTTTTCTACAATAAGAGATACTCCCAGACTGTTCTGCAGGATAAAGTTGATTTCTGCAAGGTTGCTGAGGGACTTGGGTGTCTGGCATTTAAGGTTACAAAGAAAGAAGAATTTGAGGAAGTGTTCAAGAAGGCTCTTAAAGCAAATGCTCCTGTATTGATTGACTGCCTGATTGATATGGACGAGAAGGTATTCCCCATGGTTCCCGGTGGAGCACCTATTTCCGATGCTTTTGATGAGTCCGATCTGAAGGACAAAAAATAGCGACGAGGGCTTATATTATGGAAAAAAAGAAACCCAAGTGGTGGCTTGTTCCGATAATAGCAATTCCTGTTCTTTTAATTTGTTTATATCTTGGAGTAAGTGCTTTTTATGGCGCTTTCTCCAAGGATTT
>JAEEGH010006864.1_pt1 | contig 27680 bp, 18 predicted proteins | sample 9134181 | NCBI WGS metagenome assembly JAEEGH01 (sample SAMN16246544, study PRJNA631951) | gut metagenome | biome: gut microbiome; feature: rumen; material: DP-attached | host: Bos | place: Iran: Karaj | collected 2018-10 | reverse complement strand
CAGGGTAGCGGGGACTGCGACCAACAGACTGTTCCGCATACCCACAAAGAGGTTGAAATAATCAAAGAGTCTGACCCAGTTTTCCTTCAGATAATGGCTCGGTATGAAGGTAAAGGACTGGGAGATCTCCGCGCCGCTTCTGGTGGCATTGACCATCATCAGAAGGAAGGGCAGGAGACACACAAGTGCCAGGAGGATCAGCAGAAAATACAGGATTCCTTTTTTGAATTTGTAACCCATGTCAATCCTCCTTTCTTCGGAAGAGCTTGAGCTCAAACACCGATACGCACAGAATGATCATGAAGAGGACATAGGCCACAGCGGACGCATATCCGGTCTGAATCGTTCCGGCGGTGAATCCGAATTTGTACAGATACATCATCACGGTCTGCACCGAGCCGTATGCCGGTGAGGACGCACTCTCCATCAGGAACGGAAGGTCGAACATCTGCAGGCCGCCGATCAGGGAGGTGATCGCGACATACATCATGATCGGCTTCAGAAGCGGAAGAGTGATTCTGCCGAAGATCGTCCACCTTCCGGCTCCGTCGATGGCTGCCGCTTCAAAGTAATCTCTGGAGATTCCCTGTACGCCGGCCATCAGCATGATGAAGGAATTGCCAAACCACATCCAGGCCTGGATCACCGCTATGGTGTAGCCCGCCGTGGCGTTGCTGCCGAGCCAGTCGACCGGATTGTAGCGCAGGCCGAAGGTCTTGGCGATGGTATTGATCATGATATTGAAGGTTCCGTATCTCCAGTCAAGCAGAGTGGAGAAAAGGAATGCAACGGATGTGGCCGCGATCAGGTTCGGCAGGTAGTAGACGACACGGAAAACGGGCAGACCGTTCATCTTGTACTTGACGTCGCTGAAGACCATCATCAGAAGGAAGGCCAGACCAAGCTGGAGTACGATATTGACGATCCAGATCCGTACGGTATTCCAAAGGGCCTTCCAGAAAAATTTGTCCATGAGGACACGCTTGTAATTTTCAAGGCCGATCAGCTTATAATCGCCCATGACCTTCAGATTTGTAAAGCTTAAGTAAAGCGTACGGAGCACGGGATAGACACTGAAGATCAGGAAAACGATCACAAACGGTGCTACAAAAAGGTACCCCCAATTATTATATGCGGTTAATTTACTGCGTTTTTTCTTCATTTTCGCTTTCATAGCCATTTCGCCTTCCCAACCTTCCCCAGGTTTCGACTGCCCCCGGAAAACTGACTTCCGGGGGCACTCTCTAAACCAAAGTTCCGATTATCTGTTGATTGCCAGTTCAGGATAGGTGGATGCAACCGTATCATAGAAGGTATTGATCGCATCTTCTCTGCTGGCCTGGCCGGTCTTGATGGAACCGATCGCTGCGCCCCAAGCATCGCCGATCACCTTGTCATACTTGGTAACCTTGGAGTAGTCGATGCCTTCTGCCTGCTTCAGCCAGAAGGAGTACAGAGCCTCGCCGCCGTATACGCTGTTGGTGTCATCCTTGTGCTTGTCAAGTGCGGAGATCAGGGAAACCGTGTCGCCCTCGGAGAACTCGATCCACCAGTCAGCGGTGTCCTCGTTCAGCGTGCAGAACTTGATGAAGTCCCAAGCAGTATCCTTGCGCTCGGACAGGGAAGAGATACCGATGTAGGTACCGCCGCCGAAGCCGTAAGCAGGACCGGAGCATACGCCCCAGAGACCGGAAGTCTCGCCGACATTATCTCTCATGGTCAGAACGCCCCAGGAAGGAAGACCGAATGCGAAGACGGTGGTCTTCTCCAGATCTGCGGTAGCCTCTGCGAACTGAGCAGCATCCCATACGTTGACGGAAGAATCTTCGTAGTTCTGGATCTCAGCGGTCAGGATGGGTACCTCGCCGCTCATAGCCTGATACCAGGGAGTGGACCACTGGTTTGCATATGCGGTCAGGTCGCCCTGATACAGATCCACAACCAGATCCATGTACTCAAATCTTGCATCGGAAACATTCAGAGCACCGTCTACTACCCATGCGCTGTCGCCGGAGAAGTAGTTGATCTCGGAATCGGAAGCGAAGATACGATAGCCTGCATTCTTCAGAGTCTTTGCAGTCTCGAGAATGGTGGGATAATCCTTGAACAGCTTGCCGATCTCATCGGGATCGTCCGTTCCGAATACTTCCTTCGCGATGTCTCTGCGGTAGTACATACCTGCGGGAGTGATCTGATAGGAAATGGCTCTCTGGACACCATCGGAATCCTGGCCGACCTTCCAGACGTAATCTACGATCTTGCCGTCATAATCCTTTGCTCCGAGGTCATCCAGGTTCGCAAAGAATCCGTTGTCAAAGAAATCACCAAGCATCTGAGGCTCGCCTACGATGATATCCGGCTCGGTCTCGCCGCCCATAATCGCGGTCTGAACCTTGGTGGGATAATCTTCGGGAGCGATGACGACGGTCTCAACCTCAACGCCCGTCTGCTCTGCATAACGGTTGCCGAAGGACTCGAGGTCCTTTGCCAGCGTCCAGATCACGAGCTTTCCGCCCTGAGCGGAAGGAGCTTCGGTGGTGCTGCCGGTGCCGGTGCTTGCCGTGCTCTCGGTGGTGGAAGCGGAACCGGACTGCTGAGCGGTCCCACTCGTCTGAGTCTCTTCAGATCCGCAGGCTGCAAGAGAAGCTGCCATCAGACCGGCCATGACCAGTGCTGTAAACTTTTTCAGTTTCATAAATGTACCCTCCTTTAATCGTGTACGAAAGTGATAAGACCTCTGTGGCTTATCTATGACTCGATTATAGGAGGGTACGATTTTTGAAAAAATGCACTGAATTTTAAAATGGTGTCATTTTTTTACTGCTTTATGCTAAAGCAATAAACACCTTTTTGTACTTACCGTCGCGGAAATCCCGCGCACGGTCTCCGCGAAGACACCCGCAGACCTTTTCCTCGATCCCGTCCTCACGGATCAGCGTCATCATGGTGCTTTCATACTGTCCGGGCAGGTAGGTCTTCTTCTCCGCCAGCCGGTATACGACTTCCACCCGGTCCATAAAGCGGGCCCGGATCTCGAGATCGTCTCCGATGAGCTGCTCCGGGATCAGCGGGGTCAGATGGATCTCCGGCTCTCCGTCCTTCATGCGGATCGGCTGATTTCCGAACATCATGCGCTTCCAGATGCTTAAGAACTCGACCGTGGAACCGCTGAGTCTGGCGACAAAGCCCTTGCCGTGGATCGAAGGATCGGGGTTGGCGCTGCTGACCAGGAAGGAGGAATTCTCCAGGATGCTTCTTCCGTACATCTCCGGATCCAGGAACGGGATGGCCGCATGGATCAGATCCCCGGCGAACTCCTCGTAGAGTCCGGACTTCAGAAGCTCCAGCAGATATTTGTATTCCATATGAAGCCAGATGGATTCGTTCTCCAGCCAGCCGGGCGTAAAGCAGCAGCACCGGCCCAGCTCGTAGGATGCACCGGTCAGCGGTGCGTTGACCTTGTACATCTTAAGTGTGTAATCATAGAGGTCGCTCTCACGCACCCTGCGGTAGAGACGCTTTCTGTGATCCTCCGCGAGCGGAAGCTTCAGATACCGCACCGGTCCTTCCAGGAACGCGGGTACGCTCTGCAGCCGGAAGCTCTTCGGATGGATGCCGTCCGCATCCTCGGTATAGTCCGTAACCTCCATATAGAAGTATGTCGGAAGCAGTCCCGCACCGAGCACCTCCGCGCGCGCAAGGCCCGCGGCCAGAACAGCGCGCATCGCCCCCAGCAGATCATAAAGTTTCTCCGTGCCCACCGTGCGCTCTTCCGCGCCGAATCCTTCATAGATCCTTGCACGGTATGCTTCCTTGCAGTCGTTCATCTCGTTCCAGACAGCCGCATGATCCTCCGGCAGCTCCGAAAGCAGCTCCTCCCGGTGGCGGGCGATGATGTCACCGAGCCCTTCCATGAAGTCGCCGAGCTCGGCAAATACCTTCAGCGGCAGCTCGTAGCGCTCCAGCGCGTCCGTCACAAAGTCCAGCATGCGCGCCAGCTCGCAGGTCTCCGCAACGGAGGATCCGAGGAGTCCGGGCAGACCGTTGAGTGCGTCGTACCAGCCGGCCTTGCCGCCCTCCATCTCCACGCCGATAAAGTAGGGATCCAGCGTCGCAAACTTTGTCATGCACAGAAGCACCATCTTTTCGAGAAGGGAAGCCCTGCGGTCCGCATTTTTCCCGGCCGGGTTCTTTGTGATGGCGTGGTACTGACGGATTCCGTTCTCCGTCTTCTCGTAGCGACGGCTTCTGGGATTGACCCGCACCTCGCACGGGAAATACGTATAGCGCTCCTCCAGCAGAAGGTCCCGCTCCTGCTCTGGATAGAGCCGCAGATATTCCTCCACCAGGTCCAGATTGTAGGTCCAGTGATCCGACCAGTATCCTTCTCCGAAGGACGCACCGACATCCTCCGTCGTCCGGTCCATCAGAGGTCCGAAATCCTCTTCCCTCCCCTCGCGCTCGAGCGCGCCCAGAAGCTCTCCGGGAGTAAAGGAACGGTCCGCAAAATCCTGCGGGATCCGGGGCAGATTTTCCTCAGCCGCCTCGCCGCAGTCTTCGAAGCGGTAGGTCCTGCGCTCCACGCTTAAGGGGTTGTACCCGTCCGCCTGGATCAGGTCATAGAACATGTAAATATTCTCCCGCCCGACGATCGGGGAGAAGAAATTGTCCTCGCGCCGGTTCTGGTTGACATCGCGGAAATTGCCGTTGCCCTGGGAATAGTACTCGGGAGACATGGCAAAATAATTGTACTCGCGCTCAAGATCTCCGTGCTTTCTGGAATAGACATGGAAGATGTGATCCTTCCCGATGCGCACGGGCTGACCGCCGCGCAGCACATTGTCCATATAGGTATACTGCGTGTAGGCGTCAAAAGTCGCATTCCCGGTATGACCGGCGATGCGCTGCGTCAGCTCCTCCGTCAGTTCCCCGGCGCGCCGCAGCTTTTGTACAAAGAAATCTCCGGTCCAGATCCGGGACCCGAGATAGGCTTCCAAAGCGGCACGGTTCTCCGCCTGCCCGATCATCTCATGGAAAACGGTACCGGCTCCGGGCGCCAGCTGCACCTTCTGTGCAAAGAAGCACCCCGGGAACAGATTCGAGGTATTCTGTCTGCGCGCAAGAAGCTCCTCCAGCGGCGTATGCAGGAAATTCACCGGGCGTTCCAGCGAGCTGTCATACCCGAAGATGACATTCATGTCGACGATCGGAGGAAGCTTTTCTCCGTCTTCGGTCACGGCCAGCGCATAATTGCCTCCTTTGACCTCCGTCACGCTCGCTGTATCCTCCATGCTGGCACGCACCCGGAAGAAGGGCACGCGGCTCTCCAGCTCCTCCGCCTGCATCCAGGCCTTGACGAGCTGCGTCATCGTCTTGATGCTCTCCTGTCCGACCCCGTAGGGGATCAGTGCGGGCATACCGTCGAGAACTTCAAGCGAAAGCTCTTCCCCGGTCAGATTCGTCAGCTCCACCTCCCGCACGAGAGCGCCCATCGGCTCTTCCGGCAGGATAAAGTACGTGACCCTCGTCCGGACGCCGAACTCCGCATTCTCCTCCTCGATCGAAAGCGTATTCATTCCGATCTCCATGCGGTGCGGGATCTCCTCACGGGAGAAGCTCTCCGCCACGCTGCCGTCCGCCCTCTTCAGGAAGGTGCGAAAACCGGTCCGCTTGACATTCTGATAGGCGGCATGTGCCGGGTAGAATTCCATGATCGCATGATCCTTGTGCTCCGTTCCGAAGCTGGCCACGGCCTGGCCACGGTTTACGTAGTAGCACCAGATCGGCTTTCCCTTAAGGCCCGCGATCCCGGGGAGAAAGCTGGCAAAGGGCGACTTGGTTCCGTAGTCTCTGATTTCATAATTCTGCATGTCCGTACTCCTTTATTCCTTATTCCCTGGTCTGCGCCGGATGGATCCTGCTCGCACCGTCTCCTCCGTCCGCAGTCCCTTCGTTCCTTCAGCCCAGTTCCAGCTCGATCCGGTGCTTTCTCGCCGCATCCAGCTGTTCGATACGCCGTCTGGGGATATGCACCTCGCCGTCTGTGATCTCCAGCGCTTCTCCGGCCAGCAAAGCCTTTCTGATCTGCGCTTCCTCGTATGTGACACAGTTGTCGTTCCGGATCTCCAGGCGAAGGCTCCGCCCTGCGAACCGGAAGTCAATGCAGTTCTTTCCTTCCGAATCGAACTGTTTTTCCATCAGCTGCGGGTGCAGCACCAGATCGCCCCCGTCTCCGCGCACGCCGTACATCTGCGTCAGCACGGTCATCAGGTACCAGCTGGCCGCGCCCGTCAGGTACTGATAGAGCCCCTTGCCGCCCCGGCCGAAGTACTCGGGCAGTCCCGGATACATCTGCGATACCGGGAAATCTCCGGCCGCGTACATCAGACTGCCAAGCGCACGGAACCCCTCGCGCCCGAAGCCCCTGCGGTAGAGTGCGTTGCCGTACATCACCGCCATGTGGGAAAAGACAGCTCCGTTCTCCTTCTCCCCGTAAGCGAATCCGAACATGCGTCCCATGTTCATCCGTACCTCGTCGAAATCCGTGTTCAGACGATAGCCGCCGCAGCCCTTGTCATAAAGTCTGTGATCCGCTGCCCGCGTGATCTTTTCGATCTGCTCCTTCGTAGCAGCGCCCGATGCAACGGTGAAGACCTGACCGGTCAGCATCATCATGGGATCCTCCGCATCCGCACGGTCCAGTGCCTGTCCGTCATTATCGTAATAACTGTTGAACCACCCTTCTCCCCCTTGTGTCTCGTGCCATTCCTGCTGCCGGATCCGCTCCAGAAGGCGCTCCCCTTTTTCCTTCAGAAAGCCCGAGAGATTCCCGCAGCTGATCCGAAGGATGCGCCCGCTTACCGGCCCCAGAACGGAGTTGCAATAGTTTTGAAGCCGCTCTGCATCCGCCTCCGCACCGGATGCTTCGCCCGGATCCTCCCGCAGAAGAGCCCCGATCTCTTCCGTCACAGACAGCTCTCTGCCGCTCAGCTCCGGGCGGGCCAGCACCCGGGCCATGGTCAGCAGATTGTCCGCATAGGCCGCGGAAAAGGCCACGCTCTCTCCGCGCTGTCCGGCCAGATCGAGTGCATCGTTCCAGTCGGCATCGCGCAGCTGCAGCATTCCGTGCTCCCCGACCTCGTCTGCCGCCGTCAGATTCTGAAGCAGCAGATGCTCGAGATTGGTCGCCATGAGCGTCGTTCCATCCTCGTGCAGATGCCTCAAACGCGCACTCTGTGCAGGCTGCTTCTTTCTCCCGCGCATCACCTGCCCGTCCTCAAAGTAAGGACTCTCCTCAAAGAGAAATTCCCAGTCGCCCGTCTGGTTCAGATACAGAAGCGTAGTCATCCAGGGCCATACGCCGTGGTCCATCCATACTCTGGTGATGGAATTGCGATCCGCCTTGAACTGCCCGGGGCGATCGCCGATGATCGTCGCGTTCGTCCCGTCGAGCCGCACGCCCGCGAAATTGCTTTGCAGGAGCTGACGAACCGACTCCGGCTGCATCAGAAGCAGGGCGAGACAGTCCTGCCACAGATCCCGCCAGCCGCGTCCCCCGCGCCCGTAATCGTGATGGGGCAGGAAGGAGCATCCGAAGATCCGGCGCAGAAAAGGCTGGAAGCTGATCCAGCGCAGGATCCCGTCACGTCTGTCATCTCCGGTACTGATCTGAAGGTTCACCTTGCGGATCCAGTAATCCTTGGTCCGGCAGAGCTCGTGCTCCGCCTTTTCCTCGGTATTCAGGCTCTCCCGCACCGCGGCAAAATCCCCCTCCGCCGGGCAGATCCCCGCGAGGATGATATAGGTTCTGGTCTGCTGCGGTCCGCAGACGACCGGCCGGAAGCGGAACGCCCCCAATGCCTCCTGTCCGTCCGTCCCATCGGCCGAAGCCGGAACGCCTTCATAGGCCCCCGCCTGACCAAACCGTGCCACTGCCTCGGGCCAGGACAGATCCCCGGCGCTTCCGACATAGTCCTCCAGCACGGGATAGAAGGCCACCGGAGCGGTTCCGTCCGCCTCAAAGCCCTCCGTGAGGTAGGTGCTGTCCGCCTTCTGATGTCCGCGCTCATCGAAGGAGAGCGTCGGACGGTTCTCCACACCGAAGCCGGTGAGCCGGATCCGGTTCAGAAGAGAGGTCACATGCCGGTGATCCCGCAGGTTGTCCGCGCTTCTTCCGTAGATCGGAAGGGCCGACAGAACCGTGAAGGTCCGCTCCTCCTCCGCCAGGTTGGTCACCCGCAGGATATGCACTTCCACATTTTTGTCAAAGGGGATAAAGCTCGTCACAGAGGCCTGCAGAGCGCGCGCGTCCGACACTCTTGTCATCCTGTGCCACATGAAACCCGCCTCGATCTCCACTTCCTCGGCGCTGTCCGTAAGGCTCAGGGCTCTCTGTGCCGGCGTGCTGCCGCTTACGCTCCAGGGCTCCTCCCCCTCCGGAAGGATCCAGAAGTTGCGCCCGGTCCGTCCCTCCTTCAGGTCAAGGATACTGACCGGAGGAAACAGGAAATGGTTCTGATCGATCTTGGCATCCCCCGCGAGCTGCGGCGTGATACAGCTTTTCAGGCCATTTTCTCCCGCAAGCGGGAAATACAGATCCCGGTACTTTTCCGCATGGCGCAGACGGAAGGTTCCGTCGTTCCCGATAAATTCATATCCTGTCATGTTTCCTGTCCCTTTCTACTTGATCAGTCCGTTCTCGTAATCGATGATCCGTGCCGTCTGACCGCCCTGCAGCACGGACATGCCGGAATCGTTGATCCCGTGTTCCATCCCGGGATGTCCCGTCAGCATCACGGTGATCAGATTGTGCACCTTCACGCCCGCGCGGTCCGGAATCTCCATCGCGCAGTGCAGCGGGATGATCGCATCCCGGTTGTAAAGGTAGATCCCGATGCCCGTACCCTCAAAGGAGGTCACTTCCTCGCCGACCTTGAAGGAGGCGAATCCGTCCCTGGTCCCGTCCAGGCTGCGCCAGCTCTCCGGCGAAGGGACATCGTAGGGAATCTCGCTCTGGTACATGATGCATTTCCCGTCCTCACCGTTCCAGACGGTCTGGTACTCCTGGAAATGCTCCACCATCAATGCGTACATGCGGATGTGATCCCCGTTCAGAAGGATCCCGTTGCGGGCCGTATTTTTGTTCCAGGCCACCTGATCCCCGTGGTCCGCGCGCCATACCCAGAGATTGTCTCCGACCACGCGGTCCGCATCGATCACCGCACAGCTCTGCACTTTGGCAGGCATGTCCGTGGGCGTGCCTCCGACCCGGAAGTAGAGATCCGCCAGAAGGCTCGGCTCCGCATCCTCCCCCGTGGTGCTGCCCAGATGCAGCAGGGTTTCGGATTCGGTCGTGCCGGCATCCATGAGGAGTCCTGCCAGGATCAGTCCGTCCGCCCCCTCGGAGCGCAGGCATGCATTCCCCTGCGTCGGTGTCAGCGTAGCCAGTCCCATGCCCAGCACGATGGTGCCCGGCCGGGTGATGACCAGCTCCTCGTCCAGACGGTAGATGCCCGGTGTGAAGAGCAGATGCTTTCCCTGCTTCAGCGCTTCGTTCAGCGTCGCCGCGCTGTCGATGCCTTCCTTCGCAATATAGAAGTCTTTCAGGGAGATCGCTTCCCCGGGCTGCTCCCCGCTTTCCCAGTCCGTCCCCTTCGCGTCCGACTTCCAGGCAGGCACAAATACCTGATACCCCTGCTTCTCATCGAAGAACAGAAAGGGCTTTTCCCGGATGAGTTCCGTCTCATTCACCGGCGTGTAGGATTTGCCGGGCCAGGTGCCGGTCGGCACCCCGCCCTCCTCGTCCCCGAGGAAGACCATGTTCCAGTTTTCGCCCATCCACATGCGGTAGCCGTTGTTGCGGCTCAGCCACTGCTGCTGGGAGCCGGAATCCACCATGCTCGTGATGCGTGAATCCGCCAGGAATCCGCCGCTCGCCCAGCCGTAATCGTCATGCAGATACAGCGCGCCGTCGACCTGCACCCTGCGCATGTCCGTTGCCTGCGAAACCGCCCAGACGGTATTGCTCTGCATCTCCAGATTTTCCACACCCCGCCAGAAATTGCAGCAGGCGTTGTGATTGCCCGGGTCATTTCCCAGCCATCGCGCCAGAGACTGAAGCTTCGGTATCTTCGTGTCCGTCGGGAGCTTTCCCAGACCCGCAACCTGCGTGTAGAACCCCACCTGCACCTGCAGCGATTCGTCATAGGTTCCCGGCAGGAAGTAAAGCGCATACCGCTCCTGCCCGAACTGCCCTGTTTCCTGTGTCCGGTAGATCCCGTCCAGGACCGCCTGCACCTGCGCCGGATCATCCTCCGGCGAAAAGATATATACATGTTCTCCGAACAGCTCCGTATGGAAGTCTTCCATTCGCTCCTGCGTCTTTCCGCAGCCCGTCAGAGCTGCCGCCATAACGATCAGTCCCATGATGATCCTTCTTCCGATGTTTTTCTTACGCATTTTCCGCACATCCCCGTTCCCGATTGCTGTATTTCCGCGGTCTCTTCATGGGCCCACGTTCTCAATCTGACAAAATAAGCATAAAAAAAAGGAACCCTCAAAAGAAGGTTCCTTTTATTAGGTCGGTGTCATTTTTTTAGAATCCATTGTAAATCTGCGGACGCCCGGTATAGTAGCCCTGCACCAGTCGGAACGGAATCGACCGGATATAGTCATATTCCTCCTTCGTCTCAACGCCCTCGGCGAGCGCCATGATGCCGTTACTCTGCGTATATTCGAGAATCCGCTTCACTTTCTCCTGGTTCGTCCGATCCACGTGGATGTTCTCGATGAGACTCCGGTCCACCTTGACAATGTCCGGATGGAACATGGCCATGCGCTCCAAGTCCTCGAAATCATCCGTCCCGTAATCATCGATCGCGATCAGGTAATCGAGTCTGGACCTGGCGAATTCTTCCAGCTTCCGGCCCCATGCATAGGCATCGAGCTCCGTGTATTCCAGCATCTCGAAGACCATGCGATCCTGCACTCTTCCCTTCATGACATCATGGACTTCTATCATTTTCTCCCGCGAGACCGAAGCGGCAGGAAAGCTGTTGAGGAAAAGGCGTCCCTCCAGACGGCTCTCCAGGAAGTGCATGCCCCCGTAGATGACGGTGATCGTCTCGATCTCGTCCAGACGATCCTCCGACAGGCAATACTCCACGATATCCATCGGCGAAAAAGGTTCCGGACGCATCAGTGCTTCGTATCCGTAAATGCTTCCGTCGCTGAGATCAAAGATCGGCTGATAGGCATATTTCAAATTTTCCGGATGATCCAGGATATCCTGGATCTGTTGTCTTTTCGTGTCCATATACACCCCGCTGCTTTTACGGTATTTCTTCCCGGGACTCCGGAAGGAAGTACCTAAAATTATAAGGGGCGCACCCGGGAAATACAACACTTTGCAGGGCGCGCCTTTCTTAAAAAACTATGAAAAGTCATTTTCCCGGTCAAACACAGGGGTTCAGGCCGGACGCATTGTCACACAAAAAGGAAGAAGAGGACTTTCGTCCTCTTCTCTGTCGCCTATCAATATGTCGTCGATGGATGTCTGAAACAGAACGCTCAGAGCATACAGGTTGTCGACGGTGGGAAGGCTGTCGCCCCTCTGCCACTTGTACACCGCCTGGTCGGATTCGAAGCCCATGAAACGGGCAATGTCCTCGACCTTCAGGTGATGGGTCTTGCGGAGCTCCTTGATCCTAGCCCCGGTCGCCACCGGATCCAGAACGGGATATTGCATAAGCACTACCTCCTTTCCTTAACGGAATCCGTTTACGGTTACCTATAGGTTATTCCCGGGACAGGGTCCTTTTCCTTTTTTTCTTTTGAAAAAATTTCAAAAGATTTTCCGAAGGCCGGCTTTGCTTACTTTGCCTTCTTCGCAGCGGCCTGCTGACGGAAGGTCTGAACGCCCTCGACCACGAGGATCACGGCCAGAACCGCCATCGCCAGTGCAAAGATCACCTGGAACCAGTCGCCCCATACTGCCTCACCGGAACCGATGAGGGTGAACTTCTTGATGATGGTGATCACCAGACTGGTCAGCGTAGCGCAGAGCATGAAGCACATCGGGATGTAGAACATCTTGTTGTTCTTGCCGACCTCGCCGAGCCATGCGCAGACAGCCAGCAGAGCGATACCTGCCAGCAGCTGGTTCGCAGCTCCGAACAGAGCCCAGATCGCGGAAAGCTTGAGTCCGCCGAGGATACATCCGATGATGACCATGAACAGAGTTCCGAAGAGAGGATGCGCCAGAAGCTTGCGCGCGCCCTTGGCATCCTTCCAGGTAGCCTCGTCCGCCTTCAGGAAGAGCTCCGTGAACATGAAACGGGAAAGTCTCGTTCCGGTATCCAGGGAGGTCAGAGCAAAGACCGATACGGCCAGGGTCAGCAGTGCATACAGGGTATTGTAGACGCCGGTGCCCTCACCGCTGAACATCGTCGCGATACCTGCGCCGAATGCTGCGGAAGGAGAACCGAAACCACCCTCCTTGTACTTCTCAAAGACCATACCTACGGCGATCAGGGAAACGATGCCGAGTGCGGACTCGATCAGCATGGAGCCGTAGCCGATGGGCTTGGCATCCTTCTCATTGGCCAGCTGCTTCGAGGAAGTACCGGTCGAGATCAGAGAGTGGAAACCGGAGCATGCTCCGCAGGCCACCGTGATGAACAGCGCGGGGAACATCGTTCCGATGCTGGTCTTCCAGCCGGTGAATGCCGGGATGGTAAAGCTTGCGTTGCCGGAGAAGGCAGCCACAAAGATACCGATCACAGCCACACCCATCATGGCATAAAGCAGGAAGCTGGAAAGATAATCTCTCGGCTGCAGCAGGATCCACACGGGAACCAGGGAAGCAACCGTAATATACGCACCGATGAAGACGATCCACGCGGTTCTGCCCATGACAAAGCCGCAGTTCAGACCGATGACGGTGATCAGGACGATACCGATGACGCCTGCGATGGAAGCGGGAAGAGTCTTCACATTCAGCTTATTGGTCACATAGCCGTAGATGATGGCCAGGACGATAAAGAGCAGGGAGATCATGGCAGTAGACTGGTTTCCGTTCGGATTCGTCGTAAGGCCGAATCCCTCCTCGGAGAAGAAGGTACCTGCAACCACGTTGACGAAGGATGCAATTACCAGGATCAGTACGAGAAGTGCGAAAATAATGAAAAGCTTCTTGGCGCGGCTTCCCATCGTATCATCGATGATCTCGCCGAGGGTCTTGCCGTCGTGGCGGATCGAAGCGAACAGGGAACCGAAGTCCTGAAGGCCTCCGAAGAAGATACCTCCGAGCACACACCAAAGGAATACCGGCAGCCATCCGAAGACAGATGCCTGGATCGGTCCATTGATCGGGCCTGCGCCGGCGATGGATGAAAAATGATGTCCCATAAGAACAGCGGGCTTTGCGGCCACGTAGTCGACACCATCCTCCTTCTCAACCGCGGGAGTCTTGCGGGTCGGGTCAATGCCCCACTGCTTAGCAAGCCAGGAACCGTAGGTGACATAGCCTACGATCAGGATCACAATCGCAGCAAGAATAATAAGTAATGCTGTCATTTTCACTTTCCTCCTTCTGTATGGTAAATCTCTGAAACGAGCGGCTTCAGGAGCTTCCCCTGGCCGTTGAACGCGGCCTCTCCCGAAGCGGACTCGATTACAGCCACTCTGAAATTCGAAAATCCCCACAGCCCCAGCTTGTAGGATTTGGAGTATTTCACCTTTGACGCAGCCCTGCGCACCTCCTCCGACAGCTCCGGCACCAGCAAAAGGAGCGTCACGTCGGAACTCTTGTGATTGATACTCGGCTGCACCTGCGCCGTCCCGCGCTCCCAGGCCGCCTCACACAGGGAGAGCAGCTCCTCCGCGCGCAGCACCGGCCGCTTTGCCAGATAGACATACTCGTTCGACTGCACCTCCGCGAGCTTCGCGCTGTGCATGAGAAAATACTGTTCCTGCTTCCCGGCAAAGACCGCCTCGGCGTCAAAGGGCGCTTCCACGTCTTCCGTCTTCACATTGTAATAAGCGCGGTAGGCATCCAGCACCTTACCGAACAAAACTTCCTGATCCATACCTACCTCTTCGCAGGCGCGGAGGCTTCTCCTTCCGCCTCTTCCTTCGGGCGCTCCGGCGCTTCGAACACTCCGGACGGGAAGGCTTCCCGGATCTCGCCCAGAAGCATCTGGGCCGCCTTCTGACCCGGAAGCTGGATCTCCATCCGCTCCCTGCCGCCGACCTCGATCACGAGATAGTCAAAGCGGAACTCTCCGCCCTCACAGCACACATTGGCCGTAACCGTGCGCACTCTGCGGTAGATGCGATCCGTCTCATCGTAGCGGACATAATAGGTGCGCAGTCCCTTCTTTAAAAAAAGATAATCCGCTCCCACACAAACAGCCCCAATCTGATGACCGGCATCAAATTGGGGTTGTAACTCGGCTGTCTTATTCAGCTCTCCGGAACGCAGGGAATAGAATCGCATATAGGCCCCTCGTCAGTGCATTTTCTTAACAATTCTAAAAAGAATCTTAAAATTTGCTAAAATACTATCACCCGCACAGGAGGAATACAAGGTCGATTCTTTGCAAAATTCCGTCATTATTTACATTAAAATACATCAAGTTTCCATGTTTTCCGATGCCGCTTCCGCAGCCGCGGCATATACCCTTTCCGCCAGTTCCCGCAGTTTGCCGGCGTTTACCTTGCACACCGCTCGGTCGAAGGTATAGAGTCCGTTGATCTCGCTCTCGACATCGGAGAGCTGCGTCAGGACCACGCCGGAGAGCCCGTTTGCGATCGAAGGGAGGACCATCTCCTCATACATTTCGGCGATCCTGCGCGTTAGTGCCTCCTCCGAGTCGGTCCGGCCATACCCGTATCTTCTGCGCACCTTCGTCATATGCCCCGGGACGGCCCGCGAATATCCGCCGCACTCGCTCAGGAAGAGGAACTGATCCGCGGGAGCCGGGGGAAGCACCTCGTTCCGGAAGTAGATATGCTCGCTCCTTACATCGCTCCTCTCGCCCCGGAACCACCCGGAGGTACTGTCGCAGAAGCGCGTCGGGTCGTACTGCTTCACCCTGTCGTAGAGCCGGTCGGCCCGGAACTGTCCCCAGCCTTCGTTAAAGATCGTATACCCGATGATGCACGGATGATTGTACAGAAGGTCGATCGTCCCCTTCGTCTCCCGCAGGAAAATGCGGTGCCTGCGCGGCGCGATCTTCGGAAGCGGCCGGAAGGTGCGCGTCTTGCTGATCAATGTCGGAAGCGCCGTCTCGAAGAGGAAGGAATAGTGCCCGGAACTGACCATATCCTGGAGCACCAGCATCCCCTGACGGTCGCACTCGTAGTAGAAGACCTCCGGCTCGATCTTGAGATGCTTGCGCAGAAGATTGAAGCCCATCTCCTTCATGCGCAGGATATCCCGGCGATATTCGCGGGGATCTGCAGGCAGGTAAAAGCCGTCCTCAAAATATCCCTGATCGAGCACTCCGTTCAGGAAGACCGCCTTCCCGTTCAGGCAGGGATGCAGATGCCTCCCGCGCCGCTCGAGCGTCACGGTGCGCAGCGCAAAATAGCTCATCACCGTATCCGCGATGTCCTCCCCGGCCTCCTGCGCCTCCTTCGAAGCGCGGAGTCTGCGCGTGCGGATACGAAGGCCGTACAGATAGGGATCCTCCGGCGTCCACTGATGCGGCTGCTCCGGATCCAGACGGATGCAGATCCGGTCCTTCAGTGCTTCTTCCCTTTGCAGGATCACCGATCCCTTCGCATCCAGCACCTCGACCAGGGCTTCATACCGCACCGGCTCCCCGGGAAGCGCGCCCCGGGTCCCTCCCGCTGCCGCCTCGGTTTCGATCTCCAGATCGATCCCTGCAAGGTCCGGCGTGATCTTCAGGCGCTCCACCCGCCCTCTCGCCGGCACCGCTTCGAGCCATACCGGCTGCCAGATCCCAGACACCTGCGTATACCACATCCCGTGCGGCCTGCGCGACTGTTTTCCGTAGCCGTAGCTTTTGTCCAGTGTATCCGCGACCGTCAGGACGAGCCGGTTCTCCCGCTCCTTCAGAAACTCCGTCACATCGAAGGAAAACGGCAGGTACCCGCCCGCATGCGATCCGACCGCCTGACCGTTCACCGTAAGGGAACAGACCTGGTCGACCGCTCCGAAATGGAGCAGGATCCGCTTTTCCTTCATCCCGGTGTACGTGCGGATGATCCGCGCGTATTCCTCCGGCAGATCGAAGGACAGCTCGTAGACCATGTGCTTTTCCGTCGTATGCTCCCAGGGCACCCGCAGCGCTTTCCCGTTCCGTTTCCACCCTTCCGTCAGGGGAAGAAAGCTGTCTCTTCGCAGCTGCGGCCTGGGATATACTTCCGACCAGTCTTCATACTTTTCCATAATTGCCTCCGGATAGAAATTTATAGTTTTTTAACAATTCCGTTTCCAAATCTGCTATACTTGAGCTGTTCAAGGATTGTCCGTCTTTTACAAGAGAGGAGAATGCAATGTCACAAGGCCAAGCTCAGGACCAGCTCATACCCCAGTATAGAGAAGAAACCAGGTCCCTGGAAATGAAAGAGATGTCCCCCGAGGCCACGATCGCGCTTTCCATGACCTCCCACATGGGGGAGAATCAGGTGCTCAACCCGGAGCATCTTCCGTCCGTTTTCCTGCTTCCGGAGATGGGCGAGCTCCTCGGGGAGTTTGAGACGGAGCGCGACCGGATCGCCTACGAGCGCATGAAGGCGATCAAGCAGGATATGGAGACCGTCGCGCAGAGCTACCTCAGTGCAAAGCAAAGAGACGACAGATTTTTCATGCAATCGGCCTATATAAGGGCACAGGCGCTGCAGCAGGAATTCTTCCGGCCGATCAATGATGAAAAGCCCATCCTGGTGCAAAAGCCCGGCTTTTCCACTCCGCAGGTGGAAGAAAAGCCCAGCCGCTTAAAGCGCAAGGCTCAGGTAAAGCGTGCGAAAAAGATCGCACAGGATGCCAAAAAGGAAAACGAAAAATTCTACTCCCAGACCCAGGATGCCAAGAGCTTCAAAGCCCTCTCCACCGTCACGCCCAAGGAGCCGATCCAGGAGAATCTCATGCAGTCCCTGTATGTCCGGGAGGTGGTTCTGCGCCAGAGAACCGAATACAAAAACGAGCAGGGCGAGAAAGTGGAGGTCACCCAGGCCGTGCTTCTCGAGCGGGCGATGAAGGGGGATTATTCCCGCCTCGAGTCCCTCGATCCGGGCCTTCGCAACATGCTTGCCGCCAAGTTCATGCGCAGTCAGTTCGCCCATCTGACCCAGGATCCGGCAGCGGACGCGGACTACATCGAGAAGCACCTCGGACTCTCCCAGCCCCTGCTGCGCATCGGAATATCGCTCGGCATGCGGGGACTTCTGCGCGGATGCAGACTGACCCCGGACTACTTCAAGCAGCTCGACGCTGCTCTGAACAAGACGATCATGGTCAACACGCTCACCGTCAATGCCGGCACGGTCGCTAAGCAAAAGGCCAATTTCTCGGCGGAAGAGATCGCGCGCAACAAGCAGTCCCAGCTTTTTATCGCACGCACCATGCTTCTGTGCCATATCGGAAGTTTCAAGCAGAAGGATCACAAGAAGGTCTCCGGCGACTGGCAGGGACCGGTGTCCAATGCCTTCGCGCACTGCTCCAGAGTCGGCATCATCCTGCCCGGACTCAAAAAGTCCCTCTACACGAAGGACTCCGAGCGGAGTACGGTTGATTCCTACACCGGCGCCGGCGGCGGTCTGCAGGAAGGCTTCTTCAAACGCGGCGGCGCCACCCACCGTCTGCAGCGCAAGGGCAAAGGCAAGCACAAGTCCTTCAAGGAGATCAAATTGTTCTCGGCCTTCCATCAGCAGGGCATGAATGTCGCCGTCGGAGGACTCGGCGGGAACGGGATCACCGGTCCGGACGGACAGGCCCGGATGCTGAAAAATGACGGCAGCTGCGGACATATTTTCATGCATCTCAAGGAAGGCGATGCGGACAATTATACCAGTATGCTGGTCGGTTTCGAGAGTGACAGCTATAAAATGACCAATCAGCTCGGACATACCCACGGCTTCGGCAACGGAGAATTTGCCTCCAGCTTCGGCGGACAGCGGGTCGACGAGATCGGCGATAAATACGGTGGACGCGAAGTGGATCTGACCTCCTTCGATCCGTCCGCTTTCGCCCTTTTCATGACTTTCTTTTCCGCCAACTACGCCCACCTTCAGGGGGCGGCGGAGACGGATCCGGAAGCAGCGACCAAGCTCAGACGCATCAACGAATCCCTCTGCGGGGCCCGCATGACGGAGGAGCAGATGACACAGTTCGTCCGGGATCTCTCACTGGAGCGTCAATACCAGGACCTGCGCGGCAGCCAGGCCCATTGAGAAAGGAGCCGTAAATCCACATGGAAATCATACAGATCGGTCCCGACAATTATGAGCCCTTTGAACCCCTGCTGGGTCCCGACGTCACGGTAGCGGTTCGGTTTAACGCGGAAGTCTTCGCGCTCGCTCTCGTGGAAGAGGAGCAGATCTACGGCGCGATTGCCTGTGAGCACCGCGACTTTGAGATTGCAGTCCGCGCCCTCTATGTGCTGCCGGAGTACCGCAGGCAGGGATACGGAACCGCCCTCCTCGAGGCTGCGGCCGATATGGCTGCCTACTACGACGGGCTGGAAGTCTTCACCACGGACTTCACCGAAGCGCTGGATGAGGACAACGGACTGAAGGAATTTTTCACCTTCGCCGGCTTTGAGCTGGAGGAGGATCCCGATGCGGTTGCTTACCAGGTTACCATCGGCGACCTGATCGAGGCGAAAGGACTGCAGGTTTCCGATATCCCCTCTCAGATTGAGAACTACGCCCATCTGACAAGCGGCGAACGTGGCCTCCTTTTGCAGGAGCCGCATCCCTTTATGCCTCTGTACATGGACGGAGGCTGGATCGAGCCGGAGGCCAGCTGCTTTCTGAACGATGAATACGGCATGCTCGGCTGTGTCGTCTTCGTCTCCGGACCGGACGACCTCTCCCTGGAATGGGTGCGGATCGACCCGAAAGCAAGCATCCACCTGATCCCCATGCTCGCCTACTCGGCCAGAGCCCTCGCCGCAAAATATCCGAGGGACAAAAAGCTTATCATCCCGGTGATCAGTGCCGAGTCCCACAAGCTGGTAAAGCACCTCTTCGGAGACCGCCTCGAGCTGCTTGAGCGCAGCTGGACCGGCACCTGGAACCTCGAGGACGATAGCGCGTTCGAGGATGAGCAGTAATTTATCTGCCGGCTCTCAGCAATTGCCGGTATAGACATACTTCAGATGACGGCGGGCCACCTCCGCGAGCCGGTAAATCTTCGCCACTTCGGTGGCACCTCGGTCCGTCATATGAAATCTCGGGAAAAAGCGGGAGATATGCAGCGGGACTTCGGTTCCGATCGTATCTCCCGCTTTATTTTTCAGGCTCCGGATAAAACGGCAACGTTCCTCCATCTCCTCCTCGGAATCATTCTCCCCGGGGATGATCAGCGTCGTCAGCTCCACATGACAGATCCGCACTGCCTGCCGGATAAAGGCGAGCACCATGTCCAGGTCTCCGCCGAGCACATCCGTGTAATAATGCTTCGTAAAGCCCTTCAGATCAAGATTCATCGCGTCGATCACGGGCGCGAGCTCCTCGAGCACCGAAAGCTCCGCCGTAGCGTTCGACACCAGGACATTTACCATCCCCGCTTCGTGGATCAGCCGCCCGGTATCCCGGATGTATTCATACCCGATCAGCGGTTCGTTGTAGGTGAAAGCGAGACCGATATTGCCCTCCCTGCGATAATAGGCCGCCGTGTGCGCAAGCTCCTCCGGACTCACATATTCCGCGCTCTCCCGCAGCCGGAAGGCTTCCTCCGACCAGGAGATCTCCGCATTCTGGCAAAAGGGACAGCGCAGGTTGCAGCCGTAGCTTCCCACGGACAGGATCCTGCTGCCCGGATGAAAACGCCGCAGCGGCTTTTTCTCGATCGGGTCGAGCGCAAGGGAGGTCACGCGGCCGTAATTGTCCGCGGTCACCGCTCCGTCCCGGCAGATCCGCGCTCCGCAAAATCCGGTCTGTCCCTCGCTCAGATTACAATGCCGGAAGCATACTCCGCATTCAGCCATACTCTCCTCCTGCCCATGGGCGGACCTGCGCCGAAAAGGGGTCCCCTACTTCTCCGATGGATGCGTCTCGTGGCGCACCACCTCAAACCGCTGCAGCGACACCGCTTCCTCCTCTCGGATCCCGGCCTTCTGCTTTGCGATCGCGATCTGCTCCTCCACCGTATCCACGCCCTCCAAATCCGGCAGAAGGAGTCCCCGCCTTCTCCCGCTGCTTACGATCACGCCGTAGCGCTTCGGATCGAGCATCTCCGGAGATCCGATGTCTTCCGGCGCCGAGAGGATGTCCACGCTGATCTCAAGGTCCGGCAGCTCCTCGCTCTCGATCGGGCGAAACCGCGGATCTCTCGAGGCCGCGCTGATGCCGTTCTGAATGATCTCCTCGGCGATGCAGTCCGTGGTCGGCAGGAAGGTCCCGATACAGCCGCGCAGTCTTCCGCGCTCATGGATCGACACAAAGGCTCCCGCCCGCTGCGTATACATCTCGGGAGAGAGTCCTTCCGGCACGGGGATCGTCTTCCTTTGGCTGACATAATGGTACACGGTCGCCTTTGCAAGCTTCACATAGTCATCATCCCCGCGGTCAATCAGCCCCTCCGCAGGCCCGGTCAGATCCTGCAGCGCCTGCCGGGTGCGATTTTGAAGGAACCTTCGCTCCGGATCCTCCTCCCCGGGCCGGAAGATGCAGATCCCGTAGCCGACGCCCGTCACATCCTGGTGCGAGAGACGCTCCGCATGCACCTTCACCCCGTCGAGCGCGCCGGCCATGATCACAAAGCTCCGGTGACCGCATTCCGCCGCCTTCTCGCAGAAATCCTCGTCGAAATCAAAGAGTTCTCCAAAGGCTGCCCGCCCGCAGACATCCATGATCCGCCGATCGTACTTTGGCCCCTCCGGCGCAAAGCCGTAAGGCCCGTAATCCTGCAGCTTGTGGGACAGATCGCCGCTCGCGACCAGCACGGTGCGGCGCCCGGTCTCCGTGACCGCCTCGCGGATCATGCACCCCAGCTGATAATGCCTGGTAAGCGGCAGGCCGGAAAGTCCGATGCGCACCAGCCGGAACCCGTCGTATTTTTGCCGGATAAAGTAAAGAGGCACCATCGTTCCGTGATCGAGCGCCGGATCCCGCTCCCCGAGCGTCCCCGCGGGAAAATCCTTCCGGTCCGCGATATGACAGAGCGTCTGCACCAGCTCCGTATCGTAGGTCTCCTCAAAATGCACCTGCGGTGCGCCAAATCGCGCAAAGGATCCCCGGGCCCCTTTCCCGGGAGAGATGTGAAAATAGTCCTCATACATCACGGTATGCGGACTCGTGATCACGATCGTATCGGGCGCGAGGGACGCGATCTCTTCGGCCACCCGCTCATAAGCCTGCGTCGTCTCCGCCACCTGCGCCTCGCTCCCCTGCCCCACGGCCGGGACGATCATCGGCGGATGCGGTACCATAAAAGCGCCAACGATTGCCATACGGTTCCTCCTCTCCAAGGCCTTTTTCACTGCCTTCATTTTACCACTTTTCGCCGCGGAAAACTGCTGATTTTCCGATGAAGATCAGCATCTATGGTTTTACAAAAAAGGGAAAAAGTGTATAATTTCTTTATGTAACCGTTTTCTCTTACTGCGGAGCGAGCCTATGCATTCGGCACTGATCCTGGACCAGATTGCACTGCTGATCCTGGCCCTTACGTTATTCTCAATTTTATTCAAGCGCATGACGCGGAGCCTTGAGGACAAGGCCTTCCTTCTGAACATCGGGGTGGCCTTCCTCATGACCTTCTGCGATTTTTTGATGGAATTCTATTCCCGCAATCTGAACGGACTGCGTATTCGTATATTCGCTGCCTATTTTTTCAGCTATCTGTATTTTATCTTCCGCAATTTCTATAATGTGGCCTACCTGCTGTTCCTCATGGCCATGGCCGGCGTGCATTCCGATCTGCGAAAGCGCACGGTGCGTCTGCTCGTGTGGGGACCGTATGGTCTGGCCGTGCTCATGGTTTTCGCCAACCTGTTTACCCCGTACCTTTTCTCCATATCTCTGGAGGAAGGCTACCGGCGCGGTCCCGGGATGCTTTATCTCTATGCCCTGGGATTCATCTACATGCTCATCGGTTTCTATTACCTGTCCCGCTGCGTCCACTATCTGGACCGTTCCAAGTGGATGGCCCTGCTGGCCATGTATGTCATCACCATGCTGGTCGCCTTCATCCAGTACATGCGGGAAGGTCTGCTGATCGAGATGATCTCCTTCTCCATGGTGATGCTGCTTGATCATCTGCTCATCCAGCGGCCGGAGGAGATCCTCGACTTTTCGGTCGGGCTGTACAGCTGGAATGCCTACCGCAACCGCCTGATCGTCGCGGCCAAGTCCAGAACTCCCGTGCGCGTCGTGATCATCCGCTACCTGAACGCGTCCCAGGCGCGCAGCGTCTTCGGTGAGAAGCGATACAACCAGTTCGTGCGTATGCGCGGGCAGGAGCTGGAGAATATGATGTACCGTGCCTACGGCGGCCACAATATCTACTACGGCGCGATGGGCTGCATCTGCATCGTCTTCGATGATGCCCAGACGGACGCCAATGACCTGCTGCGCCGCATCCAGCGCTCCTTCGAGAGCGAGTCGGACGATCACAGATCCGTCGCTTCCGTCCTGCAGACGCGCTTTACCACGGTCCGCTTCCTCCAGGATATTCAGGAAGTGGAGAGCATGATCAATTTCACCGTGAACTTCCCCGGATACATGTCGCCCACGGACCATATCCTCGACGGCATCACCGTCCAGGAAAATACGACCCTCCAGATCAAGAATTACTCGGCCCGCATCATCTCCCGCGCGCTGCGCGAGCACTATTTCGAGATGTACTACCAGCCGATCTACAACCTGCAAAACGGTCTGTTTGAGTCCGCGGAGGCGCTGATCCGCCTGAAGGATCCGGAATTCGGCTTTGTCTCCCCCGCCATCTTCATCCCGGAGGCGGAGCTGCACGGCTATATGGCTCCGATCGGAGACTTTGTCCTGAACTCGGTCTACGAATTTCTCTCCCAGAACAGCACGGATTCTCTGAAGCTGCGTTACATGGAGGTCAACCTCTCCGTCGAGCAGTGCATCCAGAAAAATCTCGTGGAAACCATCCTCGGGCTGGAGAAAAAATATGCCGTCCCGCCAAGCAAGGTGAATCTCGAAGTCACCGAGACCATGAATGCTCTGAACCCGGAGGCCATGATCCGCAATCTGCAGGCCCTGCACGCCAGGAACTACCGCTTCTCGCTGGATGACTACGGAACCGGCTACTCCAATATCCTGCGTGTCATGCACCTGCCGCTGAGCCTCGTCAAGATCGACAAGGAGCTGGTCGACATGCTCGGCGATCCGAAATGTGCTTCCGTGGTGGCCAATACCATCACCATGATGCACCAGATTGGCATGAAGATCGTGTGCGAGGGCGTGGAGACCGCCGAACAGGTGGAGATCCTCCGCGGCATGGGCTGTGATTACATCCAGGGCTACTATTATGCGAAACCGATGCCCCGCGAGCAGTTCCTGTCCTTCCTGAAGGCCCACAACTTAGACGGCGTACCCGCAGGAGGACAGACCTGAGGCTCTTCTGCCGCCATACGAACGTGAAAAATCCCTGTCCTTCCGATCGCTCGATGATCGAAAGGACAGGGACTTTTATTTTTTTCGAACGCTATTTACATCAGCGCGATCAGCTTGTCACGCTCCGCGTCCCAGGCCGCATCCGCGATACCGAAATTCATCCCGCGATAGCTCCAGGCTGCGCGTGCGATCCCGTTCTCCTCGAAGACCTCGTGGATCGCCTTGTACCAGGCCAGGCAGTCCGCATGCTCCGCGAGATCGATGACGCCGTATTCCCCGCAGTAGAGGGCAACGTTCCGCTCCTTCGCAGTCGCGATGGCCTCCGCGAAGATCGCCCGGAAATAATCCGGTCCCAGGATCTTCTCCGCTACCGCCTCGTCCGTGATTACCTGATGGCCCATCTGCGGCAGGACCTTAAAGGTCGCCTCCGCGTAGGCCCGCATGCTCTGGGCAAATGCAAAACGGAAATCCAGCGGCATGTTCTCCACCCAATGCGCCCCCTGGTGTGTGAAGAGAAGCGGATCATAGCAATGGAAATTGTAGATGATATTCTCATCCTGCGGCGGCAGCAGATCCTTCACCGCCGAAACGGCATTGTTCCAGTAGCCGCCGACCAGGATCCGCACCTTCGGAGCGATCCTGCGGATCCGCTCGATACAGGTGCTGTAGATTCTCTGCCATGCGGAAAGATAGCCCTTGTCCGTCACCTCATTGAGAAGCTCGAACATGACATGCTCCGTGCGATCTCCGAAATGCTCCGCGATCTGCTCCCAGAGACGGTAAAACCGCTCCTGGTCCGCCTCATTATCGAAAAATCCGCTCTCCCCCTCCCCTTTGTCAAAGGAATAGCCGTAGGTCTTGTGCAGATCAATGATCGCATTCAGATGATTCTTTTCACACCAGCCGAGAGCCGTGCGCAGACGTTCAAATCCTTCCGGGCGGTACGCGCCCTCCTGCGTCTCGAGCAGATCATAGTCTACCGGGATACGGACATGATCCAGTCCCCACTCGTGAATCGTCCGAAGATCCGACTCAGTGATGAACGTATCGTAATGTTCCTGTGTGTGAACGCACTGGGACAGCCATCCGCCCAGATTGACGCCGCGGTGAAATCCATCGATTTTCTTCATAAAAACCCCCTTTTGGACTTTTGCGTTGCTATGGAAGCTGAACCTATTATATCTTAGCAGGCGGTGGGAAACAATGTCCGTTCCTTCTCAATATCTGCTATAATGTTCTTAAGTTTTGCGCTGATCGCAGGAAAGGGAACGCTATGAACAAGGCAAAAGGGAAAAATAAATATCAGTTCCGCAAGGCGCATGGGGGGCTTTCCATTGTGGCTTTCCTGATCCTCATGGCCCTGGCAGGTGTTTGTCTGGTCTATTTTATGGCCACCATGGCCGAATACGTGATCCAGACCAAGCTCGAGGCGGAATACCGGTCCATCGCCATCATGGCAAGGCTCTACGACGCGGGACGGCAGGCCGGGCAGGAAGAGAATCTGTGGAGCCTGCTGGATACGGAGGGGCGTGAATATCTCATCCGCTCCGCGGACGGCGATGTACTTCACCAGTCGGGAGTAGCCACCTGCGAGGAGGAGGGGAGATCGGTCTACCTCATGTCGCTTCCCGACCCCATCGCCATCTATAAGGATACCCGCTATCCCTTCCTGTACGGGACGGACCGGCAGGAGATCTTTCTGGATGTTCCCGCACTGTTTCGTTTCCTTCGCCAAAACGGATCGGAGAGTCTGGACCTTCTGGGCGAAGCAGCCTTCCTGTACGATGATGAGATCCCTGCTCCCCATATCGAAGTGTCTGTGTCTGTGCCTGAGCCGGAGATAGACGAGTATGCTTACGGTCTGCAGATTCAGGAACTGACAGAGGAGCAGCGGGCCGCGATGGCGAAGCAGGGAGGAAGCAGCTTCATTCATCTTCCGGTCTGGATGGGCATCCCGGTGGCGGACGGCTCCCGGATCTTTTTGGCCAAAGCCGGACTGGATCTCAAGATCTCCGACCTGTCCGTGCTGAGCATCTCGGTTTTCATTTTTCTGGGACTGGCCCTTTTCTTGTGCGTGCTCTTTTTCTTCAATGTCATCTCCAGGATCCGCAACCAGCGCCGCGCCATGAAGATGTACTTTACCGACATCATCACCTCCGGCCACAACCGGACCTGGTTTCTCTATAACGGGGACCGGATGCTGCGAAAGCGCTCCAATGCCTCCTACGCCTACGCGGCCGTTCACCTGGTCTTTGTGAAATACCGCACCTATGTCCTGTGCCATTCCGTATCCGAAGGGGAAGCCATCCTCACACAGATCTACCGTTCGCTGGAGCGGCACCTCGGGAAAAAGGAGATCTGCGCGCACTGTTCCCCCGGCGAATATGCTCTGCTGCTGCGCGTCTCCGACGAGGCCTCCCTGAAGGAACGGATCCGGGGGATCCTGCAGGATCTCGGAGCCGTCGATCCGAACCATACCTTCACCTATCAGATCGGCGTGGATCTCCTGCCGCCGGAACGCGACCGCAGCGGCAAGATCGTGCGGCGGCGTCTTACGGATCTCGAGCAGGCCTACAACAATGCCGGCACCGCACGCGGTACCCTCGAGAGCAAGGAAGACACCGGCATTGCCTTCTTTGACTCTGCTCTCGCGGAGGAGCGCAAGTGGCAGGATCAGGTGGAGGAGCATATGCGCACCGCCCTGGAGCGGGAAGAGTTCCAGGTCTATTACCAGCCAAAATACGATCCGCAGACCCATACGCTGCGCGGGGCCGAGGCTCTCATTCGCTGGCAGTCTCCGGATTTCGGCTTTGTTTCTCCCGGAAGATTCATCCCGATCTTCGAGAAGAACGGCTTTATCACCGAGATCGACCACTACATGCTCTCCCATGTCGCAGCGGATCAGAAGCGCTGGCTGGATCAGGGGCTGGCCTGTGTCCCGGTCTCCGTCAATGTCTCCCGCGCCCATTTCATTGAATCGGACCTGGCCGAGCAGATCCGCGACCTCGTGGACAGTGCCGGCACGCCGCGGGAGCTCATCGAGATCGAGCTCACCGAGAGCGCCTTCTTCGATGACAAAAACGCACTGCTCGAGACCATCCGCCGCCTGAAGGAATATGGCTTTGCCGTCTCCATGGACGACTTCGGATCCGGGTATTCCTCCCTCAATTCCCTGAAGGATATGCCGCTGGATGTCCTGAAGATCGATGCGGAATTCTTCCGCGGAGAAAATGCGGGCGAACGCGGCGAGATCGTGGTATCCGAAACCATCCGCCTGGCGCAGAGCCTGCATATGCGCACCGTTGCGGAAGGCGTGGAACTGAAGGAGCAGGTCGATTTCCTGGCCGAACAGGGCTGCGACATGATCCAGGGATACTACTTCGCCAAGCCCATGCCGAAAAATGAATTCGAAACAAAAATGGCCGCCGGTTAACCGGTGGCCATTTCCTTATCCATGCTTTTGTATCTCGCGGACCTTCTATTCGTCCTTTACCAGCGCCTTCAGGACCTTCACACAGGCATCGGCTCCGAGCCGGCCCGTATTCAGGATCAGATCGAAATATTCCGGGGATCCCCATTTCCCGTCCGCGTAGGTATTGAAGAAGCGCTCACGTCTGCGATCGTTCTTGCGCATTTCCTCCTCGGCCTGATCGGGTGCGATCTTCTCCACCCGCACCGCACGGTCCAGACGATAAGCATCGTCCGCAGTAAAAAATACGCGCAGCACCTTCCGGTCCTTCAGGATCTCGCTCGCGCAGCGCCCGACAAAAATCGCCCCCGGCTGCTGTGCGGCCTCACGGATGATCTCCACTTCGGTCCGATAGATCTGCTCCTCCAGGGTCAGATTGCTGCCCGGCGCACGGAAAAGCGTCTTGGGAGGTACCTGCTCCTCAAGTCCCGAGATG
>JAEEGH010006861.1_pt1 | contig 27686 bp, 21 predicted proteins | sample 9134181 | NCBI WGS metagenome assembly JAEEGH01 (sample SAMN16246544, study PRJNA631951) | gut metagenome | biome: gut microbiome; feature: rumen; material: DP-attached | host: Bos | place: Iran: Karaj | collected 2018-10 | reverse complement strand
AATGAAATACGGTGATGAGTATGCAATTATCGAAGATGTTCTTTTTATTCACAGAAAAAACTTAGATACACCGGATAAAAGAGTCTATCTGGCTCCGCTCGGAAATATAGAAAAAAATTTCAAAAAGTATGTGGATATTCTTTTTGAAGATGCCAAAAGTTATAATGCGAAGCTTTCATTTTTTACGGTGACGGAAAGGTTCAAACTTCTGCTTGGCGAGAATTATCAGGATGTTTTTAAATATGAAGAATCCAGAGATTACGATGAATATATTTATTCGGTAGAAAACCTCTCTGTTCTCCCGGGTCGTGCTCTTGCTCCTAAAAGAAACAGGGTCCGCGCATTCTATTCTTCCTATGAAGGTCAGATAAGAATCGAAAACATCACAAACGACAATATTACCGATGTTTTTCTTTTCCAGAAAGAATGGATTACACAGAGACTTTCTGAAGGATATGACGAAATGCTTGCCAGAGAAAACGAAGCCATCAAGTTTTATCTTTCAAATTATGACGAACTCGAATTTAAAGGAATCGTTGTATATATAAAAGGAACCGTTGTCGGCTATGCGGCGGGCGTATCCTTAAATGACGAATGCATGGACGAGGTCATTGAAAAAGGCAGAAAAGATATAGTCGGTATATACCAGCTTCTCTGCAATGAATTTGCCCTGCTTGTCTGCAAGGGCTACAAATATTTAAATCGTGAGGAAGACCTGGGCGTCGATGGATTAAGACGTGCTAAGACTTCATATGAACCGCTCTATATGTTAAAGAAATACATTGTTGAGGAAAAATAATGTTAGGTGGAATTTTAAAAAAAGATACTTGCGCAGCCTGCAGATTCTGCTGTTCTTTTAGGAGAACTTCTCTTTGGGAAGCGCCGATTTTTACTTATGAAAACATGCTTGCCTTAAAAGACGATTCGGATTTTGACGGAAGCGACTTAACGGTTTACTTAGAGGATTACACCTATGCCAAATATGATTTAAGTGATAAATATAAAACCGACGATCCGAACGAAGAAGTTCCCTGCCCGTACCTTGGTGAAAAAGGCTGTACTTTATCCGAAAGGGAAAAGCCCTGGGACTGTAAAATCTGGCCTTTGAGAGTAATGAATAAAGACGGCGAAATCGTTGTTGCTCTCACGCCGACCTGCCCTTCGATTAACCGTCTCGATTTTGAGACCGTCAAAGAATTCGTTGATACGAATCTTAAAAAAGATATAATAGATTATGCGAACAGTCATCCTTTTTTAATAAAGGAATACCGTTCGGATTATCCGATTATATAAAGTGTACTTATTATTCTTTGTAGGAGGAGAATTCATGTATAAGTTTAAAAAAATGTCAGCGCTTCTTTTAGCAGCAGTACTGACACTCTCACTTTCGGGATGCCTGGGAAACACCCCCGAAACGAAAATCGATCTTTCAAATCCGGATCCGAAAACAAACACCACACAGAACGCAACCTTACCGGATAAAGATAATACCACTACTGAACCCGACACAGAAGTTACTGTACCCGACAGCCCTGAAGTTCAGGCGGAAACCGTAGCAGTTCAGTCAGGCGAAGCAGTTGTTTACAACGGTAATATTCTTTTCAGAGAATATCATCCTTACCAGATGTACTCCACGGGACTTTTCGGAAAATTCACCAGAAACTCTCTTACATGGAGTTCAACAGGTAATCTTTGTACCTTTGATCCCAAAAATCCCGATAAGGAACCGACAGTTCTCTGCGAAGATACGGGTTACGGAGATATGTATCTTGTAAACGGAAATACTTTATATTCACAGGCAGCCTGCGAGGGTGAAGATTATTCAAGACTTAATCAGAGCGTATACAAACTCGACCTTAATACTCTTAAGTCTGAAGACATCTGTTCAGGTGAGATTTGTGGATTCTCTCCCGACGGAACTCATTTTACCGTTTATGATTACTCACTTGATCCTTATATGATGCATTACTGGGTTTATGATACATCCAATACAGGCAAGGAAACCGCTCATTTCGTATCAGGCCAGGATACAATTTATCTTGGAATGGATAATGAAAATATGTATCTGTTAAATGCTACAGATTCTTCCGAAGGATACTATGTAATTCAGGTCGGATTTGATGGCAGTGAATACTATCTTGCCGAATGCAACTTCGCCGATATTCTCGGAGATGAAATGAGTTACTCCTATCCCGAATATTACGATACATTTGCAGGTACTTCCGACAGTATTTCATTTACTGCAGATTTTTATGAAGGAACAGGTCATTTCTACTTTGCAAGTATTGATGTTAATGTTTCGATTGCAAAAGACGAAGCACCTTCCACTACACCGATTTATAAAGCAAACATGACTGATTCCACCAAAGATGACGATCCTAACGTAGGATTTCCTGCAGCGATTGACGGCTTCGAGAAATGGCCCGGATATGAATCAGGCCGCGGTTTCGCAAAAGTAATTCAGTATTATAAAACCTTTGATGAAGGAACATTCTTTGCATTAGCCGACAGCCACCGCTATCCTCAGGAAGACGTGGGCTGGAGAGAATGCTATATGTTCATTAACATGGAATACTGCTTTGTTCCCGCAGGTTCAAAAGAATATGTTGTTATAGACAAAATGTATGATTACCTCGGAGAAAGAGGAAATCTTTCACAGTATGATTACGACGAAACAATGCCTACACTGTATGTTTACGCAGGTTTCTTTTATGATGAAAACAAAAAACTTGTAGGCGTATATTACGAGCCCATTGAAATTTCCGGACCCGAAGGACCTATCGAAGAAAGCATGTTCTACTATATCGCAGACATCGCCGAGGATTTCTATTATGAATATCCCGACTGGAGCAAAAATATGGAAGACGATGATTTTATGATAGTAACAAATCTCGATGAGTTTACCAAAGAAGTATATTCCTGGACCGCAGATGATTATAACGGCAATAATCTTAAAGCAGCGGAATACGATTATGAAGGATATCTCGTATTCGCTCCCGGCGATTATTCATTTGAACAGTTCAACTCATTTATGTGCCACATCGGATTTGATTCCGAAGGAAATGTAAATTACATCAGACCTGTGATTATGGAATAATAATTATTTAGCTAAATGAAAAAACTGCAAGCCGAAAAGCTTGCAGTTTTTTTAGAGGAGATTAAAGGATAATTTTATAAAACCAAGTAATTGGTTTATTGTTTGTATGCGTACTGCCTACCTATTCTTTTCTCGGGATTTACATCCGTCATATAAAGAAAGATTAAAAAGATCCATTCAAGCGGTTTCATTACTATATATACGATATCCGCTTTAAGGGGTGTTGTAATTATCGTTGAAAGGGGAAATCCGTAATTATCGTATACCCCGCGGATAAACTTATGAAACTTCGGAGATATCTCCTGTATCTTTTCTTCAAAAGCATTCGCAATACAAAGCTGCCTGTTAACTACTATAGTCGCATTTCTTCTCGTACCTAAGCGAAGTGGTTTGACGATTTTCTTGTGTCCTCCCGCAGCAACCGTACAAAGATAATGTCCACTATATTCTATGGGAGGCGGAGGAATCTGTTTAGAAAAAGTCCAGTCTGCAGTATCTGTAAAAGCTTTTACCGAACCGTTAAATCCTTTCCCTAATATTACAAAGACAATCTCTAACACCGCTATTATAAAAAACAATGCAACAAATATAATGGTCGAGTATCCTGCAATATTACTCATAAAATGATATAGGTTTTTTACAAATGTATTTTTATAATTCTCAATGCCCTCTTCTTTTAAAACCTTTAACTGTTGTATCAGATGTCTTTTTACAGCCAGTGCCGAAATAAGCAGGACATTGAAATGATAGAGGTATAGATAAAGATCCGGTGTCCAAATATCATCCAAATCCTTGGGTGGCAATTTTATGTCTGCATTTTTATATATCTGTACTGCATAAAGAATCTGGAATACATTTAACAGTATTACCGCACCTATAGCAGAAGCCGAGATTAAAGGCGGAAGCTTTTTGGCGTTTGAGAAAAGCAAAACTCCGAATCCTGCAGTTCCTACAATCATCACTAAAATAATACATATAAGATATTCCGATGAAAGAGGTTTATGATATTGCATCGTATTAATCTGAACATACCAGTCTCCGGCAATCTCAAATCGAAATGCAAAGTATAGCAAATAAAGGATAAAACCCATTATCAGTGTTAAACTTGAAGACAATCTTTCTGATACATCTTTATTAATAAAACAATTTACGATGTTCCAGACAGATAATACTGCCGGAAGTATTACAAACGAATAAACAGTTGCAATAATCCAAATCCCATTGTTTATAGAATCATAGAGGTCTAAATTTCCAACATACCCGTAAATAAAATCCTCTATACGTTCTCCAAGCCAAAGAATATGTGCGTATGAATAAGCAGGAATAATACCTAATACCAATATACAAATAATAATTAATACAATTTTCTTTTTAATCATTAGCCTTTTTTAATGCAATTACTGCGTTATACTTTGCAAAATTAAACTTACGAAAATCTTTGGGCAGTTCGTAATTTGCGTAACGGTATTTAAACTGTCTCATGTAATCTACGGTGTGTTCAGATGAATAGAGTCCAGCCTCGTAATCCATTATTACAGGAATCGCATCTTCCGAGAGATTTTCAAGAACATAACGTTCTCCTGTCTGCATGCTGAGATTGTATTCTGCAATGTATGTATCAGGATGGCTCATACTGAATACAACCCATGTTGCTGCGATTACAACCATTGAGTATTTTACGAAGGGCATCTTCTCCCAGAAGATGAGGATTACTGCACCGGTAATTGCAAGGAGAATTAATAAGAGTGCCCAGAGTACGTATACTCTTAAGAATGTAAGTCCATATGCACCGATGTAAAGAATCATTCTGTACGCACTCGAGAAAAGCATTATGTATGTGCATGAGCAGATGAATGTAAGCATTAACTTGAGAACTTTGTTGTCTTTTGAAAACTTTCTGCAGATAAGTACAAGCACAAGGTTTATCAGGCAGACAAACACAAGCTGGAAGAATCCTTCGTGTGCGTAATCAGCATATGTATATCCTTTGGGCAGTGTTCCGAAGCCCAGGAAAAGATATATTATCTGGATGCCCGAGTACAGTGCATAGAATACCAGCAGTACGGCGCTTATCGTGATTGAAACAACGGGGTTGCTGTTTCTCTTATCTTTAACCGGATTTTCAAGCCAGCCCTGTCTTGCGCAGAGTCTTTTAATAAGTGCATATCCTGTGAAGAATATTAATACCGTAAGCAGTGCAATCGATATAAAGTCTTTATCAATCCTAAAAGAAAAGATCTTTCTGAATGCTTCAAAGAATACAACATCCGATGATAAAAGAAGCGGAAGTATTACACATAAAAGCGGAACGGATATTGCAAGGCCAAGCAGTACATAAAGGATTGTGGTGTTCTTTTTTCTGACCTTTTCTTCTTTGTCACCTCTGTCCTTGGCTATACGAACCATATCGAGGATGGGGTCTAAAGCAAATGCAATCGATGAAAAAATCACAGATCCTATTGCCAGAAAATATCTTGTCGCGTCCCAGGTCTTTTCATCATAAAGGTTGTATAAAAACAGAACGAAGAACAGACCGCACATAAACAATTTGTCAAACACAAGAAGCGGAACACTCGTAGTCGTACAGACGTTTACAGCCAGAAGTGTAATCAGTCCGATCAGTACATATGAAAATGTTTTTATCTTCTCTCCCGTTGCTTTTAAGAACAGGCAGTAAACAACTATTGTTGCAATTGCGAAAAGCGGAAATGTAATTCCGTTGGTGTTTTTATAAAGGCAGAATGTATAAAAGATGGCGTATATGGCGCAAAGGATAATTCTTTTTAAATATTCATTTTTGTTGTCGATTAATTCTTTTGCTTTCTGTAAGAAACCGTCTTCGATTATCGTTTCTTTTATGGGCTCTGCCGCAACTTTGGCCACAGACTCTTCCATATGATTGTCATTAAAATTCTCGTTTTCCATAATTAGTCCTCCCTGACATATTCGAACAAATCACCGGGCTGGCACTCAAGAATTTCGCACATTTTTATAATCGTGTTAACCTTGATAGCTTTTGCCTTGCCGGTTTTTAAAATCGACATATTCGCCTGAGTTATTCCGACTTTGGCCGCAAGTTCCCCGACACTCATCTTACGTTTCGCAAGCATTACATCGATGTTAAACACAAGACGTCCGTTAACTTCAACCTCTTCTATATTTTCAAGATCGTTTTTATTTCTTCCCATATATCACACCACCCATTAAATCGTAAGGTCGTTCTCTTCTTTCATTACAGACGCTTTATCAACTAAATGCGAAAGCGCTGCCGCACAAACCGAAAATGCCGTTCCGCAGAAGCATATGATAAGTGCAATGCCCATCACAAAAGGATGCGACATATCAAGTAAAAGAAAGATTACGTTGATGACAAAGTAATAAACAACGTCTATTAATGCCATAAAAGATACCCACTTAAGATGTTTTGCATTTTCCTTTGAAAACGAATTGTCTTTTCCGATGTTCGTCGAAACGAACCATCCTAAAAGCAAAACCATGTAGCAGGGAATTGCGGATACCCAGATTGAGATTAACCAAGGCCAAGTATTTTTCTCTGCAAAAGAATTCGCCTCAATCAGGTATTTAAGAAAATGTGGAATAATACCTGCATAAATAATTCCTCCGCATACCGCTGTTCCGATAATAATGAATTTCAACCAAAATGCCAGTTCTTTCTGCTTCATAAAGCACCTCCGCGCCTTTTCTTTAATCTTACAAGATGAAATATACTCTCATAAAAGATATTTGTCAATATATTTTTATCGAATTTCGATAAATTTATTTTGTATTGCGACAAAATTATATTAAATAAAAAAACTGCAGGTCATATTAAAACCTGCAGTTTTGTGCTTCTTTTATGATAAAAAACTAGCTTAATTTCTTATTCATTTTTGAAACCTTTACGCGGATAGGAATATATACCGCTGCCCAGATTAAAACAAACGCAACCACAAAAATTACCGTAAAAATCCATACCTTATTGAAACTAACCCATCCGTTTAAAAGATAGAAGCCGAGATAATCGATATAAAGCACCGAGCCCTGGATAAGTGCTGCGAAGCCTTTGGGGAGTTCTTCTATCTGATGTACTATCGATACACCCGCTGCTATAAAAGCAAGAGCCGATGTAGATAAAACACCGATTAAGACTTCCGACGGAGTCAGGCTTTCAATTTTACCTGCTCTCCAGAGAATATACCAGATTATAACTGTGATGGCAGGGCCGGCCCAGGCAAACATAAATCCTCTCTTTACAAATTCCCTTATATATTTTTTCATAACCCAAATCTCCTTTTTATCTCAGCAAAACATCTTCTCGAAATGCATTCAGTGTAACCGCTTGCAAACTCTGCATCCACGGCACCCGATAAAAGTACTTTAAATCTCGCAATCTTTTTGCCGTTCGCGATGGCGGATTTATTTATCTTAATAAAGTCGTTAGGTAGCACGCTCTCAAGTTCATACAGACGCTTTTTTACAATATATCTTTTACCCGCCGTATCAAGCGCATATGTCTTTTCATCTTCAACGAAGAAGCATTCTATTTCTTCCAGAGTTAAAATCTTTATTTCGTCCTCAAGATAGCCCGTGATATGGTCAGGTGAATTCTCTCTTGTGACTATTTTTTCAATTTCATCAATCATGGAAGTGCGCTCGTGTACATTGGCCACGACTTCTTCTTTACATTTCGGATCAATATTTAATCTGAAAATCATTTTGTTTCCTCTTTTTTATCTTTTTTAATTCCCAGAACCATCCATCTGTATACGGGAATTCTTGATATTATTTCGTATAAAAGATATGCAATTACAAAGGATGCAACCGCACTTAATATATATGCAAGTACAGGATGAATCAATCCGGGCTTTGCAAGATAAATTGCTACCACACATATTCCAAGATAATGGAATACGTAGAGGCCGAAGCTTCTTTTGCTCATCCATTTTGTAAATGCATTTTCGAAATCTCCGAACTTTGCCATTCCGCCAAGTATTGCCAGGCTCATAAAATACGCGAAGCCTGCAAATAAAGGTGTGCGGTTAACAGGTTTCTCTGCATAGTTTGCGCCAAAGTTAATGATGCAGAAAGCAATGCCTGTAGCAAGTGCTAGTCCCAAGAATAACGGGAAATATTTTTTAAGTTTCTCAATTACTTCATCATGTGAGAATACGAAGTAGCCGAGGAAGAAAAGTATTCCGTAAAATCCAAATCTGTATACGACGATAATAGGTGTGTTTAGTATAAGTCCCAAAGCCCATACAGGGATTAACAAGAGTATTATTACTACCAGATTTGTTTTGCCGCAAAGTTTCCAAAGACGGTCTTTGTCAATAAGTCTGACTAACAAGAGTAACATTGAGAAAAGCCACAATATCTGAATATACCAGAGCACTCCTATACCGCTTAAAACCATTATAATATACGCGATGGGTGCAGGAACCGTCTTCATCAAATTGACTGCATCGCTGTTTCTCGTATTAAGATAACCCTGAATAAACTGAAATGCGAAAAGACCGATTGTAGAGGGAACCAAAAGTTTGCGTGTTCTTGATCTCGCAAATTCTTTGCCGGTGTGTTTCTCAAGATAAAGTCTTGAACAAATACCTGATACGATAAAGAGTATCGGCATAATCCAGGGATAAACCGCATACTGGAATACATCGTAATACTGCACATCAAGGTTTGTGATTTTACCTACAACGCCTTGAATGCCTTCCGCATTGTACATGTAAAACACATGGTAAAACAAAACCACAACCACTGTCATCCATCTTATATTATCCAAATATTTCTTTCTCATTATGCTTTCCCTTAATCACCTAGCCTGGTGATTTTCCTTTCTTGATTGCATAATACTATCGAAAAATCGTTTTGTCTTAAGATTTCGGTATTCGGTAATTTTTTAAAGGTAAACGGTATTTTTGTCGCCTCTTTTATTATATCGCTTATTTGTATGTGGTTAATATATTTTTTACATAAAAAAAATGGTGGATTGCTCCACCACTTTAAAAACTAATCTTTAGTTTTTATAATAATCCTTCATATCTTTCGATAGGCCATTAACTGTAAGTGCCAAACCAAGATGCGGGCCTGTTGATAATCCGGTATTACCCAATTCTCCAATGGTGTCTCCGGCTTTAACCTCAACACCTTCTTCAACCGATATGCTGTTCAAATGTGTGTATTCTATTACTGCATCTGACGAAAGAAGCTTTATCGTATTTCCTTTTTTCTGGTCAAAGCCTGTATAGAACACCGTACCATCCGCAATCGCATATACAGGATCGCCTGTTTCTCCCGGTATGTCTGTTTCCGGATGATCGTTTTCATCATATCCCCTGGAAATGACAGTACTTGTTGTCGGCCATACTGAGAAGCCTTCAAACTCATCGGTTATTACTTCCATACTGACAATGGCTGTATCTGTAAGCCAGTCATCCGAATTACTGCTAAAGAGGCTCCTTGATACTGTTTCGTATGCAATATCAGGGTTGTTTGTAAGAACGACAAACTTTCCTATACAGGCTGCGCCGGGATCCTTACCTACCAGTGTCATTTTGTATTTGTAGGTCTGATCTCCTTCTACAACGTACTGTCCGTCAACACATTCAAATTCTACTAATGCCGGAAAGTCTAAGTCTATTTCCCCATTCGAATCCATAGCCGACGGGGGTATTTCAACCGAGAAATGTATTGTCTGGATATCCTCCTCATTAATATCTCCGGGTTCTTCTATTCCATCCCTGGCTATCCTAAACATATAGTTTCCTATTCCTGTCTTGCCCCACTCTGCAGTAACAATATAGGTATAGTTCGAATCCGGGGAAACAGCCAATGTGTTCGTTTTCATATCGTACTCAGCGACATCAAATGCAGTATTATCCGAGGGATTTATTTCATCAAAATATTCCACTTTAACATTGGTAGGCTTGTCCGAAAAGCCTAAATAAAGAAGGTTTTGACTATCATCACCATGTAAAGTAACTACTATTTGCTCCAATTCTTCGTTTGACTTTTTTATCCCGGGGGTATCTGAATTAATTACCGTTGCGTTTTTTACCGTTTCGGGATCTGCAAATCCTACACAATCTGCAGTAAGCATCTCATCATTGTCAAATCCAAAATACACTTCCGGAGGGTTCTTTTTTAGTTTTTTGCCCGGAGGATTTGTAAGGAAACAAACCGCTACTACAACTATCGCAACAAGCGCGATTATAATAATCCAGAATGCAGGTTTCTTATAATTAAGAACTCCTTTTACTCTGCCCTTGACATTGTTCTCTCCGAAGGCAAGGGGACAAGCTGAAATCCTTCGTCTTTGAACAGCGCAGTCAAGGAGCGCTTGTGAATATAATGCGAGATAGTTTTTGTCTTTATCTTTAATTACCTTTTCGTCGCATGCCGCCTCGATGTCTTTGCTAAGAAGAACGTATGCTAGCCAGCAGAGCGGATTAAACCAGTAAATTGATAAAAGAATGAATCCTAAAGGTTTCCACCAGTTATCATGTCTTTTGATATGCGCATTTTCATGTGCGCATACATATTCAATCGTATCCCAGTCAAGGTTCGAAGGAATATATATCACAGGTTTAAATATACCGAGGATAAACGGTGATTTTATATCGTCACAAACCATTATGCGACGACGGACTTCCCTGGTCCTTACGCTGACAGGAGTCGCTGTACTAACCTGTTTTTTTATTTTTATGTAGCTTACAATCGCATATATGAACATTGCAACCATACCGACAATCCAGATAACTGTAGCAATCGATACGATTATTTGCATCGGATTAATGCTTGCTTCAGGCTGCGGTGCGAAAGTCTCTGTAATGATAGGATTTACAGCCTCGTTAACAATCGTAAATCCTGTGTTAATAGCCGGTGACTGATTTGAAACGATGCTTTGTGATACCACTTCACTGCTTGGAATCAGACTCATCGCACTCTCTATAGAAAACGGAATTAAAAGCCTTAAGGCAACTAATCCCCATAAAAGACACGCAATCCATTTGGGTGCTTTGCTAAGCAACAGTCTTAATGCAACTACCGCAAGGATTAACCATCCTGCAGTAAAACTTATATTCAAAATCTTAAGAAATATCGTACTCATCTTTCTTCCCTTCTTTTAACTCAAGCCAAAAAACTCATCTTAAGAAATCTCATCAATTCTTCTTGAATTCATCAATCATCTTTTGAATTTCATCCGCTTCCTTGGCCGTCAGCTTTTTATTAGAAATAAAAGCGGCAACAAATGCAGGCAAAGATCCTGAATATGAATCTTCCACTATCTGTTTACTCTTGGCAGAATAAAATTCTTCCTTCGAAATAAGAGAAGTAACTATTCCGTCTTCATTCTGAAATAAACCCTTTTCGCAAAGCTTACGAAGCACGGTATATGTAGTGGACTTTTTCCACTCCAGCTCCTTCTCACAAATCTTAACAAGTTCGCCGCTTGCTACGGGTTCATTAGCCCATACCAGATCAGCAAAACGTTCCTGTACTACTCCAAGTTCCATGTCTATCATTTTAGTTTCTCCTTTGGTCTATTCCTGTAAACCAAATTTAGTTTATCGCAATAAACCAAGTTTGTCAACAGTAAATTTTTAAATAAAATAAAAAAACTGCAAATCTTTTATGATTTACAGTTTTATATAAGTTTCTAGTTACAGTTATAAAGGCAGTCTCATGTCGGTATATCTGTTTTCTCTGTCTTTAAATCCAATCTTTGAATATATCGGATATCCTTCTTTTGTTGCGGAAAGATCAATTCTCCCCAGTCCTCTTTCCTTTCCGTACGCAACAAGATTTTTCATAAGCTGAGTACACAAACCTTTTCCGCGATATTCAGGCAAAGTATATACGCTTAAAACATCTCCGTATAAACCGTTTAACAGAATGGAATTTGCAGGCATCTCTATGATATGCAGATACGCAACCGAAACGATTTTCTCATCATCCTTCGCAATAAACGCTACAAGTTCTGTTCCAAGTTTTCTTTCGAAATAATCAGGGAGTTGTTTTTCCATCCCTGCTCTTTCCTCATCGGAAACGCTTCCGAAATCATCCACCATATATGCAATTCTTAATTGAATCAGTTCATCAATATTCTCTTTTGTGGCAATGCCGTATGTAATGTTCATGTTTTTTTTCAATCCTTTTCATTTTATTCTAAAATCATACGAATACAATTCTATTTTGATATAATAACCTTCTGTTAGCAACAGAAAAATAAAAAACTGTAAATCAAATTAATGATTTACAGTTTCCATTTCTGCCGGCGACCGGAATCGAACTTCTTGTCGCGGCGCAAATACTTACAGAAAGGAGTTTTGCGGTCTCACTAATAATCCTGAACCCACTTTAGAACCTACTTGTTTTGATATTAGTTCAGTTTACAATAATATAATATCTCATGTATATAGACAGTATATTTGTTTATGTATAATTATTCTTTTATTATAACAGTTTTTGCTATATTTATAGCCTCCTCTTTGCTAAATTCTTTTTTGGACAGGCTTAATACATAATAATTATCAGCTCCTTCTTTTACAAACCAAAAATACCAATAATCGCCAACCAAATCTAATTTGCTTGTATCAACGCCCTGCTCTTTCATTGTCTCTATTTCGGCTTGAGTATATAAATCATGGCTTTCTTCAAGCATGATTGCAGGCCACTGATTATTGGAACGTTCCAATCCTATAACCTCAAGGTAATTTGCAGTTGTATGATTTTCTATTCTTACTCCCGATAATTCCGGAATACCGTTTTTATAAGTTATATTAGTTATATTTGCAGGTGCTTTACCTATCATTCCTGAATAAAACCATTCAAACGGAGTTCCTTCTTCAACTTGATTAAGTTCATAAGACAACGGTTCTATGTAAAAGCATCCACCATAACCACCATATTGATAAAAAGAACTTAAACTATATCCTTGAGGAAGGTCTATGTTTGCTGTGAAATTATAATCCGTTTCACACCTTTCGATAGAATCCGAGTGTAAAAGCGGGTGCATTACAGGATCTACGACACCATATTCAGGAAGATCGTCATAATTTAAATCAGCATAATACAATTCTTTTAAGGTAAATCCTTGAATTAAATAAACAATCCTCTTTTCATTTCCATCCATGTAGATGTCAAAATCATAACCTTCTACAGATTGTTTTTTCTCTTTCGCCTTCTCGTGTAGTGAAATACCTTCCAAACTGAAGCTTTCTTTACGCAAAGTATTAGAACGAACTGCATAAACAAACATATAATTCTTATTAATTGGATGTAAATATACCATTTCTCCGTCAGAACTTACAAATTGTTCGCAATAGTCGTCTCCTTGTGTACTATCACATCCAATATATGTCAAATCCATTGATTGTGTTACTGTCATATCTTCTTTTGAATAAACAAAAAGTCCATATGCAGCACTGAAGATAATCTTCTTATTATTTGCATAAAGAATCTTAGCCAAATCCGAATATTCTCCCGTCTTTGCATCCAGGTTTACCTTTGCCGGTTTAATTTCTATATAGCCTATCGGAGTATTCTCGACATAGTAATCCACCAAGTTTTTAGAATCTCCGTTAACTGTCAGAGATATTCCAAGATGTGGTCCTGTCGACAATCCGGTATTTCCCAATTCGCCGATAACATCTCTTGCTCTGACCTCGTCACCTTCTTTGACGGAAATGCTGTTTAAATGATGGTATTCGATTATAGCATTGGAAGAAAGAAGTTTAATCGTATTTCCGTAACCTTTTTCCCACCCTGTGAATATTACAGTACCGTCAGCGATTGCATACAAAGGATCCCCGATATCTCCTGCAATATCCGTTTCGGGATGCTTATTCCCATCATAATCTGCCGAAATTCTTGTGCTTTTGGTCGGCCAAACTGCAAAACAATCAAATGATTCCGTAAGGGCTTCCATGCCTATAATAACCGTATCCTTAAGCCAATCATCCATATTACTGCTAAATATACTTTTTGAAACCGCCTCATAAGTTATATCCGGATTATTGGTAAGTACGATAAACTTACCCGGACATGCTGCTCCGGGGTCCTTGCCTACCAATATCTTTTTATATTGGTATACCTGATCGCCTTCAACTACATACACACCGTCCTTATAATCGTAATCTATACCCATATTTTCGGGTTCTTTGGGCATATTCTCATAGCCAAACTCTTTAATATCTATTTCTTCGTTTTTTGAATCAGCATTGTTTCTTAAAATACGAAAGCCGTAATCAGCTTTACCTTTGTCAAGCCATTCTGCTTCAATAACATAATACAATGAATAAACCGGAGGAACTTCTATCGTATGAGAAGTTGAATCATATGTGGTTTGATATATATTATTTTCGAAGTTTATTTCATCATTAATATTTTCTTCATCAATACACAAAACCTTAACAGAATCGGGGTCCTGTTCAAAATTTAATTTAAGCGTGTGCTTTTCATCATCCAACTGCAAAGTAGCTATGTTTGAATCATCAAAAGGTGAAATGCCGTCCGCTATAACATTTTGCTCTTTCCCCTTTTCCTTCCAGGACCAATGATATCCATACATACTTGCCTGAAGCCTAGTGTCCGAATTATCGGATTCAATCATCAATTCGGGCGGTTTCTTTTCTGAAGGATCAATTCTCTTAGGATTGGTCAAAAAGCAAACCGCTGCAACTATAATCACAACAACGGCAATAACTATAATCCAAAAAGCTGGTTTCCTGTAATTAAGAACTCCTTTTACTCTGCCTTTCACGCCGTTCTCACCGAAAGCCAGGGGGCAAGCGGAAATTCTCTTTCTTTGAACAGCGCAGTCAAGGAGAGCCTGAGAATATAACGCAAGATAGCTTTTATCTTTGTCTTTTATGACCTTTTCGTCGCATGCCGACTCAATATCTTTGCAAAGAAGAATATACGCTATCCAGCAAAGGGGATTAAACCAATATATGGATAAAAGAAAGAAACCAAGCGGTTTCCACCAATGATCATGTCTTTTTATATGTGCATTTTCATGTGCGCAAACATATTCAATCGTCTTTAAGTCAAGGGTCGAGGGAATATAAATTACAGGTTTAAATATCCCGAGAATAAAAGGAGATTTTATATCGTCACTTACCATTACACGGCGACTGAATTCACTTGTTTTAACACTCAGAGGAGTGGATGCTCTTACCTGAGTTTTTAATTTAAAATAACTTACAAACGCATAAATAAACATTGCCGCCATACCAACAATCCAAATGACTGTAGCAATTGTTACGATTATCTGCATCGGATTTACGCCCGCTTCGCTCTGTGGCGCAAAGGTTTCGGTAATAATCGGATTTACAGCGTTATTTACCGCTTTAAATCCTGTATCTATCGATGGTGAGGCATTTGAGACAATGCTTTCCGAAACAATTTCACCGCTTGGCACGAGGCTTAATGCACTTTCAATCGAAAATGGAATCAAAAGCCTTAAGGCTACCAGTCCCCATAAAAGACACAAAATCCATTTGGGTGCTTTTTTTAGCAAAAGTCTAAGTGCAATTATCGCAAGGATTAACCACCCGGCAGTAAAACTTATATTCAAAATCTTAAGAAATATCGTACTCATCTTTCTTCCCTTCTTTAATTCAAGCCAAAAAACTCATCTTAAGAAATCTCATCAATTCTTCTTGAATTCATCAATCATCTTTTGAATTTCATCCGCTTCCTTGGCCGTCAGCTTTTTATTCGAAATAAAAGCTGCTATAAAAGCAGGCAAAGATCCGGAATAAGAATCTTCCACTATCTGCTTGCTCTTGGCAGAATAAAATTCATCCTTCGAAATAAGTGAAGTTACCTTTCCGTCTTCATTCTTAAATAAACCCTTTTCGCAAAGCTTGCGAAGCACGGTATATGTAGTGGACTTTTTCCACTCCAGTTCCTTCTCGCAAATCTTAACCAGTTCACCGCTTGCTACGGGTTCATTAGCCCATACAAGATCTGCAAAACGCTCCTGTACTACACCAAGTTCCATGTCTGTCATTTTAGTTTCTCCTTTGGTCTATTCCTGTAAACCAATTTTAGTTTATCGTAATAGACCAGGTTTGTCAACAGAAAAATTCTAAAAAATATATCAGTGTTTCCGGCAAAAACATAATAACGCTTGACTAGTATCGAATATCGATATACTATATTGATAGTCGATATTGTAGATATTCTATATATCATTGTATTAGGAGGTAAAGCTATGAGCGAAATTGATAAAACTCTTTTATCCGGAAGTATGGGAACAATGCTCTTAAAACTTTTATCAGAAAAAGACATGTACGGTTACGAAATGATAGAGACCTTAAGAGAGCGTTCTCAAAATGTTTTCGAGTTGAAGGCAGGTACCCTATACCCTCTCCTTCATTCTTTTGAAGCTAAAAATTATCTTACTTCATATGAAAAAGAAGGATTCGGAAAAATCAGAAAATATTATTCCATTACCAAAGAAGGCAAAAAATATCTTAAGAGAAAACTGGAAGAATGGAACACGTATAACACGGCGGTTCAACAGGTACTTTCTTTTAGCATCTGACGGAGGAATTACTATGACTAAAGAAGAATACTTGAACACTCTAAAAGATCAAATCAGGGATAAGCATGCCAAAGAGTTCGTTGGCGAAGAATATAAAGTACATATCGAAGACCAGATCGATGCTTACGTAAAGGACGGAATGAGCAAAGATCAGGCTGTTCTTGCGGCCGTAAAAGATATGGGAGACCCGGTAAATGTCGGAGCAAGCCTGGACAGAATTCATCGTCCTCACATGGAATGGAAATTCCTTGTATTTATTATTGCATTAAGCATTATAGGTCTGGCTATTAAATTATATTTGGAATTTTACACTAACGGGAGCTCGGCAAATTTTTGGTCGCTTTATCTCAACCAATGGCTTTTCCGATTAATCACAACAATTATCGGAATAATTATAATGTTGGTTGTATATCGTATGGATTACACCATATTGAACGGAAAAAGCAGAATTATCGGTATATGTTTTCTTTCCGTTCTATCTTTAATTATCTTCATTTTCGGACAAAAGCATGGTGGCATAATGGCTCGCCTTTACATCGGACATTGGGCTACCTATCTCAATTCATTTATCCTTTTGTACATTCCTGTATTCGGCGGAATACTGTATGAATACCGCGGTAAGGGAATATCAGCTATCATAAAAATCATCCTCTGGATGGTTTCACCTTTAATAGCTCTGCGAATAATGGATTTTAATGCACTCTTTATCATCTGGGTTATTGTCTTTTCAGAAATAACTTTGCTTTGGATTGCAATAGGTAAAAACTGGTTTACTGCAAAAAAACATATTTCAATTCCAGTTTCTTTATTGCCTTTTATCTGTTTTTTGTTTATATATGTTCTTCCTTTTATTCAAAATGCTCTTTTAAGAAGAATACAAGTTGCAGTAATGTGGCGTTTTGAAAAATATTTTTTTAGCAAATTGTCTTCAGAAACTTTGTCAGCTATGGAAAAGATATTTCTCTTTATTGCAAATATAATTAACAGACAGAAGTTATCGCATTTTACTGATGTTAAAGATGTTTTGCAAAACAGCAATTATTTTGGTAGCAGTGTCTCTGCACTAAGCTGTATGGATAACAAGCCTATTTACAGATCAGATCTGCTCTTGGGTAAAATATCTGCTCATTTCGGAATTGTTATAATGATTGGAATTATCATTTTAACTTTTGTTCTTTCGGCATACATATTGTTTATATCTTTTAAGCAAAAGAATAAACTCGGCTTTATCGTCGGAATAGCATGTTCTTTGGCTCTTGGTTTTGAAAGTATAACTAACATTCTGACAGTATTGGGTATTGTCGGGCTCAGCGATTCAATTCTGCCTTTCATCGCCGATGGCGGAGGAATTCTCATATGTCATTACATCTTCGCAGGATTGGTTTTGTCGGTATACAGATACAAAGACATCCGAAAAGAAAAGAAACAAATAAATGTCAACAAGGTACTTAGTGACTAAAAAAAGAAACTGTAAATCAGATTAATGATTTACAGTTTCTTTTTTTCTGCCGGCGACCGGAATCGAACTTCTTGTCGCAGCACAAATACTTACTGAAAGGAGGTTTGCGGTCTCACCAATAATCCTGAACCCACTTTAGAACCTACTTGTTTTGATATTAGTTCAGTTTACAATAATATAATATCTCATGTATATAGACATTTTTTTGTTTAAGTACTTATTCAATATAACTTAGTTATCATTCTACAACATAAATATAGCTGCTAATACAATATAGAATCTGACCATTGTATTCTACTCTCGACCAGCCAACATCAGTATTGATACCTGTCCGAGTAGCGATTTCCCCGGCGCTAAGAGTAGCAATAACTATAGAATCCTCATCGGTAACACTGGGCTTTGATCGTAAATTCACCAATTCTTTCGCAGTAACTCTTTCATTGCAAGTTGTAAATTGAGTCTTAAAACCAGAATTATCATCCGGAACTATTTGAGGTTTAGCCTCTAAATCCGTTGTCAGATAGTTTGACACCGCATAGCAAATTTGACCGTTAAATTCAAGCCTAGACCAACCATCCGGGCTCACTGCAGTTCTCAAAACGGTCTCTCCGTTCTTAAGAGAATGCACAATAGTACTATCCTCTCCCTGACTCGGTTTATCCCTTAAATTTGTTTCATTCTTAGCCGTTACGGTTTCATTAACCTCTGTCCAATTCAATAAAGATCCTTCATCAGCTACAACTTCTTCTCGCGGAGATTTATCCTTTGCTTCCTCTATCCCGTCGTATCCGAAATATGCAACATTTAAATCGACATCACCCTGAATTCCTTCGACAGCGCCTTTATTGGAATACTGCCACATTACAAACTGACCGTCATACGCCGGTTTGTTTTCAAGATTCGAAATATCCTGATTGTACCATGCAAGCCATACTTTATATTTTCTTTGTATTTGCGAAGTGTTCCATTTATTATCTTGTTTCAGTTCGTTGACAGCAGAATAAAAAATAGGAGTATATCCTAATTCATAAATCCTATCCATAAAAGCCATGGCGTAATTACTTCGCTCATCTTTAGTCAGATTTTTCTGCCTGCTTGTTTCCTTTTCAAATCCCTCACAATCATATGCTACCGGATATGTGACTGGATATTGGGCAATAAAATCCGCAACCCAATCAGCTTCCTCTCTGGCTTCTTTTTCGGTAATTGCAGTTGATGCAAAATAAACACCGATTTTTATGCCATGCTTTTCGGCTTCCTGCATATTATACAAAGCATTTGAATCCTCGGTAATCTTACCGGATGCGTAGTTTCTGTATCCAATGCGGATCATAGCAAAAGAAATATTACTCTCGGAAACTTTCTCCCAATCTATGGTTCCCTGATATTTTGAAACATCGATACCATACGTAATCTTATTATTTTCTCCAACATTGCTTGCATTAATCAGTGCTGAAAGATCGATTTGTTCCTCTTCGACTTCTTGTTTTATTTCTGTTTCCTCTGAATCGTTATCAGGAACATTATTTGACTCTGTTGATTCTGTTGATTCTGCTAATTCTGTAGATTCTTCATTTAGAATTATTTCATTAGTCTTTTCGATATCCTCTTCAATATCGTTATTCGATTTATGTCTTATTGCCAAGTCTACGGTTATTAACGTTACACATGCAACTATAGCTACGGCAAGCAGAATATACAGAAATACTTTTTTCTTCATTTTATCACCATTAAAATTTTTTCCGATGAATTAACACTCTCCCTCAAAAACACCTAGCTCTAAAAATTTGCACCTAATATTTGCCTAATCAATGTCCTCATACTCATACGTTATTCTTTCGGGAGAATTGCCATTATCCGACTCTATAATCTCTTCTATCAAATTTCGATTTGAATCGTATGTATAATTATATGTTGTAGAATAAGCCGGAACCGTAACTACTTTTTTACCCACCAATTCACTTTCCTCAGAAACATAATAGTATTTCTCTTGTAGACCATTGCTGCATTCTTTTTTTATTATTCGATTTTTCTCATCATAAGAGTTTTTTATCGATATTGAAATTCCATCATTTTCGTTTTTTATAAGATTGCCATTTGAATCATAGGTATACTCTATCTTTCCAGTCATCTCAAAAGAATCCGAAGAATCATTTAACCTATATAATTCTTCCTTTATTAATTGTTTTTCCTGATTATACTCACACAATACATATCCTATAAGGCAGTCATTAACATAATTGTTTTTTCGAACCATTTTTCCGTTATTATCATAAGAATACTCGACGCTATCATCCTGTAATTCTCCTTCAGAGTTATATGAAATCTCGCGAATCAAATATCCTTCTTGACTATATTCATATTCAGTAATCAAATCCCATGTTGTTCCATCATCAGAAAATCCTGCATCATGTTTTATAACTTTTTTTATTCTTGATGTAGTATCCTCTTGTGAATTTGTTTCCGGTTCTTCCGCGATTTCATCTATATCAGTTATGACTTCTGGATTGGCATCTTCTTCATGTTCTATTCTATTATTCGTACATGCAATGAAACCCATACAAAGCAATAATAAAAACGTCCAAAAAACTTTTTTTGTTCTCAGCATATAAGCTCCTTTTCCCATAAACGTTACGATTCCAATTTCACTTCAAATTCAGCAGATTGTTCGTTCCAAAAATACTTTACAAAAGTTAGTTATTCTCCTAAATATATCTTAACTCGACTGTTTACAACATCCAGGCATTCCTTTGCGTTTTTGCTTCCGAGCCAATACGCATCTGCTTCCTCTAAAAGAATACTATATATTTTATCAGAACCATTATACTTCGAGGCCTTTAGAAGATCCTTTTCCATTTTTTTAACTTCAGATAAGTCAGCAGCACCCCATTTCAAATCCGGATACGAATATCCAAACGCGGTATTGGATTCGAATTCTGATATTTCACCAACAGAGGAAATGCTAATTGAATCCGTAGCACAAATAATATTATTCAATTCATCTAAAACATCTTTTCTTGTAGGGAAAAAGCCATTCATATAACATTCTGTCAATTGATAATCCTTTGAGAATAACGGCTTTACCCAATCCCATGCAACTTCTTTTTCGTTTGATGAGGACAAGATTCCATACTTAACACTTTCAGCGTAAAACGAAACATTTCCTTCTTTCGTAGGTTGACCAAGAATGATTATTTTTTCGGAATGGTTTTTATTATAATCTGATAAAAAGGCCAAATCGGTATAACTCACCATTGTTTTTACAAACTTTCTTTTTTCAAGGAGAGCAATCCAATCCACATTTTCATCATCATTAAATCCATAAATATCCTGCATAGACCTGTATTTCTTTGAATTCTCAAAAACTTCAACAAATCCAGGAATTGTAAAATCGCAATTCTTGCCATTAATTAATTCATCCTGCATGTAAACATATGCATAATCCAATACTTCTTCACGATAAAATTCCTTGGGATTATCCTGCATTATTGAGTTTAATGTTTCATAATTCCATTCTTTCTTATCGGTCAAAACTGATTCGAATGCCAAAACGGTAAGAGGAAAATAACCCGAAGTCGCTTCATACAAAGATCCATCAGCCTCGAACACATTCATTACCTCCGGAATAAAATCATCTTTTGATAATGATGTTTCATTTTCAATATACAAATAGTAATCTTCAAGCAAGTTCTTCTCTATTAAATTGTTTTCGTCCAAACCGCTTAAATTAACTATATCTATTTGCTCCCCTTTGCCTATCGCTTCGAGAAATTGTCCTTCGTTTTCGAACTCGACAAATTCCACCTCATAATCAGGATGTTTAGCACGAAATATTTGGTTTAGCTTGCCTTCCGTCGGCGTTCCTATACAAGCAATACTCAGTTTCTTTTCAACATTTTTATTTGTATTCTTATCTTTTCCCTGATTAAGGACAACAAGCATATCTTGAAATGCCACATTGTTATATGAATTATATATTTTATCATTGTAATAATACGCAGTACCGGATACTGTTATTTGCAAATTGGATATATCATCCTGATTCGATTTAAGTATTTTTCTGCTCTTTTCTGACTCAATATTATATCCGTATACATCATAATCTTTCAGGTAAAGGAAATCATAATTTGAATCATTACTTTGTATAACATATGAATTATTAAATTTGTTTATTACATTTTTGGATTTGGTGCCTTGATAATAAACTACTTTCTTTCCGTCATGAAGAACAGCACCATCGTTAAGTGATGCCGTTAATCGAGCTTCCGATGATACTTCATCTGTTTTAAGCAAATCTCCTTCAAAGTTATAAACTGCAAGATAGTATTCTGCATTCTCAGGATTGAAACCCCCGGCATCACCGCTTCTGGTTATTTCTTTCGACGAATGCATATAATCAGCCTGGCAGATAATATATAAATAGTTATTGTCACAAACCATATTTCCTTCCGAGGGGATTAATATAGCATCAAGACTCTCTGAATCCTCTAAAGAAAAATCACGAATATATTCACCATCTAATGAATACATGTAGATCACAGGATTTATATATTGGATTTCGCCTTTCTGCACGCCTTCTTTTCTTTTAAATCTATAATTCACGAATGATAAGAAAATATAATCATTCGTTATTGATATTGATTTATAGGCATACATGTCTTCAGTGTATTCACCTTCGGATAATGACTCTATCTTTTCCTTAAGCGCAGAAGGAACAGTAATTTGAACACTTTCAGAGGTTTTATTCGCTAAGTCATAAAACAAAAAACTATGTCCCTTCTCATAAGAAATCCCTTCTGCCGGGTTGCTCTTATTACCCGGAACCATATATTGAATAAGTTTGCTATTATGATACGAGCCAAACATACATATATTAGGATCATTAATATCCTGGAGTGATAAGGATTCAACATATGTATTGCTTTTGTTCGAAATATTTAACGTCACAATAATCGCAAAAATAATAAAAAGGAGACTTACAGCAATAATAAAACCCGTAAGTATAAATCTTTTTGAATTTATATTTCCAGTTTTATTCTTTACCATAGTAGTCTCCCAAATAATAAAGTGGATATAATTAACATATCATGAATGTATATCGTTTATGTATCCTCTTAAATCTTATGTTTTGAAAATGTATATTTTATATTATCCTTATTATTTTATCCTGACAATAAAAGATTTTTCTTTTACCATTATTTTTGCTTTAAGTCTGTTTTTCTCAAGTATATTTTTTGAAATCGCTAATCCTAATCCGTTACCGGAAACATCAGAACGGCTTTCATCATCTTTCATAAAAGGTTCCCAAAGCTTTTTAGGATTACTTTTTATCGGAGTAATCGGAGAATTCTCTATTATCAAATAGTGACAGAATGGCTTGTCGCAAGCATAAATTTTTATGCTTCCTCCATTGGGGGTATATTTCACCGCATTTCCAATGAGATTATCACAAACACGTTTCATTGATTTGACATCGACTCTTCGGATATACGAATTCTTAAATTCAGTTTTTATTCCTTTCTTTTCAATTATGGTTTTAAATCCCTCTTCAGATTCATTAAACAAAACCACCAAATCTGTTTTCTCTTTTTTTATTTTTTCATTGGACTGTTCGGTATGAGATAATTCAATTACATCTTCAATAATATTGTTTACATATCCAGTATTTTGAAGTATTCCATCCGCATATTCGTCTTTACTTTCATTTTGAATATTTTCTTTCAGATTCTCTGCATATCCTGACATAACAGTCAGTGGAGTCCTTAAATCATGAACCAGACTATTCAATAATGCTATTCTATAGTCTTCATTTCTATAAAAATTCTTCAGCTTATTATAATGCATGTGAGATATTACTATAGCAATTACTGAAGAACCCATAATAAAACACAACCATACAAACATCCAAAGAGATTTGTAAGTTTCAAATACATTATCCTGTACAACAATATATCTGATTTCCTTATTACCAAATTTTTCCGGAAGCGCTCTGTATAAAGCACATATTCTTGCCTCGTTGGAAAAAGCATCCGCATTAACGTACGATATTCCAATATGCTCTTTCATTGCATTAGGAGACCATATTGTACTATCCTTAAAAAAAGAGTCAAAATATTCCTTATCGCTTTCTGTAGTCCCAAAGACTGATGCTACACTAGAATTCTCAAAAACATAAGATTGATACTTTTCTTCATACCCTTCAAAATTTGATGATAAATCAAAGGGAATTGATTCCGTTTGATTATATTTTCTAATATATTTTCCAAAACCAAAACCATAAGCATTCAGTATATTTGCTTTTGTACTTTTTTTCAAATAACCTTTGATAGGAATAAAATTGCCCTCATCCGAATCGTATAATATTTCCTCTACCATAATCTGGTAATCAATATGAGGTTTATTTCCAAACCACTCTTTCAAAGTCCATTTCTGACATTCTAATGTATCAAAAATCTCATCAAATGGTTCAATATTCTTTACCAAATCAGGATCACACGATAAAAATATTATTTGAGACGCCGTACCCTCTTGTTTTTCTTGAAGAAAAGTTCCCGAAAGAAAAATCTGTTGTGATGAATCCATAATTATTTCATCTGTTTCCAAATCATAAATATATGCATACTTCTTTAAATTTACAAAAGACAAAAAATCCAAATGTGAAACATTTACATTAAGATATTTCCTGGGATAACTGCATAAAGCCCAATTGCTGACTTTATTATTACCAATTATTTCTTCCGTATTCTCTTTCTTACTCAAATCTCTATAAAGAAAATAAGAAACATTTTCGTTTCTAGCGATAAAAGAATCAAAACTTAAAGACTTAAATACTACCTTAATAAAAATAAACCCTAAAATAATAGCAATAATCCATGCAATTACTATTCTTGGAAATAATATATCTAAAAATTTTTTTCTCTTTTTCATCCGATACGCCTCCTATTCGGTCATTTTGTACCCACGTGAAAAGACGGTTATTATTTGTTTTGATGCTTCGCCGAGTTTTTTTCTAAGATTTTTTATATGGTTATCTACTGTTCGGTCATATCCTTCATATTCATCGCCCCATACTGCATTTAAAAGTATTTCTCTGGAAATTGTTTTATCCTTATGATTCATTAGATAATTCAATAATTCCAGCTCTTTAGGCGCTAATTTAATCTGCTTTCTGTTGACGAATACTTCACCATTTTCAGGATTCAAACTTATTGCTCCCACACAAATAGTTTTTGATACCACGGTTCCCTTTGATCGATTAAGAAGTGCTATACATTTTGCATATAAAGTTGCAAGCGAAAATGGTTTAGTAACATAATCATCGCATCCCAAATCATAACCTGTAAGCACATCTCTCTCCATTGTTTTAGCAGTAAGGAATACGATAGGAACATCACTGTTTTTCCTGATTAATTTACAAAGAGCGAATCCATCCATATAAGGCATCATAATATCCAGAAGAACCAGATCATATTCCTCAAATTGAAGCATATTATTTGCTTCTAGCCCATTTGAAGCTTCGTTTATCACAAATCGTTCACTTTTCCCATTCGTAAAATAATCTCGAATCATTTTGCGAATCTGTTCGTTGTCTTCTACTATAAACAGTCTATACTCCATAAAAGCATCCTTTCGTCTTTACGTAAGAAGCATATCACAAAGATATATTTAAATTATATCGTATTTATTCAATTAAAAAAGTTCTTGTTTCTGGAGATGGAGATTACTGGAGAATGGTGTACTATCTCATTAAAAAAGAAAAATTTGAAAAGTTGTTAGCTCCAAGCCAAAAAGGTATGTCATCGCTTTATAGAAGAATCTCTGATAATTATCGTAGTTTTCTAGATCAAATAGAGATTCGAAAGAAGATTGAAAGGAAATAAAAAACGGGTTCGCCTTAGGTATCTCTCCGTTCGGTGCATCCCCGCATCGTGATAAATATATTTTATCTATATATAATGATTTGTCAAATCAATTTACATAATATCATTTATATCTATAATTATTTTTTTATTATAACAGTTTTCGCAATATTTATAGCCTCCTCTTTGCTAAATTCTTTTTTGGACAGGCTTAATACATAGTAGTTATCGGCACCTTCCTTTACAAACCAAAAATACCAATAGTCACTGGTTAAATCAATTTTGGATATATCAGTCCCTTCTCCCTTGAGTTTTTCAATCCCTGCAGCGGTATACAAATCATGAGATTCCTCAAGCATTATCGCAGGCCATTGATTGTTGGATCGTTCCAATCCGATAACTTCAAGATAGTTTGCTGTTGTATGGTTTTCTATTCTTACTCCGGATAATTCCGGTATTCCGTTTTTAAACGTTACATTTGTTATATTTGAAGGTGCTTTTCCGAACATACCTGTGAAAATCCATTCATTCGGAGTACCCTCATCATATTCACCCGGCTCATATTGAAGAGGATTGATATAAAAGCAACCTCCATATCCTTGGTCCGGGTAAAATGTGCTCAAAATGTATCCTTCCGGCAATTCTATATCAGCCGTAAAATTATATTCATCTTTAGTTAAACCCGCTGACGTCGAATAAAAAAACGGATACAGTAGAGGGTCTACTATTGATTTTCCTGTAACTAAATCATAATCAAGATCTGCATAATACAAATCTCCTATTGTTGCACCCTGCACCAAATATGTTATTTTCTTTACTCCTCCGTCCATATAAGTATCATAATTAACCGAATTTTGAATTTGCTCGATTGTTTCTGTCGGAAGTTTATGTAATTCAATATCACTCAAGTTGTAATTATCTTTACGTAAAGTATTTGAACGAATTGCGTAAACAAACATATAATCTTCATTAATCGGATGTAAATAAACACTTTCTCCGTCAGCACTTACGAATTTTTCGCAATAATTATCTCCCTGAGTATAATCACATCCGATATATGTTAAATCTATCGATTGCTTGACCGCCATATCTTCTTTGGAGTAAACAAAAAGTCCATACTCAGCACTGAAAATAATCATCTTTTTATTGGCGAAAAGAATCGTGGCCGGTGTAGCATATGCAAACGGAGTCTCCGGGTTAATCTTTGCGGGTTTAATCTCTATATATCCAATCGGAGTATTATTAATATAATAATCCGTTAAGTTTTTGGATTCTCCGTTTACTGTCAGAGATATTCCAAGATGTGGTCCTGTCGATAATCCGGTGTTTCCAAGTTCACCAATAACATCCCTGGCTCTGACTTCATCGCATTCTTTTACGGAAATACTGTTTAAATGATGATACTCAATTACAGCATTTGATGAAAGAAGTTTAACCGTGTTTCCGTAGCCTTCTTCCCAGCCTGCAAAGATCACCGTACCATCAGCTATTGCGTGTACATTATCTCCGATATTTCCTGCAATATCGGTTTCCGGGTGTTTTTTCTCATCATATTCTGCTGATATTCTTGTGCTATTCGTTGGCCAAACCGCAAAACAATCAAATGATTCCGTAAGGGCTTCCATGCCTATAATAACCGTATCCTTAAGCCAATCATCCATATTACTGCTATATATACTTTTAGAAACCGCCTCATAAGTTATATCCGGATTG
>JAEEGH010006858.1_pt1 | contig 27694 bp, 21 predicted proteins | sample 9134181 | NCBI WGS metagenome assembly JAEEGH01 (sample SAMN16246544, study PRJNA631951) | gut metagenome | biome: gut microbiome; feature: rumen; material: DP-attached | host: Bos | place: Iran: Karaj | collected 2018-10 | reverse complement strand
CGAGTACACCTACCTGAACCTTCCTACCCACTCCTGGTATTGCGGTTTCGCACTGCTGCTGGCTCCCACCTTTGCAAACGCTCTGTGGAACAAGGGCGCATGGATCCAGAACCGTGCAAACACCCTGGCAATCTGGTGTATGTGGGCGCAGGTGGTGCCTCTGTTCCAGCTGAAGGGCGTCTTCGCCGCAGCACTTCCTCGTGTCTACGGTGGCGCTTTGGAGAATAACATCACCACCATGGAGCTGTATGAGAAGGCCATCGCACTGTACAATGCGGGACAGGGCAAGACCGCCGCAGCCAACGCGGCCATCGCTGAGATGGGCATCGTTGCGGATCCTTCCATGCAGAGCTTCGTCGCTATGATGTCGCTGCTGATCAACGTTCTGTGCATCTCCGTGATCATCAAGAAGTCCCTGGAGAACAAGTGCAATCCTTACTCCAACGAAGTCTTCAAGGGCACCAAGGATTACGAAGAAGCTATGAAGAGAGCTGCAGTTTAAACGCGAACGTAGCATAAATACGGACACAAAAAAGGGACCTGTGTGATGAACGCGGGTCCCTTTTTATTGCAAAAAAACGGCAGGCGAAACTGTGTGCTTCGTCTGCCGATGTTTATGTTTCCTTATCCCTTCCTCGATCCTGCCCGGTCATCACTGCGGATGATGCGGTTCAGATCGGAGGGCGCGGGGGTTACGATCCGCCCACTGGCATCATATTTTGTGAGGATGGAGGTGTTTCTGGCGGGCGTCCGTCTGCCGTAGTCGGAGATGAGCCGCTGGAAGGCTGCTTCGTCACCGGCTTCCAATGCCGCTTTGATGGCTTCGTCCCGGGAGGCATCCACATCCGATGCGGCTGCGCCGGACTCCATGGTTTCGAGCCCTTCGCTTCCTCGCTGTGTAGCTACTTCCCAGGGGAGAGGGTAGGGATCCGTGCCATCCGCGGTTTCGCCCGGATCGCTGCGACCCGCTTCTTCGCCGGAAGCATAGATTCCGCCGTATTTCTCGGCATCCGCTTTCCGGTGGTCCGCTTCCGTTCCTTCCGCTCCGTCATTCAGGGGTTTGCTTTCCCAGAAATTACTGAAGATACGCTTCGCATTGTCCGTGAGCTGCTTTGCAAAGTCACGGATCACATCCAGGATCCGGGTGAAGAAGTCGTTCCCGGGGGCATCCTTCGCCGCCTGCTCCTTTTCCTTCAGGAAGGTAGCGTAGCTGTCTCTGGGGTTCTCCTTGCCTGCGCCGCTGCCGGATCCGGCTGCGCTTTCTTTCTTCGCCGCGGATTCGGAAGAGGGCTCGTAAATGACACCGCCGTCATCGGAGGAGTTCAGCGCCTGATCCAGGTTGAAGGCTTCTCCCTTGCCCACCGGCTTTGTTGTTCCCGGCCTAGGAACCTGACTGTCAATATACGGTTGTCTGTCTACCGGATTTATCATCTCTGCACCAATCTTGACTCACGAGGAGAAATCCGCGAATGCGGTTTCTCCGATACCACCTGTGCAATATTTGCCGCAGGCACGTGAGGAGAAATCTGCGCATGCAGTTTCTCCGATACATCATGCAATATTTGCCGCAGGCAAAATTGCGTTTGAAATCAAGCGCATCAGCGCTTTATTTCAAACATTACCACATCTTTCTGTATTCACTGGGACTGATCCCTTCCATCTGGCGGAAGAGTCTGGAGAAGTAATGGGGCGCCCCGATCCCACACTCATATCCGATCTCCTCGATTGATTTATCGGAAAATCGCAGGAGTTCTTTAGCCCGTGTGATCCGCAGCTGCTGGAGATAGGTGCCCACGCTGCAGCCGAAGCCCTCCTTGAAGAGCCTGGTCAGATAGTATTTGTTGATATAGAACTGTCCCGCCAGATCTTCTAGAGTGATCTTCTCGGTGTAATGCTCGCTGAGGTAGAGCTTGATGGCGTAGAGCGCCGCTTTTTTTCCGCTGCGTTCCCGGCTCTCCGGGTGCCAGCTCTGCTCCATCAGCAGGGTCAGGAGACAGGTCAGTTCCTCGTTTACACGCATATCCCGGATATAGTCCTGTGTCTGTGCCACCTGTCGCAGGCGGTTCATACGCCGCACGAAGGGGGTGATGTCATCCGGGTGAAAACAGGGCTGCCCGCCCCGCTCCAGGTATTTTGTATAGATCCCAACGGCGGGATTGCCGTAAAAATGCACCCAGGTCAGGCTCCAGAGGCTCTCGGAGGTACGGTGGGAGTAGGGGAGTCTGCAGTCGATGAAGACGCAGTCCCCGGCCCGCAGGTCGTAATCCCGGCCTCGGTAGGAGAGGGTTCCTTCCCCGGAATTGACGCAGAAAAAGAGAAAGCTCTGCAGGTTTCGTCTGGAGCTCACATGGGGGCTCCTGGCCTGGAGATTTCCCGTTTCCTGGAGGTAGTTCAGATACTCTCTGGCGAACTCCGAGGGGGTGTACAGTATTCTGCTGGCATCCACGATTGTCCCGTGAAACAGTGCATTTTCCATAGGATTATCATAGCATTGAATGCGCTCAGGTGCAAAAAATTCCTTCGGGCAGGATTTTTTCTGTATTTTCCGTTCGTTTTGAGGTAAAATATATTAGTTAAAGTATCAAAATAGGGTTATTATGCGGAGACAGCAATGAAAAGACTCGAAGAAATGTATCAGGTATTACAGTTTAAGGATTTCGGTGACGAGCGGGGGAACCTGGTGGTCATCGAGGGAAGCGGCAGAGATATTCCCTTTACGGTGCAGCGCGTTTTCTATATCTACGGTTCCGACAGCACCGTGATCCGGGGGCGCCACGCCAACAGAAGCTCGGAGTTCGTCATGATTAATGTGGCGGGGAAGAGCAAGGTGAAGGTGGACAACGGCACCGAGTCGAAGGTCATCGAACTGGACCGCCCCATGATGGGACTGTACCTGTCCTCCATGCTTTGGAAGGACATGTACGATTTTTCCCCGGATTCCATTCTGCTGGTGATGTCCAGCGAGCACTACGATGAGAACGAGTACATCCGGGACTACGACGAATACATTAAGATCATGAAGGAGCAGGGACTTGAGTAAACTATCCATCATTATTCCCGTATATTACAGCAGCGACACCCTGGAGGATCTCTACGCCGATATGAAGGCGAAGATCCTGGACAAACTGGAGGAAGTGGAGATCGTCATGGTAGACGACGGCTCCGGGGACAATTCCTGGGAGATCATGAACCGCTTAAAGGCGCAGGATGACCGTATCGTCTGCGTGAAACTCTCTCGGAACTTCGGTGAGCATGCGGCACTGCTGGCAGGATTCAACGTCTGCACCGGCGACTGTGCGGTGACGAAGCAGGCAGATCTCCAGGAGGATTCCACCCTGATCCTGGAGATGTATGAGAGCTGGAAAAAAGGCAACAAGGTGGTGCTGGCAGCCCGGAAGGAGCGGAAGGAGAATCCCTTCAAGGTCTTCCTGGCAAACTGCTACTACGCCATCGTGCGCAAGACCGTGAACAAGAACATGCCCGCAGGAGGGTGCGACTGCTACCTCATTGACCGGAAAGCCATCGAGGTGTTGAAGCTCCTGGATGAGAAGAATTCCTCCTTGACCCTGCAGGTTATGTGGCTGGGCTTCCCCACGGATGTGATCTATTTTGTCCGTCAGGACAGAGAGAAGGGAAAATCCCGTTGGACCCTTTCCAAGAAGGTGAAGCTGGCCATGGATTCCGTGCTGGCATTTTCCTATGCGCCTCTGCGGATCATGATGGGAGTGGGAGTGGTATTCAACCTCCTGGCGCTGGTGCTCCTCATCAGCGTGGTGGTGGAGAAGTTCACTAAGGGCACTCCCGTCGCGGGCTGGGCATCCCTCATGTGCGTGCTTTTGTGCGGATTCGGACTGATCATGGTGATGCTGGGCATCATCGGCGAGTACGTGTGGCGCTCTCTGGATGCATCCCGCAAGAGACCGCCATTTATCATTGACGAGATCATCGGTTCCGACGACGGACAGAAAGCAAAGGAGACAGAATGAATAACGGCGATGTGAAACAGGAAGTAACCGACAAGTATTCCCTTCGCGGCAGAGTTTTTCACCGCCTGAGAGAGGATATCCTGAACGGAAAATACGCCGTGGGCAGCGAACTCCGGGAAGTGACCATCGGTGAGGAACTGGGTGTCAGCAGGACCCCTGTGCGGGAGGCATTTCGTCAGCTGGAGCTGGAAGGGCTGATCCAGATCATCCCCAACAAGGGCGCTTACGTGGTGGGTATTACCGACAATGATGTCAGGGATATCTACATGATCCGTGCCCGGCTGGAGGGACTGGCAGCTGCCTGGGCCACCAAAAACATCACGAAGGAACAGCTGGAGGAGCTGGAGGAAAATGTTTATCTGGCGGAGTTCCACGTGAAGAAGGGGCATCTGGAGCAGATTTTTGATCTGGATAACCGCTTCCACGAGATCCTCTACGAGGCTGCAGGAAGCAAGATCCTGGAGCATCAGCTGAAGGATTTTCACCAGTATGTGCTGCGCGTCCGGAAGCAGACCCTGTCCAGTGCCAACCGCGGTTCCGAGTCCAATAAGGAGCATGCGGCCATCCTGGATGCCATCCGTAACGGCAATGCGGAGGAGGCAGAGCGCCTGGCCCATCAGCACATCATCAACGCTTATGAGAATATGCTGGAGAACGGACTGATCCGTCCCGAGGACTGATTCCCTCCGGCAGATAGATAAAGATTAATGGGATAAAAGGAGAATAGTATGGCTAAGATTCAAATGAAAACCCCGCTGGTGGAGATGGACGGAGACGAGATGACCCGGATCCTCTGGCAGATGATCAAGGACGAGTTGCTGCTCCCCTACATCGATCTGAAGACGGAGTATTACGATCTGGGACTGGAGAACCGCAATGCAACGGATGATCAGGTGACTGTGGATTCCGCAAATGCGACTCTGAAGTACGGTGTGGCCGTAAAATGTGCCACCATCACTCCCAATGCGGCCCGCATGGATGAGTACCATCTGAAGGAAATGTGGAAGAGTCCCAACGCCACCATCCGTGCCATCCTGGACGGCACCGTTTTCCGTGCTCCCATCCTGGTAAAGGGCATCACTCCCTATGTGGCGAACTGGACCAAGCCCATCACTCTGGCGCGTCACGCCTACGGCGATGTCTATAAAAATGTGGAGATCAAGGTACCCGGCGCAGGCAAGGCGGAGCTGGTATTTACCGGCGAGGACGGCACCGAGATCCGGGAGACCATCCACACCTTCGACGGCCCCGGCATCCTGCAGGGCATCCACAATACGGAGCGTTCCATCCGCAGCTTTGCGGGGGCATGCTTCCAGTATGCGGTGGATACGAAGCAGGATCTGTGGTTCTCTACGAAGGACACCATCTCCAAGAAGTATGATCACACCTTCAAGGATATCTTCCAGGAAATCTATGAGAAGGAGTACAAGGAGCAGTTCGAACGTCTGGGCATCGAGTATTTCTACACTCTGATCGATGATGCAGTGGCCCGCGTGATCCGCTCCGAGGGTGGCTTTATCTGGGCATGTAAGAATTATGACGGCGATGTCATGTCTGATATGGTAGCGACCGCCTACGGCGATCTGTCCATGATGACCTCCGTGCTGGTTTCTCCCAGCGGCGCTTACGAGTTTGAGGCTGCACACGGAACTGTCCAGAGACATTACTACAAGTATCTGAAGGGAGAGGAGACCTCTACCAATTCAATCGCTACCATCTTCGCATGGACCGGCGCACTGAAGAAGCGCGGCGAGCTGGACGGACTTCCGGAGCTGACCGCTTTCGGCGAGCGCCTGGAGAAGGCCTGCATCAAGACCATCGAGGACGGACATATGACCAAGTCTCTGTCCCTGATCTCCACCTGCGAGAATCCCGTGATCCTGGATTCTCTGGGATTTATCAAAGCAATCCGCGAGACTTTTGACAGCCTGGCGTAAGGGCTTTATCTTGAATGAGAGGAAGGAATTAAGATGATGAAAAACAGACTGCTTGCAAGTATTCTTTCGATCATTATGGGACTGGGCGGAGTGCCCTCTGCTGTGGTGGGGGATGATCCTGATCAGCAGCAGGATCCGCAACCGATTGAGATCATTGCGAATACTGAAGATGTGGTAGAAGCTTTGGATCCCCTTTCTGTAGCGATTGAAAACAATTATGCTTTGAGTGTGAGTGCACTGAATGGAAAGAGTGCCCTAGTCACGATTCCTGGTATTACAAACACTTTGGGCTATGGATTGTATGCCTCTTCTACAGGGGATAACTCTGAAACGGATATATTGGGTTGTAATCTTGGAGTTACTGCAATGTGGGACGCAGTTATTGCAGATGCGCAACAAGGGGGCAGTACTTCTGTTTCTGACCTTGGTGATGTGAATGGCGGAACAGGATTGGGGATTTATGCTTACGCAGATAATACTTCCCAGTGTGCGATTTCTGCTAGGAACGTCAATGTTTCAGGAGGGATGGAGGCAATCTGTGCACATGCGCAGAACTCCAGCGAGACTTCTGTTTCTGCCTACATAGTAACCGGTCAAGTGGTGGCGTTTTGCGGGCCTGAGAGTGAAGTGGACATTGGAACGAAAACCATCGGTTATCGTCAGTATGCTGATACTGATGAGATGGAAAGATATCCCGCAGCCGTGATTCTGTCAACGATGAATGATGAGACTTCCAAAACCACCTTTACCTGCAATGGAAATATTTTTTCCTCGAATGTAGGTATTATGATTGATAATTTTATTTGGGAGTCGGAAGGGGTAGAGGATTCTGCGAATTCTGTTTCTTTCGCTGATCAGAACACCGGTATCTTCGGTAAACAGGACATTCTGGTGGATGGCACGATTGACGGTAAAAACGGTGCCATTGGAATCGTTGGCGCAGATACCAATACCGACAATATCTCCATTACCGCTTATAAGATCAAACCGGATAATTATAATGCTCTGGTTAGACGCATGGTTCGGGGAGAAAATGGTGAAGGCCCCCTTGTGCTCGGAGAAGAGGATGATGAATTCGAAAAGCGGATTAATTATATTCTTCGGGTGGATCAGCCTGGGTTGGGTGCAACATTAACCCTTACGGATGAGAATGGTAAATCATTGAATGTAGTAAAAGACCTTAATGATGATACCTATCAGGTTGCGAAAGAGGGGGATAAAGTATTAGTAAAGGTTGATTTACAAAAAGGCTTTTACATTAATAGGATAACTCTGGGTGGAGACAACAATTTATTAAAGGATGAGAACGGAGATTACTACTTTGATGTTCCCCGCGGTGGCGGCGTGAAGGTCACTGCTGAAGTGAAAGATTCCATTGCGGACTCCACCGAAGAGTTGGTAGATCAGGGCCTGAGCGACGAGGAAAAAGGCCAGTATCGTGAGAAACTGGCAGATGGTTCCTTCAGTCTTGCGAATATCTATTCCGCTGTTTTGAACAGCGAGGAATATTTAGCGCAGAAACTTTCTGCCTCACAGACGATTGAAAGATTCTACCCGGCTTTCCTTCGACGAGGATGTTCTCCGGAGGAAAACGATGCATGGACGAGGGCGATTAGTCTTCGACGTGATAATTGTGCTAAATCCGCTTTGGCAGCGGATGGTGATGAACTGAATGCGGACGACCTCAATTGGCTTCTGGCAGCATTCATGCTGAGTGAGGAATATAAGAATCTGAACGAAGGCAATGGCCTGGACATCGGCGGCATCTATCCCGACGGAAGCATCCTGACTCCTGAGCTGCGCACCTACATTCACCGGATGTACCGCAATGTTCTGGGCAGAGAGGCTGAAATGGACGGTTTCTACGGCTGGGCGGATCTGATCTGGAACGGAGAGGAGACCGCAGGAGATCTGCCTGCACACTTCTTCTTCTCCCCTGAGTATCTGGCGCTGGAGAAGGCAGACGACGCCTTTGTGACGGATTGTTATCACGCAGTACTGGGCCGTGAGCCCGAGGCTGAGGGCTACGCTTACTGGCTGGAGAAACTGGCAGGTGGCGCTACCAGAGAGGAAGTGCTCCGTGGCTTTACTGAGTCTCCCGAGTTCTTAAGCCAGATCGACGGACTTGGCAGACCGGAAGAGCAGTAAAGTGCTCTGAAACCGAACCGAACCGAACCTTCAAGTCAAAAGAGAAACATACTAAAACAGGCATCCCTTATTCGTTAGGGATGCCTGTTTCTTACTGTCCGAATTAAACCTGCTCCGCCAGGACTTCCCAGCGTTCCATGGCCTGCTCCAGCAGGGCAGACTTGCTTTCCCTGTCGGCGGTGAGCTCCTGGAGCTTCACGGATTTGGAGGCGTTGGCGGGATCTGCGATCTTGGCATCGATGGAAGCAATGGCTTCCTCCAGCCGCGCGATCTCTTCCTCGCATTTTTTCAGGTCATTCTCGGCCTTCCGCTTTCTGGCCTGTTCCTCCTTCATGGCTTTCCAGTCCTCGGCGCCGGAAGTGCCTGCACCCGCGGAGGCAGCGCTCGTGGCGGCAGGAGTTCCGGGGAAGATGCCCTTCCCGGCGGATTTTCCGTCACTGCTTTCGGTAATGTTCTGGGCTGCCAGCACATCCTCCCGCTTTTCCAGGTAATAATCGTAATTCCCGATGTAGTTCAGGAAGCGTTCATGGGTCAGCTCCAGGATCCGGGTGGCGGTGCGGTTGATGAAGAACCGGTCGTGAGATACGTACAGCACCGTGCCTTCATAGCTGCGGATGGCGGACTCCAGCACTTCCTTGGAGATGAGGTCCAGATGGTTGGTGGGCTCGTCCAGGATCAGGAAATTGCAGTCGCTGAGCATGAGCTTCGCCAGGGATACCCGTCCACGCTCGCCGCCGGAGAGGTCGCCGATACGCTTGAACACGTCATCCCCCGTAAAGAGGAAGGCTGCCAGCGTGTTGCGGATCTCGGTGATGGTGAGGGTGGGATAAGCATCCGCGATCTCTTCATATACCGTTTTTTCCGCATGGAGCACGTGATGCTCCTGATCGTAATAGCCGATCTCCACATGGGTGCCCAGGGTAAAGTCGCCGCTGTCTGGCCGCTCCAGGCCGTTGAGGATCTTCAGGAGAGTGGTCTTGCCCGTGCCGTTGTCGCCGATGATGGCCACATGTTCTCCGCGGCTGATCTCAAAGGAAACATGGTCGAAGAGCACATGGTCTCCGTAGGCCTTGCTCAGGTCCTCCGCCATCAGTACGTCTTTCCCGCTTTCTCTGTGGGGCGTGAGCCGCAGATGCATCTGGGCGTTCAGCTCCCGGGGCTTTTCCAGACGTTCCGTTTTTTCCAGCATTTTCTCCCGGCTTTCCGCCCGTTTGATGGATTTTTCCCGGTTAAAGCTCCGGAGCTTTTCGATGACTTCTTCCTGGTGCTTGATTTCCTGCTGCTGGTTCAGGTAGGCCTTCAGCCTTGCGCTGCGCAGCATTTCCTTTTTCTCGGAGAAGGCGGTGTAGTTGCCTTCATAGACGGTGGCTTCCCCGGCCTCGATCTCGATGATCTTCGTCGCGATGCGGTCCAGGAAGTACCGGTCGTGGGAGACGATGAGCACCGCGGAGGAGATGCCGGAGATGTAGTTTTCCAGCCAGCGGATACTGTTCAGGTCCAGGTGGTTGGTGGGCTCGTCCAGGACGATGAGGTCCGGCTGGTCCAGCAGGAGCTTGCCCAGCGCCACGCGGGTCTTCTGTCCGCCGGAGAGGGTGGCGATGCTGCGGGAGAAATCCTCCTCGGTAAAGCCCAGGCCTTTCAGGACGCCGATGAGGCGGCTTTTGTAAGCGTAGCCGTCCTCCCGCTCAAAGCGCTCCGTCATGGCGGCGTATTGCTTCATCATCTGCTCCAGGGCTTCGCCTTCCAGCCCCTTCATGGATTCCTCGCATCTGCGGATCTCACCTTCCAGGTCCACCAGGTCCTGCTTTACGCTCAGGAGCTCCTCGTAGATGGTATGCTCCGAGGATACGGCACCGTCCTGGGCGAGATACCCGATCCGTGCCCCCTTGGCAGTGGTGACGGTTCCCTCATCCGGAGCGAGTTCCCCCAGCAAAATACGAAGCAGCGTGGTCTTGCCGGCGCCGTTGACGCCGACGATCGCTGCTTTTTCATGTTCCTCGATATGGAAACTGACATTGTGTAATACCACACCCGTAACGAATTCCTTACAGATGTTCTGACAGGATAAAAGCATAGTCACCTCTTGCAAGCTCCGCCGGGCGGAGCATTTTCGTAGAATGGATCAGCACAGATATCTGCCTGCCTTCGGGATCCGGCGCAGCAGCGCGGACAGGAGCGCTCCCGCCGCATAGATCAGCAGGGCGTACACCGGCAGGCCACAGCTGTAGATGGTTGCAGCGCTCTTGCCGATCACCGGGTAGTAGACCTCCGGGAAGAGGAGGGTCAGGGGCAGGAAGCTTAAGAACGCCAGGTGGAAGATGTAGATCCCCAGAGTATCTGCGGAGAGTCCCCGGAGGAACCGCTTCCCGCGTTCCGTCCGTGGTGCGTAATCACTGTGCCTGCAGACCAGGGCAAAGAGATAGGCGGATACCAGCAGGGTCAGCAGGGAGAAGCTGTCGATGAGTGCCACGTTCAACTGTCCCTGGCTGACGGACAGAAGATGGGTGCCGCCAAAGCCCAGGAGAAGGGACAGGGCGGCAGCTAACCGCAGCATGGAGAAAGTCCCGTCCTGCAGGGGATAGGTCCGGAGGTAATACCCCAGGAGGTAGTAACCGATGTAGCCCAGGGTCCAGGTCTCGTGCCGCACCGACAGGAGCCGCACCGCGAAGGTGGGCAGGGGCAGCGCCAGCAGGGTTGCAAAACCTACCGTGAAACAGAAGAAGAGGAGCAGTGCATACCGCAGTTTTTTCTCATCAGCCACAGATAAAAAGACGTTGATCAGAGGAGTCAACAGATAAAGACCCACCACCATGGGCAGATACCAGAGGTGGTAAGGGGCATTGGTAAAGGCATCTCCCAGTCCCGACAGGGACTCGCCGCTTCGCAGCAGGGACAGGAAAGCGTAGACGAAAGCCCAGAGGAAGTAGAGGATCAGGATCCGCAGAGTGCTGTGAAAAAAGAGCCTCTTGGGATCTGTGCTTCCGTCCTTTTTCAGGAAGAGGGCGCCGCTGAGCATGACGAAAAGCGGCACGCTGCAGTGGGTCAGAGAGTTGCAAAGCAGCGGGAAGAGCCAGCGGAATGTGCCGGTCTGCTCCATGGGGATCGCATAGAGCACCTGGGCCGTGGTGTGCATCAGGATCACCATATAGGCGCATCCGATCCGGAGCAGGTCGAAAGAGTAGATTCGGTTGTCTGTTTTTGCCCGATTTTCCATACCTTCATTTATATCGGATTCCTTATTTTCTGTCAATGTTGACGGGGGTTTCACGGCTTTGGGATCATTCGTGAAACATTGGCCGTTTTAATTGACAAAAATTTAACGGAAAACTATAATAAATTCGTATATTTATATCCTGCAGACCGCATTTTTCGGGAAAGCAGGAGGGGAGAAAGATCTGAATACGGAGGGAAAAGCAGTGTTAGGCAAGGAGATCTCTCAGGCGGTCATCGGACGCCTGCCCAGATATTTTCGATATCTCGGTGAACTCAAGGACAACGGCGTGGAACGCATCAGTTCTCAGGAGCTGAGCGAGCTCATGCAGGTCACCGCATCTCAGATCCGTCAGGATTTCAACAATTTCGGCGGTTTCGGCCAGCAGGGCTACGGCTACAACGTGGAATATCTTTACAATGAGATCGGCAAGATCCTGGGGCTGGACACCATTCACAGCTTCGTGATCATCGGCGCGGGTAATCTGGGTACGGCTCTGGGAAATTACTTGAATTTCGAACGCCGTGGCTTTGTATTCCGCGGGATTTTCGATCAGAATCCGGCCCTCATCGGCAATCTGGTCCGTGGTATCCCTGTCCGCAGCATGGAGGAGCTTCCGGGCTTCCTTCGGGAAAATGAGATCGAGATCGCTGTGCTCACCATTCCGAAGACCGGTGCCCTGGGCCTGGTGGATACGCTGGTGGAATGCGGCATCAAGGGCATCTGGAACTTTGCTCACGTGGATCTGGATGTGCCCGAGGGGGTTCAGGTGGAGAATGTTCACCTGTCCGACAGTCTCATGAAGCTTTCCTACAACATCTCCAGCCAGAACGCGGGCAAGGAGTAAGAGGTGGTATTTCGGGATGTCTGCCGGAAATAAGGGCTTTGGCAGACGAAATGCAGTGCGGCTGAAGGAGGCTGCCCATGGGTGATTATTCCGGAAAAGAAAAAGAAGAGGATTTTAAGGGGTCGCTTACGGGGAAAGAGATCCCTGTGCTGACGCTGGACAATAAATGGTACCGTCTTCTGAATAAGATCGGCCACGAGGATGTGAAGGCCCAGGAGGATGCGCTGAATGAGCTGCTCCGGAAGCAGGGCCGCATCAACACGAAGCTGAAGGACATCAAGCGGCTGAAGAAGAGCATCATGGAGGAGATCGTGGCTCTGGCGGACGAGGCCCATTCCGGCAATGCGGGTGCGGCCAAGCAGCTTGCGGAGAAAAAGCGGCTGGTGGACGAGTGCAACGAGAAGCTGGAGGAGTACGAGGACGACATGATCGAGGTGCCCCGGCAGATCGAGCAGATCAACAAGGAGCTGATGCTCATGACCATGGAGGCCTGCTACGAGACCATGCAGGAGTACACCGACGACATCGAGGAGATCGAGTCCTGGGTGAAGGAGATCCGCATTGAGCTGAAGAAACGTCTGGTACGAAAGCAGGAGATGGAGACGAAAAATCACGAGATCTACTCCTACATGCACGATGTTTTCGGGGCCGAGGTGGTGAACCTTTTTGACATGCGGTACAACCCGGCGGAGAAACACCCCGTCATGGAGGGGGAGAAGCCGTCGGAGGAGCCTGCGTCTTCGTAGGATTTTTCTTGAAGAAAAGGCCCTTGGATGGTATGATTAACTTTGTATGAAACCGCTCAGGCGGCTTTCACCTTTTACTTATTTTTATGTTTTTACGGAGGTTTTTATGTCAGGTCATTCTAAATTTGCAAACATCAAGCACAAAAAGGAGAAGAACGACGCTGCCAAGGGTAAGATCTTTACCATCATCGGCCGCGAGATCGCCGTTGCCGTAAAGGAAGGCGGCCCCGATCCTGCCAATAACTTCAAGCTCGCTACGGTCATCGCCAAGGCGAAGGCCAACAACATGCCCAACGATACCATCGACCGCGGCATCAAGAAGGCTGCCGGCGAAGGCCAGGGTGTGAACTATGAGTACATCACCTACGAAGGCTACGGCCCCGGCGGTACCGCAGTCATCGTAAAGACCCTTACCGACAACAAGAATCGTACTGCAGCCAATGTCCGCGCAGCATTTGCAAAGGGCAGCGGAAACATCGGTACGCCCGGATGTGTGTCCTTCATGTTTGACGAGAAGGGCCAGATCATCATCGACAAGGAAGAGTGCGACATGGATGCGGATGATCTGATGATGACCGCACTGGATGCAGGCGCAGAGGACTTCGCAGACGAGGAGGACAGCTACGAGATCCTCACCGCTCCCGATGATTTCGAGCCCGTCCGCGCAGCGCTGGAAGCTGCAGGCATCCCCATGCTGAGCGCTGAGGTCACCATGATCCCTCAGAACTACGTAGAACTGAAGGACGAGGAGAGCGTTAAGCTCCTGACCCGTATCCTGGACATCCTGGAGGATGACGACGACGTTCAGGCTGTTTATCACAACTGGGATGAATGATCCCGTGGTATCAAACATGCAAAGCGAGATAGATATGGACAGATTGGGAATTGTGGTTCCCTGCTACAACGAGGAGGAAGTGCTTGCCATTTCCTCCGAAAGTTTGCGGGGGGTCCTGGATCGCCTGGTGAAGGCCGGAAAAATTTCAAATGACAGTTTCGTCATGTTCGTGAATGACGGCAGCCGGGATCGCACCTGGGAACTCATCGAGCAGGAGCATGCGGCGCACCCCGGGCAGATCTTCGGACTGAAGCTGGCGGGCAATGTGGGACATCAGTTTGCCCTCACCGCCGGACTCCTCACCGCAGGCCCCATCTGTGACATGACCGTTTCTATCGACGCGGATCTGCAGGATGACGTGGATGTCATCGAGCAGATGGTGGACAAGTTCCACGAAGGGAAGGACATCGTTTACGGCGTTCGAAAGGAACGGAAGACGGACACCTTTTTCAAGCGCACCACGGCCCAGGGATTTTACAAGGTCATGGATGCCATGGGTGTTAAGACGATCTACAACCATGCGGATTTCCGCCTCATGAGTAAGCGCGCGGTAGAGCAGTTTGCAAAATATCCCGAGCGGAACCTGTATCTGCGAGGCATCGTCCCCACGCTGGGGTACGAGACGGACAGTGTTTTCTACGATCGCAAGGAGCGGGTGGCAGGAACCTCCAAGTATCCCTTAAAGAAGATGATGGCGCTTGCCTTTGACGGCATCACATCCTTTAGCACGAAGCCGATCCAGATGGTCATGGGACTGGGGATCCTGATCATGATCATGGCTGTGCTGGCAGGGATCTACGCAATGGTAAGCTATGTGACCGGTCATGTGCAGCCCGGCTGGACCTCCATGATCCTGTCCATATGGTTCCTGGGCGGACTGCAGCTCTTCGGCATCGGCCTCATCGGGCGTTACATCGGCAAGGTTTACATTGAGGTGAAACAAAGACCCAGATATAACATTGAAAAGGTACTGACGGATGGAGAATCAGAACGCAAAGAATAGGATCCTCTGGAATATCGTATTTGCAGCCCTTGTGTTGGGAGCGGGTCTGGTCCGCTCCTATCTGTATGCTTTTGACAGTTTGAGCGTGCAATATACGGATTTTTCCTCCCTGGCTGCCGTGGGAAACGGTACGCAGCATTTTGCCAACGGCGCTGCGGAAGGGTATTTCTACCTGCTGAAGGGGAGCTTTTATCTCCTGGGGAACCGGGTGGAACCTCTGATCTATGTACAATGGCTGCTGGCCTTTGTTTTTGCCTGCCTGCTGTGGGGGAGCTGCCGCAGGATCTTCGGCAATCTGCCCGCTCTGCTGGGTGTGGCTGCCTGGGCATTTGCGCCTCAGGCAATGCGCTATGAGAGCGCACTGACTCCCAATCTCTTTTATCTGGTATGTCTTTCCTTAAGCCTCCTGTTCCTGTCGGGCATGTTCCCGGTGGGAAGTCTGTGGGGACTTTTTGCCGTTTGTGGGGGACTTCTGATGGGCGCCGCTACCGGTGCCGATTTCACGGGCTTTTTCCTCTGGCCCATCATCGCATGTATCGCATTTGCCAACAAAAACAACGATTCCTTCGAGCATCCTGTCATGCCGCCCTTTATCACCACCATGGTGTCGGCAGTGGTGGGATTTGTGGGATATTTCGTGGTTCGCGGCGTTCTCGCCGGTACCTCACCCCTGACGGTTCTGGCGGATCTGGCGAAGGATACTTTCCTGGGAGGACAGATGGGAGCTTTTGCTCCCGGTACCGTGCTCTTCGGGATTTACGGTGTATCGATGCTGATCCTTCTGCTGGTGCGTTTTGACCAGATGGATGGCGTGATGCTGTGCTTCGGCCTCGGTCTGCTGAGCATTTTCTGTATGTTCAATTCTGAGACTGCCGTTGAGTCCGGCGCTGTAGCCATCCCCTTCGTGGGCGTGGAGCTTGGTCTCCTGATCGAGGGGATCCGCGTGAAGCTGGAGGATAGGATTGACGGTCGTGCCTTTGCGGATAAGTTCAAGGGCGTGAAGGTGAAGAAAAACAACACCCAGACCTGGAGCCCCGAGATCCGTCTCAAGAGCCCCAAGGCCAAGGCGCGGGAAGATAGAGCCAAGGCTGCTGCACTGGCAAAGGCACAGCGGGAGAAGGCTGCCCGTGAGCAGGCCGCGCAGGAGCGTCTGGAGAAGGCTCGCGCCGAGAGAGAACGGCTCATGGAGGAGCGCGCTCTTCGTGAGCGTGAGGCTCGTGAGAAGGAGCGGGAAGAGAAGGAGAAGAATGCTGCCGCACAGGCTGCGTTTATGGCATCCCGTGAACAGCGTGATCAGGAGAACGAGGCCCGCAAGGAGGCTTTCGGAACCTTTGTGCGTCCTGAGGCGGAAGAGCCTGAGGAGACCGTGAAGGAAGAGGCTGTTGAGACCTCTGCGGAAGAGAAGGCAGCGGAGACGGCTTCTGAGGCTGTAGCTGAGACTGCGGCTGTCGCAGAAGGTGCTGCAGAGAAGGTAGAAGAGGCATCTGCTGAAGGCGCGTCCGAGACTGCTGAAAATCCGGAGGAAGCACCGAAGAAGTCCTTCAAGGAACGTCGACAGGAGAAGAAGGAAGCCAAAGCGAAGGCTGCACAGGAGCGGCGTGAAGCGAAAGAAGCCGCAGCCCGCGAGAAGCAGGAAGCGAAAGAAGCTGCAGCTCGCGAGAAGCAGGAAGCAAAGGAAGCCGCTATCCGTGCGAAGCAGGAAGCAAAAGAGGCTGCCATCCGTGCAAAGCAGGAGGCAAAGGAAGCCAGAGAAGCTGCCAAGCGTGAGAAACTGGAGGCAAGGGAGGCTGCAAAGCGCGCGAAGGTAGAGGAGAAGGAAGCGGCTGCCAGAGCAAAGGAAGAAGAAGCAGCCAAGGCTGAGGAAGAAAAGCGTCTGGCTGAGGAAGCTGCTGAGAAGGCTGAGGCAGAAGAGAAGCGCCTGGCTGAGGAAGAGGCTGCAAAGGCAGCGAAGGAAAGACGCCTTGCGGAAGAGAAGGCGGAAGCTGAGAAGGCGAAAGCCGAAGAAGAAGCGCGCATTGAGCGAGAGAAGGCTGAAGCTGAAGCGAAAGCCGCTCAGGAAAAGGCGGAAGAAGAAGAGCGAATTGCGCGTGAGCAGGCTGAAGCGGAGGCAAAGGCTGAGGCAGAGCGTCAGGAAGCAGAGGCGAAAGCCGCTCAGGAGAAGGCGGAAGAAGAAGCCCGCATTGCCCGTGAGAAAGCTGAAGCAGAAGCAAAGGCTGAGGAAGAGCGCGTAGCCCGCGAGAAGGCAGAGGCTGAGGAAGCGGCTGCCCGCGAGAAGGTAGAGGCGGAAGAAGCAGCGCAGCGTGCGAAGGAAGAAAAGGCGGAAAGCCGTGCGAAAGCTGCCCAGGATAAGAAGGATGCAAAGACCCGCGCTGCTCTGGAGAAGCTCAAGGAAAAAGAGCGCAAGGAGCAGGAGAAGCTGGAGCGCAAGGAAGCGAAGGCCCGGGCAAAGCAGGAAAAGCGCGACAGACGCGGTAAGAAAGGCAAGTCCATCGAGGTGGAAGAGCCCTGGGTTCCTGCACAGAAGATCAGTGAGGATGAGAATATCCCCAGCGGACTCTTAGAAATCCCGCTGCCTATGCCCAAGCCCAAGACCGAGAAAAAGCACATGGATTATGACCATGCCGAGGCTTCGTTCAAGGACTACGAGCCGTCTCACGATAATTACAAGCCCGGAGATGATTATGACCTCTAATAGCAACAACCGTTCTACAGGTAACAGAAATCAATACAGAGGAACGGGAGGTTCCCGTTCTTCTGCAGGAAACAGGAATGCTTCCGGGGGAAGCAGGAGTTCATCCGGTGGGAGCAGAAATGCTTCTTCCGGCGGCAGAAGCACCTCTTCCCGCCCCGCCCAGGGAGGTAATTCCGGCGGGACACAGAAGAGAAAGATGACTCCCGTGGAGGAGGCTCTTTCCCAGGAGAGAGAAGACGAGCTCATGCGGTCCGTCCTCCTGGTGATGGAGCTGGCGGTCCTCATTTTCCTCTTCCTTTGCAATTTCAATTTGATGGGCAGTTTCGGAAGCTTGATCAGCGGCTTCCTTTTTGGCGTATTTGGAAGTATGGCATATGTATTCCCCCTCGCCCTGGGAGCACTGCTGGTGATCAAGCGTTTTTTCCGCGGAGATCGTCGCATGAATCGCAAGCTCTGGGCGAGCTTTGGCATCTTCCTGCTGCTGGAAATGACCTGTGATCTCATCTCAGGATTTTCCCGTGAGCTGGAGACCTATTCCCTTTCCGCACTCTATGCCGCAAGCAAGGAGGCTATGGGAGGCGGCGGTATCATCGGCGGAAGCCTGACCTACGCCTTGTCCCATTTCCTTGGCGTTGTGGGAACCATCCTGGTGATGATCGCATGCTTTGCGATTTTCCTGATCCTCCTGAGCGAGCGTTCTCTCATCGAGTTTTTCCGCAGTGTCGTGGAAACGGCCAAGGTACGCCGGGAGGAGCGGGAGGCATATTACGAGCCTGCCCCCAGAGAGATTCCTGACAATCGCAGGAGATCCAGAGGCCTGCCTCAGGAGCGCATCGGCGAGGAGCGTGCTCCTCAGGAGCAGCTTCCGGGAGGTGCGGATAATGCTTATGCTTTGCCGGGTGACACTGCTGACGGTTCCGGCGCAGAGCTTCCTGCAGTGGCGGAAAGCACTGCACCCGATCGCAGTGCCCGTGCCATGACGGAGAGTGAGAAGCTGGCCCTGCGTCGTCAGAAAGCGCAGGAGAAGGAAGCCCAGCGGGAGGCGAAGGCCGCCCAGAAGCGGGAGGCAAAGGAACTGAAAGCACAGCAGCGGGAGGCAGACAGCATCCTGCGCCTGGCAGATCCTCCGGTTCACACCCAGGAAATGCATGAGCTGACCATGGAGGATACCATTGAGAACGATGTAGCTCCCTTCCCCGTTTACAACGAGCCGGAGCGCACCGCGCATCCCGGATTTTTACCCGAAGGGCTGGATCGTAAGATTCCCGTGCGGGAGTCCCACGCAGTGAACATCCACGGCATGGAGGAGCTGCAGCCGGAGGATACCGATGAGCGGGCCTACGAGCCCTTCGTTCCGGAGCCGGAGCCTGTAGCTCCCGCACCGAAGCCTGCACCTGTGTATCATCCCATTGCGGAGACCGCTCCCGAGCCGGAACCTGCACCTGCGGAGGACACCCGTGCAAAGGCAAAGAAACCCGAAGAGAAGAAGATGCCGGAACATGGGAATACGAAGCCCATGGATAAGTACCAGTGCCCCGGCTATAACCTCTTAAAGCCCGGCGTGAAGAAGGGCGGTTCCAGCAGACAGGAGATCACGGAGATCAGCCGGAGACTGGTGGATACCTTAAGCTCCTTCGGTGTCAATGTTACCATCGCAGATGTGAGCGTGGGTCCCACCGTTACCCGCTACGAGATGATCCCGGAGCAGGGCGTGAAGGTGTCCAAGATCGTGGGCCTGGCAGACGATATCAAGCTGAGCCTGGCGGCTGCGGACATCCGTATCGAGGCGCCCATCCCCGGCAAGTCTGCCGTGGGTATCGAGGTTCCCAACCGGGAGAATTCTCCCGTGGCATTGCGGGATCTGCTGGAGAGTCAGGAATTCAAAGGCTTTGGTTCCACCCTGGCATTTGCCGTGGGTAAGGACATCGCAGGAAAGCCCATCGTGGCGGACATCGGAAAAATGCCCCACGTGCTCATCGCAGGCGCTACGGGCTCCGGTAAATCCGTTTGTATCAATACCCTCATCATGAGCATCCTGTACAAAGCGAGACCCGATGACGTGCAGCTGATCCTCATCGACCCCAAGGTGGTGGAGTTGTCCGTCTACAAAGACATTCCACACCTGATCATGCCTGTGGTGACGGATCCTCACCAGGCCGCTGCAACATTGCAATGGGCGGTGGCGGAGATGGAGCGCAGATACCGTCTCTTTGCTGACGCAGGTGTCAGAGATCTGGCAGGTTACAACGATTACCTTACCGGTCAGCGGATGAACGGCGAGGATGTGGGTCCCAACCTGTACAAGCTGGTGATCATCATCGACGAGCTGGCTGACCTGATGATGGTAGCCTCCAAGGATGTGGAGGAATCCATCTGCCGACTGGCACAGCTGGCAAGAGCCGCAGGGATCCACCTGGTGGTGGCAACCCAGCGTCCCAGCGTCAATGTCATCACCGGACTTATCAAGGCAAACATGCCCAGCCGTATCGCTTTTGCGGTATCCAGCGGCGTGGACTCCAGGACCATCCTGGACAGCTTCGGCGCAGAGAAGCTCCTGGGCAAGGGCGATATGCTCTTTTACCCTCAGGGCTACACCAAGCCCGCCAGACTCCAGGGTGCCTTTGTATCGGATGAGGAAGTGTCCAATGTGGTTGAGTTCCTGAGAAATCAGCACCTCCACAATGATTTTGCAGAGGAAGCCGGTTCCCAGGTAAAGAAGGTGGCCCAGAGCAGCTCCCAGGACGGCGAAGGCGGTTCCGGGGATGAGGAGAGAGATCCGCTGTTTGAGAAGGCCGGATGGACGCTGGTCCGCCAGAAGGAAGACGGCGGTAAGAAGGCCACCATCGGCTATCTGCAACGAGCACTGAAGATCGGCTTTAACAGGGCTGCCCGGATCATGGATGCCCTGACGGAGGCAGGTGTCATCGGTCCTGATCAGGGAACCTCCGGCAGGGAGATCCTGATGACGCCCCAGGAATTTGAGATATTCATGAGTTCCGGTGATCAGTAACCGGCCCATATTCATTCCACAGACAGGAGAAAGTATTATGACAGATATCGAAATCGCGCAGAGCGCCGAAATGATCCCTATCGAGAAAGTGGCTGAGACCCTCGGGATCGGCGGAGATGACCTGGAGCTGTACGGCAAGTACAAGGCAAAGCTCTCCGAGGAATTTCTGCAGACGTTGAATGACAAGCCCGCAGGAAAGCTGGTGCTGGTGACTGCCATCAATCCCACCCCCGCAGGCGAGGGCAAGACCACCACGACGGTGGGTCTGGGCCAGGCTTTTGCAAAGCTGGGTAAGAAAGCGGTCATCGCACTCCGTGAGCCCTCTCTGGGACCCTGCTTCGGTGTCAAGGGCGGCGCAGCCGGCGGCGGCTACAGCCAGGTCCTTCCCATGGAAGAGTTGAACCTGCATTTTACGGGTGATTTTCATGCCATCACCTCTGCCAACAATCTGCTGGCAGCCATGGTGGACAATCACATTCAGCAGGGCAATGAGCTGCGGATCGATACGAGACAGATCATTTGGAAGCGCTGCATGGATATGAACGATCGAGTTCTCCGGAACGTGGTGGTAGGCATGGGTGCCAAGGGTGACGGCTTCGTCCGCGAGGATCATTTTGTCATCACCGTGGCAAGCGAGATCATGGCCATCCTGTGCCTGGCAACGGATCTGAAGGACTTGAGAGATCGTTTGAGCCGGATCCTGGTGGCTTACGACCTGGACGGAAATCCGGTGACCGCAGAGCAGATCGGTGCGGTGGGTGCCATGACAGCCCTTTTGAAGGATGCCATCAAGCCCAACCTGGTGCAGACCATCGAGCACAGCCCTGCACTGGTGCACGGAGGTCCCTTCGCCAACATCGCCCACGGCTGTAACTCCGTGAGAGCTACCAAGGCAGCTCTCCATATGGCAGATTACTGCATCACCGAGGCAGGCTTCGGCGCTGACCTGGGTGCGGAGAAATTCTTTGATATCAAGTGCGTACAGGCTGGACTGTCTCCCGATGCGGCAGTGCTGGTTGCTACCGTGAGAGCCCTGAAGTACAACGGTGGTGTGGCCAAGGACGCCCTGTCCGAAGAGAATCTGGATGCACTGAAGAAGGGCATCGTGAACCTGGAGAAGCACATTGAAAATCTCCAGAAATATGACATTCCTGTCGTAGTTACCCTGAATTCCTTCCTGACGGATACGCAGGCAGAGACCGATTTTGTCCGGGAGTTCGTGGAGAGCAGAGGCTGTGAATTCGCTCTGTCTGAGGTCTGGGCCAAGGGCGGTGAGGGCGGAATCCCTCTGGCTGAGAAGCTCCTGGAGATGTTGGAGAAGCGCCCCGGACACTTTAAGCCCCTCTACGAGAAGGAACTCCCCCTGGAGGAGAAGATCCGCAAGGTGGCAAGAGAGATCTACGGCGCAGCGGACGTATCCTTTGATGCGGGAAGCGGTGCGAAGCTGAAGAAGCTGACGGATCTGGGCTTTGGCAATCTGCCCGTCTGTATCGCAAAGAATCAGTATTCCCTGTCCGACGATCCCACATTGCTGGGACGCCCCGAGGGATTTACCCTGCATGTGAGAGATGCATACGTCAGCGCAGGGGCAGGCTTTGTGGTGGTGCTTACCGGCAGCATCATGACCATGCCCGGTCTGCCGAAGAAGCCCGCTGCCCTCAGGATCGATGTGGACGAGTCCGGCAAGATCACGGGACTGTTCTGATATTTTTAAACGTATTTTGTTTGAAGGAGATACTATGGCAAAGATCATTGATGGGAAGGCGATAGCCGCCCAGGTAAAGGAAGAGGTCCGTCAGAAGGTGGCAGAGCTCTCGGAGCAGGGCATTTCCGTATGCCTTGCGGTGGTGCAGGTGGGAGCAGATCCCGCCAGCAGCGTCTATGTGCGCAATAAGAAAAAGGCCTGCGAAGCGGTGGGGATAGGGTCCCTTTCCTACGAACTGCCGGAGGAGACCACTCAGGCAGAGCTCCTGAAACTGGTAGATGATCTGAATGCCAGAGAGGATGTGAACGGGATCCTGGTACAGCTCCCGTTGCCCAAGGGACTGAACGAAGAGGAGATCCTGGATCGGATCTCTCCCCTGAAGGATGTGGACGGCTTCCATCCACAGAACGTGGGATGCCTTTCCGTCGGAAAGCCCGGTTTTGTCTCCTGTACCCCCGCCGGTGTGATCCAGCTGCTGAAGCGTTCAGACATCACCATTGGCGGAAAGGAATGTGTGGTCATCGGCCGCAGCAACATCGTGGGAAAGCCCATGGGAATGCTGCTCCTGCAGGAAAACGGCACCGTGACCGTCACCCATTCCCATACAAAGGATCTGAAGGAAGTCACGAAGCGTGCTGATATCCTGGTGGTAGCCATCGGCAAGCCCCGGATGATTACCGCGGAATACGTGAAGGAAGGTGCCACCGTCATCGACGTGGGCATCCACAGAAACGAGGACGGCAAGCTGTGCGGGGATGTGGATTTTGAATCCGTGGAGCCCGTGGCAGGCGCCATCACTCCCGTACCCGGCGGTGTGGGTCCCATGACCATCGCCATGCTGATGCACAATTGTCTGACCTCAGTCGCATTACAAAAGAAAATTTCGGTGTGAGTTTATGAAATGTCCATTCTGTAAAGCAGAAATGAAAGAAGGACAGCTCTACTGCGAGAACTGCGGAGAAGAGATCAAGGTCGTGCCGGAATTTGACGCCGAGCTGGAGGAGTCCTACCGGAAGGTCATGAAGCGCATGACGAACCAGATGCAGGAATCCGTGGCAGACGTCATGGAGGGCGAGGAAGGGCCATCCCGGAAGGGACAGGGAACCGGGAAGAAACCGGACGCCGGGAAGAGACCGGATCCGGGGAAGAGACCGGAGCCCGGGAAAAAATCCCGCAAGAAGCCCCTCTTTACCATGACCGGCGCCCTGAAACGCAAGTATCCGTCCCCCATCGTTTGGATCGTAGCAGCGCTGCTGCTGCTGATCATGCTGGTGGCAGGCGGCCTGGCCTATCTCAAGTACCTGAATCTGGATACCACCAGACTCTCCAAGGGAGAGCAGGCGGTTGCCTCCGGTGACTACCTGGCAGGGATCTCGGCTTACAAGGATCTCCTGAAATCCGATCCGCAGGACGCGGCTGTGCTGGAAAAACTGGCGGAAGCCTACATGCTTTCGGGGAACAGTATCATGGCGGAGAGTACTCTCTGGGACCTCCTGGCATCTCCGAAGTGCACGAAGGATCAGGCATTAAACGCCTACGATCAGCTGGTTGCCATTTACAAGGAGCTGGGCGATTACATCTCTATCGCCGATTTCCTGGAAAAATCCGGCTATGAAGAGCTTACAACCAAATATGCGGAATTCCTGAGTCCCATGGTTTCCTTCAGCCTGGCGCAAGGGTACTACAACGAGACCCAGCTCCTGACTCTGGAAGCAAGGGAAGGAGATAAGATCTACTTTACCACCGACGGCAGCGATCCCACCCAAAACGGGCAGCTGTACGAGTACCCCATCCTCATTACGGAAGGGGAGACGGAGGTAAAGGTCTTTGCCAAAAGCAGTCAGGGAATCCAGGGACCGGTGCTAAGTGCCGTGTACCACATTACGGAGGCGGCGGGATCCGTCACGGATGTGCCCCTTCCCTCGGAGCTTACCGGTGCTTATGATCACGCGGTGATGCTGACCTTCCCGGATCTGTCCGAGGACCTGCGGATCTACTACACTTTAAACGGGGAATCGCCGGATCTGTCCAGCGAGCTGTTCCCGGATGTACTTCCCTTACCGGAGGGACACAGCATCCTGCAATATTTTGCAATCGATGCCAGAGGGCTGCAGACCGAGATTTTTACGGAGGAATATGACGTATCCGTCAGTTCCAACCTCACCATGGATGTGGCCAGAGCCTGCATCTTCCTGCTGACGGAAGCTTCCAGAGACAATGTGGATTACCGGTATGAGGTCCCCGTTCGCGTGGGGGAATCGGACTACTACCTCTTCCGGGAGTACCACCACCAGGGGAATGACAACTGGATCCCCACGGAGGCGTTCTATGGTGTCAACTGTCTGACGGGAGAGACCGGACCTCTTTACTACGAGGAGGAAGAACACGCCTACCGCCTGGGAGAGACCATCATGGCACTGAACTAGTTTCGGATGTTTCGCTTTTTGTAAGCGATATAAATAAAAAAATGGGAGAACACTATGTACAGGATTGTAAAGAAAACACAGTTGGCAAACAGCATTGTCCTTATGGAGACCGAGGCCCCCATGGTTGCCAGAGGATGTCAGCCCGGACAGTTCGTCATCGTCCGCATGGATGAGGACGGCGAGCGTATTCCTCTCACCATCTGCGATTACGATCGTGAGAAGGGAACCATTACTCTGGTGATCCAGGTGGTGGGTGCGGAGACCAAGAGAATGACGAAGGACATGAAGCTGGAAGCTTTCCACGATGTGGTAGGCCCTCTGGGATGCCCTTCCGAGCTGGTGGAGAAGAGCGATGAAGAACTGGCAGCCATGAAGATCGTGTTCGTGGCCGGCGGTCTGGGCACCGCTCCCGTGTATCCTCAGGTGAAGTACCTGCATAGCCGCGGAATCGACGCGGATGTCATCATCGGTGCCAAGACCAAGGACATCGTGATCCTGGAAGAAGAGATGAAGGCAGTGGCAGGCAATGTCTATGTGACCACCGATGACGGCTCCTACGGCCGCTCCGGCATGGTGACCCAGACCCTTCAGGATCTGGTGGAGAAGGAAGGCAAGCATTATGATCTTTGCGTAGCTATCGGCCCCATGATCATGATGAAATTTGTCTGCAAGCTGACGGAGACCCTGAACATCCCCACCATCGTCAGCATGAACCCCATTATGGTGGACGGCACCGGCATGTGCGGCGCCTGCAGACTTACCGTTGACGGTCAGGTGAAATTCGCCTGCGTGGACGGTCCCGAGTTTGACGGTCACAAGGTAAACTTTGACGAAGCAATGCGCAGAACCCAGCTCTACAAGACCCAGGAGGGCAGAGCAATGCTGGCACTGGAAGAAGGCGACACCCATCACGGCGGTTGCGGAAACTGCGAATAAGATTAAACACAGATTCTGCAACGGTTGCAGATCGGAAGGGAAAATATCATGGGAGATGTAAATGTAAAGGTACCTGTCAGAGAGCAGGATGCAAAAGAAAGAGCAACGAATTTCAAGGAGGTCTGCCTGGGCTACAATCAGGAAGAGGCGATGGAAGAGGCTTCCAGATGTCTGAACTGTAAGAACGCCAGATGTATCATGGGATGTCCCGTAGCCATCAATATCCCCGGCTTTATCCAGGAGGTAAAGGCAGGCAACATCGAGAAGGCATATCAGATCATTTCCGAGTCCTCCGCACTCCCTGCGGTATGCGGAAGAGTCTGCCCCCAGGAGACCCAGTGCGAAGGACAGTGTGTCCGCGGCATCAAGGGCGAGGCTGTTTCCATCGGTAAGCTGGAGCGCTTCGTGGCTGACTGGGCCACCGAGCACGGCATCAAGCCTGTGGTCACCGCAGAGAAGAAGGGCAAGAAGGTAGCGGTCATCGGTTCCGGTCCTTCCGGCCTGACCTGCGCAGGTGATCTGGCAAAGATGGGATACGATGTCACCATTTTCGAGGCACTGCATGAGCCCGGCGGTGTGCTGGTCTACGGTATCCCCGAGTTCCGTCTGCCGAAGACGGACGTTGTGGCCAAGGAGATCGAGAATGTCCGTTCCCTGGGCGTCAAGATCGAGACCAACGTGGTCATCGGCAAGTCCATCACCATCGACGAGCTCATTGAGGAAGAGGGCTTCGATGCCGTATTTGTAGGATCCGGCGCAGGTCTGCCTAAGTTCATGGGCATCCCCGGTGAGAATGCAAACGGTGTGTTCTCCGCGAACGAGTACCTCACCAGAAGCAATCTGATGAAGAGCTTCCGTGAGGATTCCAATACGCCCATCATGAAGAGTAAGAAGGTTGCTGTCGTAGGCGGCGGTAACGTGGCAATGGATGCCGCAAGAACCGCGCTGAGACTTGGCGCAGAGGTTCACGTCGTATACAGAAGAAGTGAGGAAGAACTTCCCGCGAGAGTGGAAGAAGTGCATCATGCAAAGGAAGAGGGCATCATCTTTGACCTTCTGACCAATCCCACCGAGATCATCGCTGACGAGAAGGGCTGGGTAACTGGCATGAAGTGCATCAAGATGGAGCTTGGCGAGCCGGACGAGTCTGGCAGACGCCGTCCCGTAGAGGTTCCCGGTTCAGAGTTCGTAATGGAGCTTGATACCGTGATCATGTCCCTTGGTACGTCTCCCAATCCCTTGATCTCCTCCACTACGGAAGGTCTTGAGACCAACAAGTGGAAGTGCATCATTGCAGATGAAGAGAACGGCAAGACCACGAAGGAAGGCGTTTACGCAGGCGGAGATGCCGTTACCGGTGCCGCTACCGTAATTCTTGCCATGGGCGCTGGAAAGGCCGCTGCAAAGGGCATTGACGAGTATTTAAGTAAATAAAGAATTGGTTTACGTACGACTTACTTGCTAAAACTTTCAAAAGAAAGGCGGAGTACGCTGTATGGCATGGTGTCCGATCTGTAAAAACGAATATCGTCCCGGAATCAAGGTATGTGCGGATTGCGGGGCAGAGTTGGTTGAGAAATTGGAAGAAAACCCTAGGACAACGCTTGTTGCCGGGGATGAGGACATGCTCCAAAACGTAAATGATTTCCTTAAGGCGGGTGGCGTAAAGAGCGGTGAGATCACCTTTTCGCCTGAGCATAACATGTATTCGCTGTCGGTATACAATTCCGAGTTAAATAGGGCGACGGAAGTTGCACAGGCATACATGAAGGAACATACAAGCAGGATGGAAAAGAAGGCTCGCGAGCAGGCCATGGCCAATGCCACGCCGGAAGAGCGTGAGGAAATGGCCAAGATGGCTACAGTCAGACAAGCGAACCTTCGTCCAGCCACCGTTTATGAAAGCAGTGCAAAGAAGATGGAAGAGAACAAGGCTTCCGCTTGGAGTCTGCTTGTGATCGGCGGCGCGGGCATTATCCTGATCGCATTGTGCCTTCTTGGAATCTTGCCGATTCCGAGCATGTTTAAGGGCTCCTATCTGTTCTTTGGCGTCATGGGTGCGCTTTGCGTGCTGTTCGTGGTCATGGGCTTTGTTTCTTTCAAACATGCTAAGGGATTTGCGAAGGACGTTGAGGCAGAGAATGGCATAAGAGCCTCCCTTGAGGAGTGGTGTAAGGAGAATCTCAAAGGCGAGGACATTGACCGGTATATC
>JAEEGH010006856.1_pt1 | contig 27700 bp, 16 predicted proteins | sample 9134181 | NCBI WGS metagenome assembly JAEEGH01 (sample SAMN16246544, study PRJNA631951) | gut metagenome | biome: gut microbiome; feature: rumen; material: DP-attached | host: Bos | place: Iran: Karaj | collected 2018-10 | reverse complement strand
AGCCATTGCGAGCGCCTCGCCAGGTGTAGCCATGGTGAGGGGGATAGAACCTGACATGCCGGCGTGCCACACAACGAAGCCACTGTAAGCCGATGCGATGAGCAGCCGATAGTCGACATCAGAACGCTGACGTGCGATTGCCTTGGCAAACACGACACCCACGATAAGACCAAAACCCCAGTTGAGCCAGCATGATAATGCTGACACAACAGTTACGAGAGCTATTGCAGCGGGGGCGCTTTGGGGCAAGCGGGCCATTGCATTGATGGCTCGTTTGACAACCGGTGCTGCAGCCAAGGTCGAGCCACATACAAGAACCAGAGACATCTGCATGGCAAACGCCAACAAATTCCATACGCCGCCACCCCAGTGCTCAACCACCTCGAGTGGGGTCTGGTGACACAATGGCATCGCTACCAATGCTGCCACAAAGGTGAGCAGTATGGCGAATATAAAAGGTTCTGGCAACCAACGTTGCACTAATCGCACACAGAATTTAATCATCTGAAATCATTTTAGTTTGGTGCCGCAAAAGTAACACTAATTTCCCGAATCTTATCCAGTCCGACTATGGTTTTCCCTGAAAAAGGCTGTCTTTTAGTGGATGGAACCATCATTCGGGTTCTGCCACAAACTCAAATCAGCAATAATATTGGCATCCGGCAACAATTGTGCAAGTGAAGGAAAGGCTGTGTCGCATTGGTCAATGCCTGCTGCGCTTGTACAGGGCATAGCCTCCGCCGCCAAGGACGATACCACCTAGAAATGTCAGCAGAATGGGAATCCAATTAGTGTTTTTGTCATTGATGGGGTCAGGTTCAGGTTCATTCACTTCTTGTATAGCAAGTTTGTACACTTCGTTGATTCCTGCCCATGCTCCGCCAACGTAGTCGTTCTCCTTGAAACGAGGTATCATATAATCATTGGCAATGCTTGTGCACCTGTCATTGCTAATCGTGTTCACCAAACCTGTGCCAGGGGAAATGAAAACCTCACCATTACTGTCTTGGGTCTTGGGCTTAATAAGGATTACAACACCGTTGTTCTTTTCAGCAGTGCCAACTCCCCATTCATTGCCGATGGCCTGCGCCATCACACCTGGGGACATGCCACCCAAGTCGGTCATTGTTACAACACATATCTGGTTGCTCGTATGCATGGCTATTCTTTCAAGAGAGTCTTCCATTTCTTGTGTGTCTCCCAGAATTCCTGCAAAGTCATTCACAAGTTTAAGAGGTTCGGGTTTGGCGGGAACCTGAGATTGAACCGACAATGTTACAAAACACAGTAAAAGAACAGTCGTAATAATTTTGATAGATCTGCACATAGTAAAAGGGTGATTTTCCAGTAGCAAAAATACGATTATATTCTAAATCCAACAAGAATGAAAGATTACTTTTAATGACATAGGGCGGCAGTTTTGTGGCTTTATGAGGGATTTTTCACAGAGTCCCTTTCGTCACTTGTCCTACAGTTGGCGGTGGGTTTTGGTGTTCGCGACGTATTGCTCAAAATACCATTCTTTGAATTCTTGTGCATACTTATCTTTTGAACCACCCATAAAACAGTTCCAATGCTCATAGCGATTGAACAGCAATGCTTTTAATCCCAATGGTGTTCCGTCGCTTTCAGGCAGGAGCGTCGGCAAGTCATAGACTTTGCTGTAGTGATCGATGTTTATTTGGAGCCTGTCACATCCCTCCAGGACCCATCCTGTCCACACCCGTTCATAGTCCCAAAATATGGCCTTTCCTTCGAGTAACGAGTATGGCACTTCGTCTTCGCCATTGTAATAGCGGCAATCTAATATCAATTCTTCTTTTGTCATAACAGGTGCAAATATACTACTTTTCCTCGAGAAAGCAGCAATTAAGAGAGCGCACTGCCAAACTTGTTTGAGTTTATCCGAGCGCGAGCGGATGATTAGAAGAAAACATCATATCCAGCAAATAATTACCATCCAATTGCATGAAATCCCTTGCGGTGCAAGCCATTGTTATACATGGGAGAGCAAATGATGGCGCTAAGGGGAATCTATCTGCAATAAATATTACACATTCAGCAGAATATTCGTGATAGTGCCCGCTCTCTCTCTTCTTGCCGTTTATCCCTTTTTGACTTTCTGATAATCACTGCCAATCAGTTGTCGTAAGGCGGCTCTTGAGGGATCTAAAGTGTGAAAAACCACTTTTTCTGCGACCAAATGGTTGTCCAATTGAAGGGATACCACTAATTTTGTGGTGTGAATTATTATGAGAATGCTACATAGACCTGAACTCATGCGAAGACAAATGAAAAATATAATCTCAATACTGCTTTTGTGTGTTATCTGCTTGCTGTCAACCTCATGCCAGCCAGAGGACCCTGATGCGCCTGTTACTCCAGTGAAACGCACAATACTGGTCTATATGGTAGCATCGAACAGTTTGGGAACCAACGGACGCGACCAGCTGGACCTCGACGAGATGGACCGTGCAGTTGAGTTTAATCAATTGAATGGTTGTCGCCTGTTGGTCTATCGCATTGGTACAGAGTCGGATATGCCCTTGCTTTTTGAAATTAAGAAAGGCAAACGTGGAGCAGTGGTTCATGAGACCCTTGAGACCTATGATGGCACCAGGGGTGCATCGGTGACAGCGGCACGCATGAGCCAGGTCATCGCCGATGCCAAGCTGCATGCACCGGCACAGGACTACGGTCTGATCCTGTGGTCGCATGGCACCGGATGGGCACCGTCGTTGACAACCCGTCCCAATGCTCCGCGCCGTGTCTTCGGCGAGGATAACGGGGCCACTATGGCACTTGACCAATTAGCTGCTGCTATCCCCATCGGGGCATTCTCTTGGATTTATGCCGACGTGTGCTACATGGGCGGAGTGGAGGTTGCCTACCAGCTGCGTAACCGATGCCGTTACTTTGTGGGCTATCCTACCGAGATTCCTGGTCGTGGCATGCCCTACGAGTTGACGTTACCCTATCTGTGTGCCGATCAGGTTCAGCTTGCCCAGGCATGTCAGGAGACATTTGACTACTATGACATCCAGACTGGTGCCAACCGCACCTTCTCGGCCGTGGTAGTGGATTGCTCCTATCTGGACCAACTGGCTGCTACCTGTCGACTCATTCAGGCGACGTCACCCGTTCAGCCCTCTTTGTCCTCCCTGCAGTGCTACAACCTCAACGGATACCACTTTCTGTTTGATTTTATGCAATATTATCTCGAGATGGCGGACGCGTCTTTGAGTGTTAATATACAAGATATCTATAACAAAGCTGTGCTTTACCATGTGTCTACTCCTATGATTTTCAGTCGCATCATGATTGACCCAGACCATTTCTCAGGTCTATCGACCTACGTATTGGGCGCGTCTCCAGGAGTGAATGATGACTATTACCGCACCCTTGATTGGTACAATGCGGTTTATTGACTTCTATATTCATTATTTTCATTATCTGTCATATTTTTTCTCAATAATTATTTTGTATTTTTAAAAATCTAAGTACCTTTGCGCATATAAAACTAATAAGGAAAAACAAATACCAATTAGTCTATCCTAATCATGTTTTTTGAAACTTGTAAATTGTTACAGGTCAATTTTTTAGCCGCAAGGTTTGGTGAAGATAGGAGGCCAAGTTATACTAAGCGCAGAAGATTCTGCCTCAATGGCAGCACCCTTTGCTGGATACTTATTTTATCACTTTTGATGTCATGTAAGGGTGGTGATGAGCCTGAACTCATGGGTTCGGCCCCCGTTGTTGTGTCGTTGCAACTCGATACCGCAATGGTTGACTGGCAGACCATCACCGACTCGCGTGCGATGGCATCGCATGACCTGCGTTGCCAGGTGGCTGCCTATCCCGTGACCTCGACAGGCTCGCTTGCCGGAGCCCCCGTCAATTGCCAGACGGTCATCTTTACTGCCGACGGTCAGCAAGGCGAGTGCCGCATGGTGCTGCCATCGGGCGATTATCGCTTGCTGGCTTGGGCTGACTGGGTGGACCATGGCACTCTCACCGACAAGTATTATACCACCAGTGACCTTGGCGACATTACCTTCAAGGGTCAGTATGTCGGGAATAACGACTACCGTAATGCCTACTCGGGCAGTGCGCCGGTTTCGTTCAAGGTCAAGCAGGGCGACACGACAACTGTCGTGCGCGAGCAACTTTCCCTGCGCTCCATCATGGGCAAGGTCAAGTTTGTCGCCACAGACTATAACGAGTATCTGGAAAAGGGACAGAATCTGCGCATTCTTGTTGCCTACACTGGCTTCCTTCCCAACCACTACAGCGTGCTGCGCGGTGTCCCCTTCGATGCCACGACGGGCGTTAACTACGTCTCTTCAATCACCGAGACTTCGACCGAGGGCAGCGGCACCGCTACTCTCGGTTGGGACTACGTTATGGTCAACGGTGACGAGTCCAGTGTCACGATGACCTTGGGTCTTTACAACGACGAGGGGCAGTTGGTTGGCAGGTCGTCATCGCTCAATGTCCCCATCAAGCGCGGTGGCATCACTGTAGTCAAGGACGAGTTCCTGACCAAGACCGCCGGTGGTGGCGGTGTCGGCATTGACCCCAGCTTTGAGGGTGACATCATCATCTATTTCTGAACATAACAATCACAACATAAAATCATATTGACAATGAAAACAAGAAAGATTCTTCACTTGATGACCCTGGTCTCAATGCTGCTTGTCGCAACGGCATGCCAGCAAGAGGATGACCCCACTGTGGGTAAGGCCAAGGTAACCTTTGTTGCCGAGTTACCCGATTTGCCTGAGCACCTGGACTCGCGTGCTATCGGTGACGGTGACTATGCTAACGAACTCTTCTTATGGGTCTATGACGATGAGGGACGTGAGATTCCAGGCTTGCGTCAGAACAATGTCAATTTCAGAGGCAAATATGCCTATGTGACTGTTTATCTGACACCTGGCCACACCTATGGTTTCGCCTTCTGGGCCCAGCACAAGGGCCTCTTGAGTTATGTGCCGGGCAATAGCTTGATTGAGATGTACTATGACGTGAATTGCAACGACGAGACACGTGATGCCTTCTGGAACTGGATTCCAAACCTTGCGGTGAATGAGGCTGGCGAGATTACCCAGAATATCGTCTTGGTGCGCCGTCTGTCACAGGTCAACTGCGGTATCACTCTTCTGGCCTATCAGGAAGCCAAGAGAGCCGGTGTTGACCTCAGGGACTATGACTCAGAACTGATTCTGGAAAGTAATAGCGCTGCGCCCATCGCCTATAACTGGTTCAATGTTGTGGATGGACAGCCTGTCACAAATGACTGGGATCGCATGACTTGGGAAATGGATTTTGCTGAGTCACCCATGCCCAATGAGCCTCTGCGCGTGGGCAATGACTCCTACATGTACCTGGCCCTGTCCTATTTCCAGCCTCTTGTAGACTCGTTCACGCTAGGTAATGCCACCCTGGTGTTGCATCACAAGTTGGGTCTTAAACCCGACATCACCTACACCTGGCCTAACTCCAGGTTCAAAGGTAATTACCGCACCAACCTGCTCATCAGGTCGCTGGCCGAAGATGTCAAGTTTGATGTCATCATTGACCAGAATTTTGCCAACCAGGAGAACAACGTTGACACCGACGGCAATCCCCTTTAGTCGTCAGCAATCACCAATGGAACTAGAGATCAAGGACTAGAAACTAAAAAACTGAAACAATGAACAAGACGTTAGTAAATATAGCAACAATGCTTGTCATGGTCCTGATGATGACTGCTTGCAGCAGCGAGGATGAACTCATCACCACTGGCGACGAGATGAACGTGACGTTCACGGCTACGCTCGACCAATATATCGATTCGCGCGCTATCAGTGACGGATCGATGGTGGACAAGCTGATTTTCATTGCCTATGACGAGAACGGCAACGAGATTGCCGGCCTGCGTCAAGAAAATGTCCCCGTCAGCGGCGGCCATGCCACGGTCAACACCCGAGTGGTCAAGGGTCACCGTTACACCTTTGCTTTTTGGGCGCAGAACAGCAACTGCACGGCTTACAGCTTTGGCGATGACTACAAGTCGCTGAATGTGGACTACAGCGGTCATGCCAACGACGAGTCGCGCGACGCTTTCTATGCTGTCAACACCGACTTTGCCGTGGATCCTGTCACCGAGCCTTTTGAGCGCAACGTGACGCTGCACCGCCCCTTTGCCCAGCTCAACTTCGGCACCACGACCGAGGACCTCGAAACGGCCAATGCTTATGCTCCTGCCACGGGTTCGCGCATCGTCATCAACGGAGGTGTCTGCTCGACGCTCAATCTGCTCAATGGAGTGGCCAGCAACCCTGTCAAGGTAGAGTTGAGCGCTGGTGCGTTCCCCAACGAGAAACTCACGGTCGAGGGTGAGCAATATGAGTACCTGTCGATGAACTACCTGCTCGTCAACAACGAGCGCAGCGACATCACGGGCATCACCATGACCACCATCATGAATCGCGAGGGCAACGATGCCTCCTATCCGCTCGAGCTCGAAACCCTGCCCGTGCAGCGCAACTTCCGCACCAACATCGTGGGACGCCTGATTACCAAGGCCGTGGACTTCCAGCTCGTGATCGACGCCAGCTTTATCGACGATTTCGTCTATTACGGTGACGAGGTCAACTGGAATTTTCAAGCGACTGAGCCGACTTACAGCGACGGCACCTACCTGATCGACACGCCGATGAAGTTGGCTTGGTTCCAGGACCATGCGCCTGTCGAGGGTAGCACCATCAAGCTCATGGCTTCGTTCAACATGAATCTGGGCACCCTCAAACCCCTGCTGTGCGGCGCCCGCAACATCACCATCGACGGCAATGGCAACACCATCCATGAGTTCTCCATCAATGCGGCAGGCAGTGCCGCCATGTTTGGCAACGCCGAGGGCCTCACAGTCAAGAACCTTACCCTTGACAGAGTCACCGTCACCGCCACGCCCGATGACCAGGGCAACGCCGTTGCTGCCGCCCTCGTGGCAACCGCTAGCGGCACGCTCACCATAGAGAACGTGACCGTGAGCTATCCCGTCATCAAGGGCACCTGCATGGTGAGCGGCATGGTCGGCCAGGTGGCCGCTGGAGCCAACATCGTGGCAACCGGCTGCCAAGTGGCAAATGCCATCATCGAGAACTCTGACGCAGCCTCACGTCAGGGACTGACTGGCGGCATGGTGGGTTACATCGCCAGCGGAGCCTCGGCCGAACAGGTAATTGCTTCGTGTGAGGTCTATAACACCGTGCTCAAGGCCCGCATGAGCGAGCCCTCGCTCACCAGCGGCAAACTCATCGGCGCCATCCAGGGTAGCAGTGACAGCGACGTCGTGCGCATCAGCGGCACTAACGTCATGGTCAACTTCCAAGGTCTTGATGAAGCTTCCGCAGCCCAGCAGTCGCCCTACGGGGCCGACCAACTCATCGGTGGCAACCAGCAGGGCCATGGCCATGTTTACATAAATAATGTGGAACAGCCACTCAATAACTAGAATTATTATCAATACTAATCAATAACAATCATTTTTATCACAACAATTGTATGAAGAAATATTTATTCTTTGCTGCTATGGTAGCGCTGCTGCTGGGCACCGCAGCTTGCTCTAGCGATATCGAGCCAGTATCTGGTGATGAAGCTTTGGTTACCTTTACGGTCAACCTAGGTGATGATATCGATAGCCGCACCATTAGTGACGGCACTGGAGCCAACATATTAAAGTTTGCTGTTTATACCGAAGATGGCCAACACGTTTCAGCACTTGACCAGACTGTTGCTGTCGAAAACAAGATGGCAACTATTCAGACTCGTCTGACCAGATATCATAATTTTAAGCTTGTCTTTTGGGCTCAAAACAGCTCATGCTCGGCCTACAACACCGATGACATGAGTGCCATCAAGGTGGATTACACCAGTGTGAACTGCAACGACGAGAGCCGTGACGCCTTCTACAAGATGGAAGAAGTGAGTGTTGCTAATGCCGATGTGAACCGATTAGTAGTGCTCACCCGTCCGTTTGCCCAAATCAACTTCTTGGCCAACGATGCAGCCGGCGTGGTCAATGTTAACCAGTACAAGAGCAAGGTGACTGTGACCGGTGTTCCCACCAAGTTGAATACTCTCGACGGAACTGTGGCTGACCCCACCGACGTGACTTTTGACTATGCCATCATCGTCAACGAGACGCTGGTCGGCTATGCAGACTACAGATATGTAGCCATGAACTACGTGCTTGCCGCCACCGACAAGGAAATGAAGAACGAGGTTGTGCTCACCGTTAAGGACGAGAATAATGCCGAGGTGAAGACCGTGACTGTAGCCAACTGCCCCGTGCAGCGCAACTACCGTACCAACATCTTCGGTGAACTCTTTACCATGGAAGGCAAGTTCAATATCGAAATAGACCCGATTTATGAAGGTGAATTCAACCTCCCCGAGAAGGTTTGGGACGGAACTCTCAAGGAGCCCGCAGATATCACTGGTGATGTCATTGAAATTAATGATGGTAGCGAACTTGCTTGGGTATTGGACAACGTAACAAATGGAACATCTTTGGCAGGCAAGACCTTTAAGCTTACCGATGACATCAACTTAGGCATGTTGGATTGGCCTTTTGTTAATGCCCAATGCGCTTTCACGCTTGATGGTGATGGAAAAACGATCAAGGGTTTGAAGTCAACCGGCGGAAATTATGGTGGATTAATTGGCAAGTCAAATAAGCCTATCGTGATTAGAAACCTCACGATTGCCGATTCTGAAATTGATGCATCAGGAAGAACTGGTGATGAGAATGCAGCTGGTGCTTTTATTGGATGGAGTGAGATGCACACTAACACGACTATTATTTTGGATAATTGCAAGTCTATGAATATTACATTTGGTAGAGCTCAATATAATGGAGGATTAGTTGGATATTCTTCTCATATGAGCATTACCAATTGTGTAGTGTCAAATGTCGAAGTCGTTTCAGATTATGCTGAGAGTGGAAATTATAAAGGACATTCTAGTTGTGTTGTCGGATACGGCAATGACAATACTAGTATTACCAACACAAGTGTTGCTGATAGCCAAATTACAGGCCGAAATGACAGGGGTCGCGTAGGCATATTCTATGGATCAGCTCAAGCATCGGTTACAATTGGCACTGGAAACAGCGTGAAGAATGTAACGATTTTAGGTGATGCAGCTACCAGCGCCAACTTAGTTGGCAGTGTGGATAATCGTTCCGACAAATCAAATGACGGTAGCGTAGTATTCGAATAATAACTAAATATTTAATATATCATTAATTCCTATTTAATTATGAAGAAAATTTTATTCTTTGGTATGTTGGCAGCAATGCTGCTGGGTACCGCGTCCTGCTCTAGCGAAATGGAGCAAGTGAAAGGTGACGGTGAGATGACTTTTACCGTTCAGTTGGGTGACGCTATTGATAGCCGTACTATTGCAGACGGTACAGGTGCCAATACGTTGTACTTTGCCGTCTATACTGCCGATGGCCAGCATCTGGACCTTGACCAGACGATTCCCGTTGTCAACAAGATGGCCACAGTGACCACCAAGTTGGCTAACAATCGTTCTTACAAACTTGTTTTCTGGGCTCAGAACAGTGAGTGTGATGCCTACACCTTTGACAAGAATGCAGGCACTATCACGGTGGACTACGAGAATGTGGATTGCGATGACGAAACCCGCGATGCCTTCTATAAGATGGAAGAAGTGACTGTAGGAACACAAGGGGTAGATCGACTGATTATTCTTACCCGTCCGTTCGCACAGATTAACTTCCTTGCCAGTGACAAGGGTAGCGTAGCAGACTTTAGTGACTACGAATACAGTGTCACTGTGACCGATGTACCCACTCAGCTGAACATGCTGGATGGTACCGTAGGTGGCGAGACTGTAGATGTACTTGCTTTCAACAAGAAACCGGCTCTTGATGAGGAACTTGCAGGCTATGATGCCTACAAGTATCTGGTGATGAATTACATCCTTGCTGCCCCCGAGAAGGTGCTCAAGAACGAGGTGACTATGACCGTTTATGACAACTCGGTTAATACCGAAAAAACCGTGAACGTTGAGAACTGCCCCGTACAGCGCAACTTCCGCACCAACATCATCGGCGACTTCCACTCAAACGATTCTCACTTCTATGTGCAGATCCACCCGATGTTTGACGGTGATTTCTTCAAGCCCAATGCCGTTCCCGCTGAGGAAGTAGCAGCAGCTGTCACCGTTCCTGGTGCTTACGTAGTTGTTGAGGAAGGCTCTGAACTGAGCTTAGACCTGCGTACCATTGCTGAGGGTGTAACCCTTGACTTGAATGGCTCGACTCTTAAGTATGCTGGCACTAACACCGGCTTAAGGACTATCAATAATAATCATGTAACAATCAAGAATGGTTTCATCTCAAATGACGAAATTTCCTCGGGTGGTGGTTTTGCCCTCTATGTTAATACGAAGAATGCTGTCATCAGCAACATCGATTTCGTGGGCGATACCAGGAGTTTGAGTGGTGAAATCAATATTACTGGTACTGGTACCCCTGATGATGCTATTTTGATTGAGGATTGCAATTTCACGACCGAGAATGACTCATTTAAGGCCTTTATCATTTATGGAACGAGCACTGTTCGCCTGAACAGGTGTGCTATTGATGGTATCTATCCCTTCAACTGTGATGGTGCTAAGTGTGATATGATTGTCGAGAATAGCACTTTGACGGGTTGGACCTCATGGAATAATAATTACGATGGTCTTGGCCATACCATGACGTTCAACAATTGCAAGTTCGGTACAGGCCATAGGGGTTATGCTGTTGTTCGTCCTTATAATAACTCATTCTTTAACAACTGTATTTTCGAGGCTGGCATTGAATTGCTTCCCGTTAATGGAGGAGAGTGTGTCTTAACCCTCACTGACTGTACAATCCTGGACTTTGATACATTCATGTTTAGTCCTAATCATGATGATGATGGCATTGGCTGCATCATTATTATTGATGGTGAAGGATGGGCTTATGATCAGGAACAGGGTAAGTGGGTGCCTGCAACCATTGGTAGTGGAGAAGGCATGATTGATGACGGTGATGAGTAATTAATTGCTTCAGACAACTTGAACAGCCGTTGTATTAATGTTGTTCAACTGTTATTCAAGTTGTTTGATAAAACAAGAGATATTATTCAACTAAAAACTATAAACTTTAATAATTTTTATCATGAAGAAGATTTTGTTTTTTGGTGCATTGGTAGCCATGCTGCTGGGCACCGCAGCTTGCTCCAGTGACATGGAGCCGAGTATGGGCGACAACATGGTAAGGTTTACCATCGAGATGCCGGGTAACATCGACAGCCGTGCGATTGCCGATGGTAATACCGCCAACCAGCTGACCGTGGCCGTTTATGATCAGGACGGCAACGAATTGCCTGACATCCGCGTGAACAAGGAAATTCCTCACCAGACAACTGTTGAGTTTAAGCTCGTTAAGGGCCAGACCTACAGCTTCGCTTTCTGGGCACAGGCCGAGGGCGCTCCCTACACCTTTGATACCGCAAACAAGACCGTCAACGTAAGCTACGAGGGCGCTAAGAGTAACGACGAGAAGCGTGATGCTTTCTATGCCTACCGTGCTGACCTGACCGTAAACGGTCCTATTGAGGAGGTTGTTGTGCTGACTCGTCCGTTCTGCCAGCTGAACTACGGTGCCAGCGACTATGCTGACGCCATCAAGGCTGGTATTGAAGCCACCACAAGCGCTGTAACGGTTAACCACGCTGCTACCAGCTTCAACCTCTCCACTGGCGCTACCGATGGCGATGTTGAGGTAACCTTCACCCAGGAGGTTCTTCCCGCCGACCCCGAGACCCTGGTTGTTAATGAAACCGACTATCAGTGGATGGCTATGAACTACTTCCTCGTTCCTGACAACGAGGCTACCATCGAGACCTCGCTGCAGCTCTATGAGGATGATGCCACCGAGGCAGTTCGCGACATCACTGTTCCCAACGTTCCCGTTCAGAAGAACCACCGTACCAACATCGTTGGTAACCTCTTCACCGAGGACGTTAACTTCCTCGTGGTTATCGATGAGCGCTTTGACCAGCCCGACTACATCCGTGACCTGAACCGTCCCGAGGTAGCTGATGGCAAGCTGCTGGTGAACGGCTATGAGTTTGATGACCTGGCAACTGCTATCGCAGCAGCCAATGGCAATATCGTTTACATGGGTAAGGGTACTTATGACACCCAGATTACCGTGGGTGACGGCGAGACCGTTAAACTCGCTGCAGGAAAGGGCCTCAACCGTGACGAAGTTGTTATCAACAAGCAGATCAAGGCTACCGCTGGCGCAACCCTCGAACTCGATGGCATCACCGTTCATGGCAATAATTCAAGCGAAGCAGGTATCGATGCTGAAGGCGCTACCGTGAAACTGAACGCCGTTACTTCAACTGGTAACCGCGGTATGAATATCTTTGGCAACTGTAATGTAACCATTGAGAATTGCGAATTCAGTGCATCGGGCACATATGCACGTGGCTTGAACATTGGTAAGGGTAATAACACTGTGACCGTAAAGGGTTCGAAGATCAGTGCTCCTGACTACTATGCGCTTAATTTTATCAGTTCAGCAGATAATGAGAATGTCACCCTGACCAATTGTGATATTTTTGGTTGGGCGATTATTAACATGTGGGGTAAGAACAATACCATCAGTTTTGAGGGTTGCAAGTGCACCAGTATCAACAAATATTCTGGCGTATCTAACGCTTTCTCAGCTATTATGATGAATGATGGAGCAGATAGTAATTCGATGACTTTCAAGAACACTTCATTCTATGTAGAGGCTAAGGGTGACCAACCTCAGTGGTTCCTTTACCTGATGGGTTCGGGCAATGTGTTCAACTTTGAAAATGTCTTTGTCAAGGGTGTTCACACACTTTGGGCTAATCCTGTTGTAGCTGATAGCGATGAGGCTTCTGCTAACAACACGTATACCTTCAATGAGAATTGTGCAATCGATTGGAGTGAAGAGTAATTTCAATCATGCATGTTACTGGTGTGGGTAATTACACCAGTAACTATTGACTAACCATTGTGGGGGCGCGGTGCCCCGTGTAACGCGAGCGGTCGCGTCCCCACATTTTTATCTATAATTCGTGCAATTCGATGAATTCGCGAAATTAGCATTAAAAAAACGGCCATTCGGAGCCGTGAGGTGACTCAGACAAATCCGTGATTTATAAAAAAGACAACAACACGCCGGCCCGTAGTGCCGGCGACAATATATATCAAGATCGACTAGACACTTTAAATAATTATACTCATACAAAGAAATGAAGAAGTTTTACACTACGTTATTAATGATTGCTGCCCTGGCTGGCGTGGCCATTGCTCAAGATAATGTGCAGACCATGACCTTGAATGATATCATCACTACTGGCCAGTTAAGCGAGTTCTACACCATCGAGAATGACCTGATTGGTGTATATGCGCCGCCTCACTATCCGCGCGTCATCTTCGCTAAGGATGCCAATGAGTATGCTAACCCTTCGGAGCCTACCCAGGAGCAGTACAATGCCAACCCCAAAAGGCTCTATGACGAGGCTGACGGATATTTCGAGACCTACGTGGACGACTTCGGCTACACCGTGGAGCGTTGGGTGGGCTCGTTTGACCAGAGCAACTGGGTGAAAATCGCGTTGCCCGAGGGTGCCGATGCCAAGTATCTGGAAGGGAAAATCATCAAGGGCGGTACTGTAACAGGTCGCTCCAACTTGCAGAACTTCCCTAGCGACCCGATGGGCCTGACGATAACGCTCGAGGACGATGCAGAATTGCCTGAGGTTGGTGAGGCCGTGGAATATGAGCCCAACCTGTATTGCTGCGGAAACTTCGTGAAGCAGGACAGCTGGTATTTCGTTAAGCCGCAGAATCAAGAGTATGCCAACATCCGCTGGGCTGTGTGGCATGCCGCCGACACGATGTTCTATGCACCGAAGAACAACTCAGGCCTTCCCGGCAGTTTCCATATCAAAATGAGCTTGTGGGAGCCTCAACCCGACATCAGCCCGTTTGAGGTGTTTGAGGACGGTTTGCAGTATGAGTTCCCTGCCATGATTGAGTTCAGGCTTGGTGTGAACTTTGGCCTGATCATCGACCCGGGCTTTGACGGCGACATCATCATCTGGGGCGATGAAGGCAAAAAAAATGGGAGGCCCCCGCCGCATGGAGGTAACCGACATGCCAGGAGAGAAGCCCACGTTCACCGATGCTGAGGGTCATGTGTATGTCTACACCGTGTGCGTTTATCCTTTGCGCTTGTCGTCACCCGGTGTCGCCACCGGAATTGACGAGAGTGTAATGAATGTGAAGGAATTAATCAGCACTCAGTATGTGGACTTGCAGGGCCGTGTGAGCGACAAGCCATTTGATGGCCTGAACATTGTTCGCAAGACTTTCAGCGATGGTTCGGTTATCACGATGAAAGCCCTTAAGAACAGTTGATTAGCCAAGGATTAAGAAATAAAAACGGATAACTGAAAAAGCACGATGAATCGGATTATTAAATCATTGGCATTGACATGCCTGTTGGCTGCTGGGCCGCTGCAAATGGCTGCTCAGGAACTATTGGAAGCCTATGAGGAAAGCTTCAACGGTGCCAAATTTGAGCAGCTGTGGAAGAGTGACGAAGTGCTGGAGACTCCTTCTCTGGGTATGCAGGGCTTCGGCGCGAATGACAAGATTATCGTCCATGTCAATATCGAGGGTAAACTGAAGTACCATGACCGTAACGGCTGGACCGGTGAGGAAGTGGTAACCCAGCCAAGGAGCGGCAAGGGTATCTCCTATGATGATGCCGGCAACTGGATTTTCAGGCCGATGAACCAGCAAAACAAGTTGCAACGCACCAAGCCTGAGCTGATTTTGCTCAGTGCCGACGGTACACGGCGCAGCGAGATTTACTTTCCCGAGAGCATCTTGCCCGATAGCCACATCATGACGGGTAACGCCTATAGCTATATGGGAACAGCTGTGGGAGATGTCTTCTCGGAGGAGGGTGGACAGTTCGTGTTCACCGCAGCCAAGGAGAATACCACCGACGGTCTGTATGTGCTGCGTTTCCGCAATGGCCAGTTGGTGGAAGATGAGAGTTTCAGGGCTGGATTTGTGAAAGTGGCAGGTGGCAGTGAAATTGACCAGATGGTGTTCACCACCGAGGTCTATATCCACACCTGGCACGCTTCGGACGGGCAGCTACACTACTTGTATATCTCGCGCCACGAGAACCCCATTGACATGGTGCTGGATGAGGAGAACCATTTGTTCAAGGGCACGATTATCGACGTCGAGAACAATATGCCAGAGGGTTACCGTCGTGGACAGAGCAACGGCTACAGTATGTTCTCGATGGGCGGCAGGGACTATATGGTGCTGCCTTCACTGCCTAACTGGGAGGACGCCTTCCATGTGATTCAAGTGAATCTGGAGGATGGCAGCTTCGTTCACAAGGCCTATCACAGCAACGTGTATCCCAAGTTGCCCGGCCAGCAGCAGTATGAATATGAGTTCATTAGCAGCAACTGGCTCAATGGTGAGGTCATTAACGACTCAACGGCCTACATCTACCAGTATTTCCCTTGGGGCTACATGGCCAAGTATAAGTTTGTGGATCCCATACAGGAGACTACACTGGCCTACATCGCTAATGAAGGTCAGGAAGAAAACACCTATACTATCGCCGACGATATCATCGCCGTCTATATTGCTGAGAAAGAGCCCAACCGTTTGTATGCCAAGGATCTGGGTAAACATCGTTACCCGTCGGTAAAGGGTGAGGGTGAAACAGATTACGTCAAGGACAGAGCCGGTCTTCAGACCAAGGATTGGGACCAAAGTAACTGGGTGCTGCTCGACTTTGCCACCGAGGCCGAGGCCCGTCAGTTCCTGACTTCGTCAAAGGGAGTCATTAGGGGCGGTACTTTGACAGGTGTACTCACCAACAAATTGAACCCAACGATGACAGTGACCAGCTACAGTGTGCCCGATCAGTGGACAGGGTATGACGAGAACCAGCATGTGACAGCCAACTATATGGACCCGCTGGTGCAGACCGGTAATTCAGGCGGCAAATACTTCTTTGTAGAGCCCAAGGCCCAAGAGTATGTTATGATTAACTGGGCAACCTATGACGGCCATGACAGCTATCACTTCAGAGTGCCCGACAATCAACAAAACAGCAACCTTGATCAGCTTGCAGGCGGTTTCAAAGTGGACTGGTCGCTCTATCCCGGCAACTATCTGGAAGACTTTATTCAGGACCACACCTATAATTTCCATGCCATCATCCGCTACACAGCCGATCATCATGGTGTCCTCGGTGGTGGCGATTTCCCCAGCGGTGCCCCCCTTCGTGACGGTGAAGGCGTGCGCGAGGGCGACTACATGGTCTATCCGCTCGAGGGTGGTGACGACTCTATGACAGCGATTGACGAGTTGAGGAGTGACGTGAAGCCTGTCGATGTCACCTACGTCAACGTGATGGGTATGACATCTGCCACGCCCTTTGATGGAGTGAATATCGTCTTGACCCGTTACAGCAATGGCAAGGTAGAGGCTAGCAAGGTCGTCTATTGACGCACAGCATTTATTGTACATTTTTATCAATTGCACAAATAATCTTGATAAAAAATGCGACAGAAAGAGGGTGGGTTCACACCCTCTTTCCGTGTTTTTATTCACCTTGTAGTGGCTTGTCTGACAGCAACCTTGATGCGTCATTCTGACCAGTGGGCGATGAGAAGGAGTGAAAACTCAGGCTCTCGTTCCAGTGACCTACTCATTTTTCATTGTTATTTAGGACAATATTGCCATCCCTTAACGATTTATTTGCAAATATCATTAATTGTAATTACATTTGTGGTGGATTACTGAGCCCGTCCGGCAATGATGTTTCAATGATTATTTGTGTTTAAGTATATATGTTTATTATTTAATGAGATTATTATGCAGAAAATTTTTTCTCTATTCGCTCTTGCCATGCTGACCATGTCGGCATGGGCCGCTAACTCCTATGTGAAGATGGCCAGCGTTGACCAGCTGGAAATCGGCAAGAAGTACATCCTCGTCAACGAGGAAGCCAGCGTGGGCATGGGTGCCCTGAGCACCACCAGCACCGTGTATGGCACTATCGCACCCATTACCATCGCGGGCGATGCAGTTGACATCGAGGGTACTGACGTTATGGTACTGACGGCTCACAAAGCCAACGGCAATCAAGGCGGCTGGATCTTTGAGTTCAGCGAGAACCATTATCTTGCCTGGGTAACTGGCAATTCGCTGACTTCCACCCACAACACCACGGGCGTTCCTTCACTTAACGAACAGTGGTACGCTACAGCTACCGACAACGGTGTTATCCTGAAGAACAGGAACGATCAGAGCCGCATTCTTCAGTACAACGCCAGCTCTCCCCGCTTCGCTTGCTACACCAGCAACCAGAAGCCTGCCGTCCTCTATGTAGAGGGTGCTCCCGAGGAAGAAGGAATCACCAACCTGAGCCAGGCCAACGCACTGGATAATGAAGAGAACTTTACCTTTAACGGCAATGCTGTCGTTACCCTCTTCAAGGGTGGCTACCTGTTCTTGCGCGACGAGAGCGGCTACGGCCAGATTAAAGACGTCACCGAAGGCCAGTTTGAGAACGGCCAGGTGCTGAACCTGGGCTGGGAAGGCGTCAAGACCAGCAATGATTACGGTTGGACATGGTACTACAATCCTGCAAACCTCAGCGTCAGCGATGAGACCAATGCTGAACTGGCTGCTGCCCAAAAACTCACCGGCACCCCCGACGAGAGCATGGCCAACGCCTATGTCTATGTCGAGAACGTGACCATTAGCGGAGGTCCTTTCCCTGGTATGCCGATGCGCTCATTGCCTCTGCCTGACGGTAACTCCATCGTAATAACCTCCACCTTGTGGGGCACCAATTGGCCCGCCAGTGGCACTAAGAATGTCTATGGTATCCTTTGCAAGACTGGCGACGCTTTGACGATCAATATCGCTTCCTTCGAGAATTATGTTGAGCCTCAGGGTCTGCGTGGTGATGTTGATGACGATAAAACTGTCGATATCAACGATGTGACCGCATTGATCGATTACCTGTTGGGAACCAATCCCAATATCAACATGGATAATGCTGACTGCGATCTTGACAATGCAATCTTGATTGATGACGTGACCGCTCTCATCGACTTCCTGTTGACGGGTGTTTGGCCTGCTGAGTAAGCCGAAGTGGCTGACTTAGCACTAGATGCAAAATAAAGGGCGGGCTTCCCAATATCGGGGGCCCGCCTTTTTTAGATTTGAAAAGATGCTCTAATAACCTAGAAATTAAAAAATGCTGGATATCTAGTTTTTTATAATTCACCTTGCGGGTGAATTATCATATAATGTATAACGTAGTGAAGAAGAACTTACAATCATTCGGTCTATTGAGCGATTAACGGATCGATAAAACCAGCCTCCTTGCTCACTGCGTCGAGCACTGTAATCAATCATCATTTGTTTCTTCAAAATATTTGCGTAATTTTGCAAGTGCAATTAACAACACTTAATACCTGAAACAAAGATGAAAAACCTGTTCAAAACCGCACTCATGCTGGCGCTGCTGATGCCAGCCACTGCCGCCCTTGCCCACGATTTCGAGGTGGATGGCATCTGTTACAACATCAACGATGGCGAAGCCACAGTGACCTATAGAGGACACAACAACGTGCACAATGGCCGCTATACAGGCGATGTTACCATTCCCGAGACCGTCACCTATGATGGTGTGACCTATGCGGTCACCGCCATCGGCACGGATGCGTTCTGGCAATGTGGAAACATGACAAGCGTGGCTATTCCCAACTCGGTAACCGAGATTGGCTACCTTGCATTCTTTGGCTGTAGTGGCTTGACGAGCATCACGGTGGATAGCAGTAACCCGAAGTTTGATTCCCGTGACAATTGCAATGCCATCATCGAGACGGCAAATAATGAACTGATCACTGGCTGCCAGAACACTGTAATCCCCAATTCTGTCACGGCCATCGGCAACGGAGCGTTCATTGGCTGCAGCAGCCTGACGAGTGTGACGATTCCGGGCTCCGTCACTAGAATCGACCAACAAGCGTTCGCCTATTGCAACGGTCTGACGACCTTGACGATTCCCGACCCTGTGACCTATATCGGCGCTCATGCGTTCTATGAGTGCAGTGGCCTGACGAGCGTGACCATCCCCGGCTGCGTGACCTTTATAGGCGAAAATGCGTTTTTCAAATGCATGAATCTAGCGAGTATCGTTGTGGCAAGTGAAAATACGACCTACGATTCCCGCGACAATTGCAATGCACTTATCGAGACTGAAAGCAACAAGTTGATTGTGGGCTGCCAGAACACGGTCATCCCCGGCACGGTCACCGCCATCGGCAATTATGCGTTCTACGGCTGCAGCGGCCTAACAAGTGTGACCATCCCGAGTTCTGTCACATCAATCGGCCTCATGGCGTTTGTTTATTGTGAAAACCTGGAGAATATTGTTGTGGCAAGCGGCAATCCGAAGTATGATTCCCGCGACAATTGCAATGCTATTATCGAGACGGAGAGCAATTGGTTGATTGCGGGTTGCCAGAACACGGTCATCCCCGGCTCGGTCACTTCAGTCGACAGATGGTCGTTCGCCGGCTGCCGTAGTCTGACGAGCATGATCTTCCCCAGCTCTGTTACTGACATTGGCTACAACGCGTTTGCTGACTGCGTTAATCTGGTGAGCGTGACCATCCCGGGCTCCGTTACCACCATCGAAGACGATGCATTCTATAATTGCAACAGCTTGAATGATGTGTATTGTTATATACTTGACCCGTCTGCAATCTCAATGGGGCAGGGGGTGTTCTATCGGGCGCCCTATAACGCTCCAAGCCGCACGCTGCATGTGCCGCAAGGGACATCCGAGGCCTACCAGGCCGACGACAACTGGCGCACCTACTTCGGGCGGATTGTGGAGGACCTGGTGCCTGAAGACTGCCCGCGTGGTGACGTGAACCTTGACGGCGAGGTCAATATCGCCGATGTGAACGCCCTGCTCGACATCATTCTGCAAGGCAGTGGTTACAGTCCTGCCGCCGACGTGAACGGCGACTGCGAGGTCAATATCGCCGACATTAACGCCGTCATCGACATCATCCTTGGCGGTGGCGCTCCCTCACAGCCCGAACACGAGTGGGTTGACCTGGGCTTGCCCAGCGGCACGCTGTGGGCAACGTGTAACGTGGGAGCCAACAAACCTGAGGAGTACGGCCACTATTTCGCCTGGGGCGAGACCGAGCCCAAAGATGACTATCAGTGGAGCACCTACAAGTGGTATGATTACATGGAATTCAGGCTGACGAAGTACTGTCATGATGACGACAAGACGGAATTAGATCTCGAAGATGATGCTGCCTATGTGAACTGGGGCCCGTCGTGGCGCATGCCGTCGCTGGAGCAGATTAATGAACTTGTCAATAATTGCACATGGCAGAGGACTACGGTGAACGGTGTGGACGGAATGCTGGTCACCGGTCAAAATGCGAACACCATGTTCTTGCCCGCCACAGGCTATCGCTACTACAGTTCACTCGAACAGGCCGGAGCGCTCGGCTGCTACTGGACACGCACACTCTACACACGAAATCCGAATGTCGCTAATTCCTTGGACTTCTATTCTGGTAACGTAGGCTGGGGTAACTCCGATCGCTGTAGCGGTGTCACCGTACGTGCAGTTCGTGTTCCAAACAATTAGCCCCAATCAGAGCTAAGAAGCACGCAATCAGAATCAGCAATGCGAGGGTGAATTGAGAGAAGGACAGCATCTTATTCTCCATTCACCCTCATATCGTCTTGTGTTGTGAGTTTAGCGGTTGAAAGGCTTGTTTGTAATCATAATTATACCTAATTTTGCAAGTGCAATTAACAACACTCAATACCTGAACTATGATGAAAAATCTAATCACATCCACACTCCTGCTGCTGGCCCTGCTGTTGCCAGCCAGTGCCGCTGCCTTCGACTTTGCGGTCGACGGCATCTACTACAACCACTGTAATAAACCAGGCACTGTCGAAGTCGCACCCCCTCCCTCTTCAAATAAGTACTCTGGCGCCGTGGACATTCCCGCTACTGTCACATACAACGGCACCACCTACACCGTCACAGCCATCAGCAAGGAGGCATTCTACCTCTGCTTTGGGCTGACGAGCGTCAACCTGCCCAACACCATCACCACTATCGGCGACAAGGCGTTCAAGAGCTGTAGCAAGCTGACCAGTGTGACCATTCCTAACTCCGTCACCTCTATCGGAGAAAGTGCCTTCCACAGCTGTAGCGCGCTGACAAGCATTGACATCCCCAATTCAGTCACTGCCATCAGTCACCACACATTTTTGTTCTGCAGCAACTTGACCAGTGTGACCATCGGCAACTCCGTCACCTCTATCGGCGGCCAGGCCTTCGCTTTCTGCTACGAACTGAGGAGCGTGAACATTCCCAATTCGGTGACATCCATCGGCCACCACGTCTTCGAAGACTGCGCCGAGTTGACAAGCCTAACCATCCCTGGCTCCGTCACCTCTATCGACGAGGGAGCTTTCAAGGGGTGCAAGAAACTGACTAGCATGACCATTCCCCGTTCAGTCACCTTCATCAGCGTGGGCGTATTCAGTTACTGCAGCGACTTGACAAGCCTCACCGTCGAAAACGGCAACCCGAGATACGACTCCCGTGGCAATTGCAATGCCATCTTTGAGACGAGAAGCAATACCTTGATTGCAGGTTGCCAAAACACGGTCTTCCCCAGCTCTGTGAACGCCATCGGCACGTATGCCTTCGCTGGGTGCACCGGGCTGACCAGCGCGACCATCCCGAGCACGGTAGCGTCCATCGGCAAAGGGGCATATATGAGCTGCAGCCGTCTGCAGGGTGTGACCATCCCCAGCTCTGTCGCCAACATCGGCCCAATGGCGTTCGCCTACTGCGACAGCATGGCCGACATCGTTGTTGAAATCGGCAACCCCACCTACGATTCCCGCAACAATTGCAATGCCATCATCGAGACGGCAAGCAGCACGTTGATCGCAGGCAGTCAAAACACGGTCATTCCAACTTCGGTGAAAGCCATCGGCGATTATGCGTTCTCCAGCCGCAAGGGGCTGAACAGCGTGACTATCCCCGGTTCCGTCATTTCTATCGGCCAAAACGCTTTCTATGATTGTACCGGGTTGACCAGCATCAACATCCCTGGCTCGGTCACTTCAATCGGTACCCAGGCGTTCTATGACTGCATCTGCTTGGCGAGCGTGACTATCCCTGGCTCCGTGACCGCCATTGGCGAGGGTGCGTTCGTCAACTGTGACTTGAGCAACGTGTACAGTTACATTACCGACGTCACAAGCGTGCCGGTCCAGTATGTCTTTTTAAGATCGGATGGCATGTATTCAGACCGCACGCTGCATGTGCTGCAGGGGACGGTCGAGGCCTACCGGGCTGACGGGAATTGGGGCCCCTATTTCGGGCAGATTGTGGACGACTTAATGCCGCAGGACTCCACGCAGGGTGACGTGAATCTTGACGGCGAGGTGAACATCGCCGACGTGAATGCCGCCGTCGATATCATCCTGGGTGGAAACGGTGATTTCCATGCCGCAGACGTGAACGGCGACGGAGAGGTTACTATTGCCGACATCAATGCTATCATGGACATCATCCTGGGCGGCGGCTCTCCCTCCCAGGATGACCACGAGTATGTTGACCTGGGCCTGCCCAGCGGCACGCTGTGGGCAACGTGCAATGTAGGCGCCAATGCTCCCGAGGAGTACGGCCACTATTTCGCCTGGGGCGAGACAGAACTCAAGGGGGACTTTACTTGGGAAACCTACAAGTGGTGCAACGGCACTTCCCGGTCAATGACGAAATACTGTACCAAGAGCAGTTACGGCACGATTGACAACAAGACGGAGCTGGAACCCGAGGACGATGCCGCCCAGGTGAACTGGGGCCCGTCATGGCGCATGCCGTCCCAGGAACAGATTAATGAGCTGATGAATAACTGCAGCCGTGAGATGACGACAGTGAACGGTGTGAACGGAATGCGCCTCACCGGTCTCAACGGGAACTCCATTTTCCTGCCTGCCGCCGGTTGCATCGAGGGCAACACGCGTCAGGAAGCAGGTTTGTATGGCACCTATTGGTCACGCACGCTCGACACCAACTCAAACTTCTTTGCCTACATCATGATGACCATTCCTGATGGTGAGACCGTCTACTGTGGCATGCGTGACCACGGTTTCAGTGTACGTGCCGTGCGCGTCACAAATCGTTAGTTCCCTGCCTCTTGTCCCCAGACCAGATTGCCGGGGTGAAAATGTCCCTCAAGGGCAGTTCGCTATCCCTGCAATGTACTAACGAAAGTTAAAGTAAGAGGGGCAAAGCATTCTATGCTCTAAAAGATTGTAGCTTTGTGAAATGAATAAGGAGCCTGACCAGAGGGTTAACGGGTTCTGCTCTCGCTTCGGCTCTGGATAAAATCTATTGAACCTACCTAACGTAACCAAAATGAAACGGTATTTTACATTTCTCTCGGTCTGTTTGTTGGCGGTTTCTATGCTGGCACAGACACAGTTCACTTCAGGAAAATTCAAGTATGAAGTGATTGACGGCACCAACTGGGTGCAGATTATTCCCAAGAGTAACTCTGAGAGTGGTGCGGGCTACAGCAACCTTGTCTCGGCGGATTTCAAGACTCAGGTGACCTATGACGGCGTGACCTATGATGTGGTGGGCATCGGCGCCAATGCGTTCTACCGGTGCAAACTCAACGAGCAAGCCATCCTGCAATTGCCCGAGGGCTACTTCTTCATCGATGCCGGCGCTTTCTCCTACACCGAGATGGGCTCGTTGAAGTTGCCCACGACCATGGAGTTAATTCACGAGAGGGCCTTTGACAACAACAAACTGGCCGGCGTGACCGTACTGGCCGGCAACCCCTACTTTGCCCACCTGGCTTCGACACAGGGCACCGTGACCTACACCATGCTCACCAATAAGGAGAAGACCAAGATCATCTTCGCCCCAGGAGCCAAGCCCACGCAGTTCAGTACCGGCGGCACCACCTACCTCACCTCAATCACCATTCCTGACCAGATTACCGAGATAGGCAACTACGCATTCTACGGTAATCCCACGCTCAAGACAGTGAACTTCCATTCCGGCATCACACGCATCGGTGCGGGTGCATTCTACGAAACATTGCTCACACAAGTGAGAATCACCAATCCCGATTGTGAAATCGGCAACAGCTGCTTTAGCAACAGCCAGGTGAGCAGCATTTCATTGCCCCAGGGCATGAAAAAGCTGGGCCGCCATGTGTTCTTCTACTGTGTCAATCTCACCAGCCTCACTTTGCCCGAAGGCATGGAGGAGATTGGCTTGATGTGTTTCAGCAGTTGCAACCTCACTAGCGTGAACCTGCCCAGCACGATGGTCAAACTCGACAGTTGCTCACTACAGGACAACCCGTTCTCCAGCATCAACCTCAAGAATGTCAAGTTCGTGGGCCGTCAGGCATTCAGCCAGTGCACCAACCTCACGACGGTTACCAGCAACGGCATGCTTGAGGAGATTGACGGAGCAGCCTTTACCCGTTGCCCCCTCACCACGGCCTATCTGCCCGAGGGATTACAGACCATCAACATGAATGCCTACTTCCGCTGCACCAACCTGAACAGATTCACCGTTCCCTCAACGGTTACCACCATCACAGGTAACCCCTGCGTGGGTGCAACATCGTTGACCGCATTTACCGTTGCCGAGGGGAGCGAGTATTTCGCTGCCTATGACGGCTGCCTTTATGCCACTAACGGTTTGACAGTAAAGCCCGGGGCAAACCGTGTCGAGGGTGATGTGCTCGCAGGACTGACTGCCCTGGTGGGCGTGCCCACCGGCTGGCAGCAGAGCGTGCTCAGTGTGCCTGAGGGCGTGACCGTCATTGCCAACCAGGCAGCGCGTGAGGCAACTTCCATCACCGAGGTGGAATTGCCCTCGACACTCGTCGAAATCCGTCCCAGTGCCTTCAGCAGCATCACGGGCATTACCCGGGTGACCTGCCTTGCCACCACACCTCCCGACAGCGGCGACTACTTTACCGATGCGGTTTACCAGAACGCTACCCTGTATGTCCCCATGCGGAGCCGGGACCTCTACATGAATGCCGAGGGATGGAGCAAATTCCAGCACATTGAGGGTATTGACACTGGTGATGATGAGCACAGCATGTTAGGCGATGTCAATCACGATGGCAACGTTACAATCGGCGATGTGACCACGTTGATTGATCATTTGCTAGACGAGAGCATTGAGATTTGTACCACATGCGCAGATGTCAATGGCGATACTTTCATCACGATTGCCGATGCAACCGATCTTATCGACATATTGCTGACAGACAATTGATTGTAAGTCAGAAACTCACATAAATGGCTCAAGCGTCTTCTGTCGCTTGGGCCTTTTTTACATACTTATCTGTTGTCTGAGAATATGGTGCCAGTGTCGGTGATCAGTAAGATGGTGAGGTGGCCGTTGAGGAGTAGGGGTGCGCAGTACTGGGCGCAGTGGGAAATGACGACAGTAGCAAAAGCCTGCAGCTGGTCAGCAGGGATTCTGTCCCACAATTCACGGGCAAGTGTGAGGTCACTGATATCGATGTTGATGCCCGCCTCGTGCAGCATATCCGTGACAAAATCCTTGTCCATCGTGGTGCGGCGGCTATGGGTGTCAAGGTTGCCCGCAGCGAGTTTTACGGCCTTGCCCAGCATCACGCCCATGGTAACATTCTTGATGCTAAGCTCGTTAGCGATGGCTAAGGTCTCGCCGATGTAGTTGCCATATTCCACAAACGCTTGCTGCGGCAGGTCAGGGTATTGCGCTTTTACAAAGCGTTCGCTCTTGCCGCCGCTGTTGATGACTACACGGTCGCTGCCCGATGCCTTGGCCACCTGCATACACTTGCGGATGCTCGCCACAAACGCCTCCTCGCTGAAAGGCTTCACGATGCCCGAAACACCGATGATGCTGATGCCACCCTCTATTCCCAAGCGAGGATTGAAGGTGCGGCGGGCAATCTCGGCGCCTTGGGGCACACTGATGGTGATACTCACATTTTCCTTGATGTTGTCTCGCATCATCTGGCGCGGGGCCTTGTTGATGGCGGGCTCGCCAGGCGGGAAGTCAAAGCCCGGTACGGTAAACCTGCCAACGCCCTCGCCTCCGAGTATCTCAAAATGGTCGCTGGGCTCAACATGAGCGCGTATTTCAATTCCGTTGGTCACATCGGGATCATCGCCAGCCTGCTTGAAAACAGCAGCATAACCGTTTCCGTAGGTCACTTCGACATCAATCGTCTCACCATCGGGAAGGATAACGGGAACGGTAGCGGGCTCTTCTCCCGTCATGAGTCGTCGTGTCGCCGCGATGGCAGCCGCCGTGGCGCAGGTGCCTGTGGTCAGACCGCTGTGCAACGGATAAAACTCGTGCAGCAGTTTCTCCACCATGCGCCGCAGGCCATGAGGACCATTGACGTGCTTAACGGTGACCCTATCAGCAGTGGAATATTCGGGGCGCTCCACGACAAAGACTTTAATTCCTGCCTGCTGTGCCGCATGAACTTTCTCGTCGAAGCCGCCGCTCATGCCGCTTTCCTTGGTAATGATGGCTTGGGGACTTAGTTGCTGAATCAAAGCCGCGGTGTCATCTTTCTCGTAGTAAACGAGATGGTCAGCAGGGAAGCCGGCCTTTTGTACCTTGTCCAACGATTCGTCGCGGTTCAGGATGCGGTACCAGCATTCTTGCTGCTGCCAAAATGCCCGCATGGGGCCGATGGTGTTGACTCCAGTGAGCGCCAATAGACGATTGATACCATGTGCTTCCAACTGGCTGATGGCATCATTATAATCCTTGCACCATACAAATTCCTCATCATGAGGCGGGTAAATGCGGTCGTAACGGATGACAGGCACTCCGATTTGCCCTGCAAGATCAACGACATTGCGGTGCAGATTAACGGCAAACGGATGAGCTGCGTCAACAATCAGGCGGATGTCATGCTCCTGGCAGAAAGCGACCATCTCGGGCACCTCCATCGCGCCAGTCACGTGATAACCATGCACGAGTTGAATGTCCTGGAGGTCGCTACGGGTGGAATAGTAGTAGGTGGCGCCCGATTCTTCGAGCACCTTAGCCGCCATGCGGCCCTCAGTCGTTCCACCAAATACCAGAATCATAGTTTTTAGTTTCTAGTTTCTAGTCCTTAGTTTCTAGTTTCTAGTTTCTAGTCCCTAGTTTCTAGTCCCTAGTTTCTAGTCCCTAGTTTCTAGTCCCTAGTTTCTAGTTCTTAGTTCTTAGTTTCTAGTTTCTAGTTGCCATCCAGGCACTAGGGACTAGAGATTAGGGACTATTTTTCGCCTTTGCGGAAAAGATGAGTGAAATGTTTGTTATAGAGTTCTGACAAGCCTTTTCGGTTGTCGATGGCCTCGCCCACGACGAGCATCGTGGTGAGGGTCAGGTTATTGTCGTGGACAATCTTGGCTAGATCTTTCAGCACGCCGCGGTAGATGCGCTGGTCGG
>JAEEGH010006854.1_pt1 | contig 27714 bp, 25 predicted proteins | sample 9134181 | NCBI WGS metagenome assembly JAEEGH01 (sample SAMN16246544, study PRJNA631951) | gut metagenome | biome: gut microbiome; feature: rumen; material: DP-attached | host: Bos | place: Iran: Karaj | collected 2018-10 | reverse complement strand
AGCAATACCTTTATTTATAAAGTTTGCTTCGTTAATCTTTTGCATAGTACGCTCGTAGTAATCTATATCCATTACAACAAGTCTTCCATAACCATTTTTTGTAACAAAAACAGGCTCGTTAGACTCAGCACATCTGCGCTCTATTTCTACCGTATTTTTTAAATCTCTCATTGGAACTATCTGCATAATACGCGCTCCTTTCTGTGACTAAATTATTACCCAAATTTAGCCACGCATCAATATTTTTAATATTTGACACCGATTTTCTAAAATGTTGATTGAATATCATTTTATAAATCTTAGTAAAAAGTCTGCAACACCTATAACCGTAAATTCCTGTTCATCTCTGGTCTCATTGATAGGTCTGTTGATTACGAGTACTTTCTGAACCTGATCATTTAGCATGATATATGGTCTTACTTCTCTTGCCTTTGTATCAGCATTTGATATGTCAGCAGTTACTTGAATATAGTATGATTTCACTCCCTTTGTGGCATAGAAATCCACCTCATTCGTCTTTCTGACAGATTTTCCATTCTTGTCTTTTTCAACAGAATCAAAAGCTCCAACGTTTACAGTATAACCATTATAGCAAAGCTCGTTATAAACGATGTTTTCCAACATCTGTCCTTCATCCGGAAAAGCAAAATTTAACCTGGCATTACGAAGCCCCGTATCACAAAAATAATACTTTCTTAATGCCCCAATCTTTTTCCTGCCTTTTAGATCATATCGTGACGCTTCACGCAGTAAAAAAGCATCCTTAAAGTAATCTATGTAATTCTCTACCGTTGTTCTATCTATTTTTTCATGCCGAACACTCACAAATGTATTAGCAATCTTATCAGCGTTTAGCAATGAACCTGTTGAAGAACTGATTATGTTACAGAGCTCATCAAGCGCTTCGCCCTTTTTTAGACGATTTCGTTCCACAATATCGCTGAAATATGTGGTCTGGAAAAGATTTTTCAGATACTCTTTTCTTTCTTCTTCGTTCTTTAAGACAGCAAGGGGCATTCCTCCATACTGTATATATGAGTATATTGCATCAGTTGCAGCCCCGCCCACATACTCAAAGTATTCCTCAAAAGATAACGGCGCCAGCGCTATATTGGTAGCTTTGTCTCTGAATTCAGTAACTATATCGGAAGAAAGCATCTTTGAATTCGATCCCGTGACATACAGATCGATGTTCTTTTCCCTTGATAACCCAAGAACAACATCTACAAAGGATATTGTTTCTTCGTCATCGTCTCCTGCCAAAACACGCTTTCCTTCTGTAAGAACTGGATTTAATATCTTGTATACCTTTTGGATTTCATCTATAAAGACATAATATTCACCATCACCCTTGCAATATTCACGAACAAATTCACCAAGTTCTATTGGATCGCGATATTTGCTGTTTCTATCATCATCCAGCTCCATAATAAGGATGTTCTTTTCCTGAACACCACTATTTACTAGGTATTCTCTATAGATTTCTTTTAACAAGTATGATTTTCCACAGCGTCTAATGCCCGTAATAATCTTGGGGAACCCATTCTTTTGCGCACTTATAAGCTGATTTAAGTACTTATTTCTCTTTATCATATAATCTCCTAAATTGTAGAATTCTACACTTTTTTTGTATTTAAAGTGTATCACTGTTGCAAATTCTAATCAATATTTTTGTAGAATTCTACATTTTTTTGGATTATTGATATCACAGTCTATCCAATTCCTCTCGCCATATATTCACACAAGCATCGGATGGCATCCGCAGATCACCTCTTTCTTACATGCATCTACAAAAGCTTGTATAAGGCTTATGCTGTCTTTACTGACTTCATACGAAAATTCCGGATGCCATTGGACCGCTATGGCAAATCTATGGTTCTTTATCTCTATTGCCTCAACCAACCCATCTTCAGAAATAGCCATCTTTGTCACGCTTGGAGAAATATCTTTTACCGCTTGATGATGATAACTGTTGACTTCATGCATGCCCGGTCCTATAATCTCCGCAAGTTTTGACCCATCATACACATTTACTTTGTGCGCCACCTTTTCATAAGGCGGATCCATATGATGTTCAATAGCATTTTCATACTCGGATGGTAGATCCTGATAAAGTGTTCCTCCAAGATGTGCATTTATAAACTGGATTCCACGGCAAATTCCAAAGAGGGGTTTATCATCTTTGATGCATAGATCTAACATATATCCTTCCATCGAATCTCTTAATGGGCATGGCGTTCCGCATTTATCTGTTGCTACCTGCGCGTATACGCTTGGCGCCACATCATGCCCTCCTGTAAAAAGAATTCCATCACATATGTTGTAAGCATCATCCAATTCCGCTTTGTCATCTGTTAACGGAAGCATTACAGGCAATCCACCACACTTTTCTATCGCTTTCATATAGCCGGGTAACATCCAGTAACTGTCTTTATCATCATCATATAATGGTATCAATCCTATGATTGGTCTCATATTTTTCTCCACTTGCAAAAAAGGCATCTGCCTATTATTGGCAGACACCCTTGTCTATGATACTTGTTATGATAATCTTTCGTGATGAATAATGCAAGAAATCAAGAGTAGTAATATCTTAGAAAGTTGAAGCATTTATGAAAAGAAAAACAACTGTCCTATTAGCCATAGGTTTCATCAGTTTTTTCAATTTTATGGAATTCCAGATCTTCTTCGCATTTAGCATCATTGCATTTTACAGTTAAGATATAGAGCACATCTTTGTACAAGTTCACATACCTCCCAAGTAAGTCCTTATTTTGTAAGGTAGCAAAAGGCATGTGCTCTATTTAGCACAATACATGCCTGCATGAAATGGTCTTTCATCACAACTTCCATCACAAAAATTTTATAATCTGTTCGATTGAAACATTTGTTCGACAAGTGTATTATATGAAATGTGCAAACAGTTGTTCGGAACATGCATTCGATATTTGTTATGAGGAAATGCTATGGAAACAGATTATAAGATTATTGCGGTGGACTTTGATGGAACGCTTTGCTATAGCAACTGGCCGGATCTGGGTGCACCCAATAAGACACTAATAGAATATCTGATTAAAGAAAAAGCTGCCGGGAATAAACTCATCCTTTGGACCTGCCGTGCAGGTCAGGCTCTAATGGATGCTACTAGATGGTGTGAGGACCACGGTCTGTCTTTTGATGCGGTCAATGACAATCTGCCTGAGATAGTAGAGCTTTATGGAAACAACAGCAGGAAGATTACCTGTGACCTGTATATTGACGACAGAAGTGTCTATATCGATGCTATGGGAAATCTCCAAGGAGCTGCATTATGAGTGTCTTTATAAGTGTAGTTTAAGATGTCATGCTTTTCTTGATTCATCTCTGTCATTGTATTTAGAAAGAACTATATTTCCGCTCTTTAAGGTTTCTTGAACATCAATTACTCGCTGATTGGAGGAACCTCTGAATCTGAGCATAAGATCTTTTTTATCCAAAATGAATTCACCGTCAACAAGAATATCTGTCATTGAAAGAATTGCATCTGTATCTTCCCCGTGACAACGCTTATTATTGGGATCAGTAAGTTCTTCCCATACGTATCCTGAGTAGATCCATATTGTTTTTCCCGGGCATTCATCTTTTATACGCTTGATAAATGGAGATAGTACCTTTTGGTTAGCCACCTCCATAGGCTCACCTCCAAGAATAGTTATCCCATTGATGTAGGCCGGTTTCAAAGACTCAATTATTTCATCTTCTACTGCATTTGTGAACAACTCGCCATAATTAAAATCCCAGGTCATCTCGTTAAAGCATCCCTTGCAATGATGCGTACAACCAGATACAAATAATGAGGTCCTGCACCCAATACCATTTGCAACATCTGTATATATAATCTGCCCGTAATTCATAATATACCTCTCTGATAAGCGATAAGCCGGGATTTCTCCCGGCTCTTCACTTTTTATATAATAAACTTTTTCATACACGTATTAACTGCATTTTGGGTTTGACATGTGAAGAACTCGCTCTTTGATTTCCTGAGTTCTACCCTGGTTCCAGAACTGTGTTCCAATGTAACCGCATGTACGTCTTGCAACGTTCATCTTGTTCTGATCACGGTTTCCACAGTTAGGACACTCCCAAATAAGCTTTCCGTCTGTATCTGTAACGATCTTGATCTCTCCGTCGTAACCACAGCACTGGCAGTAATCTGACTTTGTGTTGAGCTCAGCATACATGATGTTTTCATAGATGTACTTCATAACTGAGATAACTGCCTCAATGTTGTTGTTCATGTCAGGAACTTCAACATAGCTGATAGCTCCGCCAGGTGAAAGGGCCTGGAACTCAGATTCGAATTTAAGCTTTGTGAAAGCATCGATCTGCTCTGTTACATGAACATGATAGCTGTTTGTAATATAGTTCTTATCTGTTACTTCAGGAATGATACCAAATCTCTTCTGAAGGCACTTAGCAAACTTATATGTTGTTGACTCAAGTGGTGTTCCATAAAGTGAGAAAGAAATATTTGTATCAGCTCTCCACTTTGCACACTTGTCGTTAAGGAACTGCATTACCTTAAGTGCAAAATCTTTTCCTCTAGGATCTGTGTGAGATACACCCTTCATGTATTTTGTACATTCGCAAAGACCTGCATATCCAAGAGAAATTGTTGAATAGTTGCCAAAGAGTAGAGGATCAATTGTCTCTCCCTTAGCAAGTCTTGCCAAAGCTCCGTTCTGCCAGAGGATTGGTGCTACATCTGAAGGAGTTCCAAGAAGTCTGTTATGTCTGCACATAAGTGCTCGCTTGCAGAGCTCTGTTCTCTCTTCCATAAGCTGCCAGAACTTCTCTTCATCCTTATTGGATGAGCAAGCTACATCAACAAGGTTGATTGTAACTACGCCCTGGTTGAAACGACCATAATACTTGTGATCGCCTTCTTTGTAGTTCAAAGCATGTGCCTTATTATCTTTGTTGCAAAGACCTTCTGGTACATTCTCGTTATCAGGTGTAAGGAAGCTTCTGCATCCCATGCAAGGATATACATCGCCACCCTTTAATTCTTTCATCTTCTTAGCTGAAATGTAATCAGGAACAAGTCTCTTTGCTGTACACTTAGCAGCAAGTTCTGTCAGATACCAGTACTTTGAATCCTCGTGGATATTGTCCTCATCAAGAACGTAGATAAGCTTAGGGAATGCTGGTGTGATAAGCTGTCCCTTCTCGTTCTTAACACCAAGGATACGCTGCTTGAGCATCTCTTCGATCACCATAGCAAGGTCTTCTCTTTCCTGACCTTCCGGTACTTCGTCAAGATACATGTAAACTGTAATAAATGGAGCCTGTCCATTTGTTGTCATAAGAGTGATGACCTGATACTGAATTACCTGACATCCTCTTTCAATCTCTTTTTTAACTCGCATCTCTGCGATCTCGTTTACCTGCTTCTTGTTGATCTTCATTCCGGCAGTTTCAAACTCAAGAGCAACTTCTTTTCTGAATTTCTGTCTTGAAACATCAACGAATGGAACAAGATGTGAAAGAGTAATACTCTGTCCGCCGTACTGTGAGCTTGCAATCTGAGCTATTGCCTGTGTTGCAATATTGCAGGCAGTTGAGAAGCTCTTTGGTCTCTCGATCATTGTTTCAGAAATAACTGTTCCGTTCTGAAGCATATCCTCGAGGTTTACAAGACAACAGTTGTGCATATGCTGTGCAAAGTAATCTGAATCATGGAAGTGGATAAGTCCCTCTTCATGTGCCTTTACAACGTCTTCAGGAAGAAGGAATCTTCTTGTGATATCCTTAGATACCTCACCTGCCATGTAGTCTCTCTGCACGCTGTTAACAGTAGGGTTCTTGTTTGAGTTCTCCTGCTTAACTTCCTCATTGCTGCACTCAATAAGAGACATGATCTGCTCATCAGTAGTGTTGGACTTTCTGACAAGAGCATGCTTATAGCGGTATGTGATGTATTTTCTGGCAACCTCAAGTTTACCTGATTTCATGAGGCCATCCTCGACCATATCCTGGATCTCCTCAACGCTTGCTGCACGTGTAAGTGATGCGCACTGACTCTCTACAGCTCTCTCAATATCGCTTATCTGTCCGGCTGTAAGCTTTTTTTCGTCGGTAACTTCGTTGTTTGCCTTCTCAATAGCAGCTATGATCTTCTCGCCATTAAAGATCACTTCCTTACCGCTTCTCTTAATTATTTTCATAAGAACCCCCTTCTAAAGTTTAAAAAATCTTGGTTTTTTCCCATAAATTAGACATGTCTATCATCTAGCAATAAACATGTCGGTCTTTTAAAAAATCACTATATGTTGTGGTCGTAACTATATAATAATACATTATATAGATTAATTCAAGGTCTGTTTTTAATCGATTTTTCGTACCTGTTCAAGCCTGTTATGCAGTCTTTTCAAGTGTTCTAACGTTTTTTCATCATTTACTTCATTTCCTGAAAAATAATATTTTGTTTTTGTATCACACAATATATTGTGGTGCTCATCAAAATAAACTACCCCATCTGGATCATCAGAAAGAGTAATTCCTGTAACATCAGCTAAATGCCTGATAGTTCCAAGGTTTCCGTCTATGAGCAGAGTGTCATCACCAAAGTATTCCTTATACAAAGGCTTGAAATAGTTAAAATGTGTACACCCAAGCACCAATGCAGAGTAGTCATCTTTGTCATACTCTGAGAACTGGCTGTTTATATACTCTCTGACTTGTTCTGACTCGAACTCTTCTCTCTCCGCAAACTCAACAAGTCTTGGCATTGGAAGAAGATCTACTCTATGGTCCTCATCTACCCTGTGAAGCAGATTTTTTAATTTATCTTCCCTGATCGTAACAGGCGTAGCGATAACCATTATACGCTTTTTATCTGTTCCTTCAACGGCAGGTTTTACAGCAGGCTCCATCCCCAGTATTGGCAGGCTATAACGCTTTCTAAGTTCCTTTACAGCCACACTGGTTGCGGTATTGCAGGCTATGACTATAGCGTCAACGCCCTGTTTTATGAGAAACTCCGTTATCTCTATTGTGTAACCAAGTATCTGTTCCTTAGTTTTTAATCCATAAGGAACATGCTCTGTATCTGCATAAAAAATATATTCTTGCCCCGGCAGCTGGTGGTAGGCTTCGTGAAGAACAGACAAACCTCCTATGCCAGAATCAAAAATGCCAATCTTCATTATTTTTTCCTCTTTTGTTATACTAATTATATGAGCGAAAAAAAATTTGACGAACTTCAAAAACTATATGATAGCACAAAGATAGGATCTCTTGTACAAGAGATCTGTGAGTATTACTCTACTCAGGATGGTTATGAGGATAACTCATATCAGGACGAGATTGAGCCTACTGAGATTGTTGAATCTATCTATGTTCTGTTCTGCCTTCAGAGCAGGGAACAGATATTGGATGAAATGGCTTTGGTTCAAAAGAAATACCCAACCATTTATTCATCAATTAAATCTCTGCATAATACTCTTTTGGTGAACATGGACTATCAATCTTTAGAGGCAAGCTGCGCGGAAAAAATAGCAGCTTACGCCAAAGACACTTCCAGTAACGAAGTACTGTCTCATGCGGATATGTTCTCACGCTCAAGCAATAATCTCGCTGAAGCGGAGGACAAGTTTTACACATGGCTTCACTCAAGGAGTAGATAAGTACTTCATTGAAGCGTAAAGCTGCATGTTTTCATACTCTACCAAAGCCCAATAGCCATCACTACTTACAGCGATTCTCTTCAGCGTTGTCCCTTTCTGAGCTATTGCTTTGATAGTGCTCGAATCTTCAGAGCTTGGCACAGACCTAAGGTTAAGATCTGCCGTCAGAGTAACTGTGTCATTTGTCAGTGTATATCCCTCAGGAATCGCTGTCACAACTGTCTCCTGAGTATCCGGATCGTTCATATATCTATCAAATATTTTCACTTTGGCAAAAAAGACAAGCAAAGCAAGAATAAAGACGCCTGTTATAACAGAGGCTACTCTTACGAGAAGCTCCGGTGTTATGCCTCTATGTGACTCTTCGTCTTCATCGTCGTCATCATAGTCATCTTCATCGTAATCTTCATCCTCATCCTCGTCTTCATCATAATCATCTTCTTCACGATCATCCTGGTAATCGCGCTCCCTGCGAGGCCTTGGGCTTGGACCCTGCTTTTCTTCTTTTTCCTCAGGTTCCTCTTCAGGCCTGGATGATTGATTTTTCGCCTGCTCACGAAGGAACTCTTCGCGCTCTTCTGCCGTAAAAAATGAATAAGGATCTTCTATTTCAATATTGTTGATCTCTGTAGTGGCAAATAAATCCTTGGGCTCTTCTGCCTTGATATCCTTGATATCTTTGTTATCCTTGCCACCCTCAACTTCTCTTTTTTTGTAATCAGAAAAATTAGTAATCTTATCTCCCAAAACGTTTCTCCCAATTAATCAGATCTTTTACCTGATCTCAAACCTTGGTCCCCTAACAGAAAGTGCTGACCCTTAGGCCAGCACCTTATCTATGATACCCTGAAGTTTTGTCTTATTTAATGCTCCAACTGCTGTCTCGATAACCTCTCCATCCTTAAAGAATGCAAACATTGGAATCGACATAACGTTATATTTCTGAGCAATGTCAGGTGACTGATCTACATTTATCTTTCCTACTTTAAGCTCCCCTTCGTACTCATCAGCAAATTCATCGATAAGTGGCGCCATCATCTTGCAAGGACCGCACCAGTCTGCAGAGAAATCAACAAGAACCGGTAATTTGCTTTTCAATACTTCCTCATCAAAGTTCTGACTGTTTAAATTATAGTCCATTATTTAATCCCCTTTCTGCTTACAATATATTTGTAAATTGGATTACCTAGTGATGAGAACTTCTCCTCATACTCTGTCATCACGTTGCCCTCATTCATAACTGGGTCATGATGAAGATCGTATGTCACTGCATCTAAGTTCCAGCCTGCAGGTTCCACCTCATCAAGTGCGAACTGAAAAAGATCCTTATTATCAGTCTTGAACTCTACAACGCCATCCGGTCTTAAGATTTGGTCATATCTTCCAAGGAACTGCCTTGATGGAAGACGCCTTTTAGCGTGCCTGTCCTTAGGCCAAGGATCTGAGAAGTTAAGATAAATCTTATCTACCTCCGCCGGAGCAAATACTTCCGTTATATCTTCTGCATCCATTCGGATGAACTTAACATTTGGTAAAAGAAGCTGTTCCTGTTTCTGGATCGCTCTGAGAAGTACACTTGAATACTTTTCTATACCTACATAATTGATATTGGGATTCAGTGTAGCCAGGTCCATGAGGAATCTGCCCTTTCCCATTCCAATCTCAATATGAAGTTCATTGTCATTGCCAAAAATTTCTTTTTTCCAAAGACCTTTTAGTTTCTCCGGATCCTTAACAGTAAAATTGCTATCAGCGATCACCTCACGTGATCCTGCGATGTTTCTTAAGCGCATTCCTTACCCTACCTGTAATTCTTATAAGAGAATTTTACAACATTTGAGGAAAGTTGAAAAGTTAGCTATTTGAGATTTTAATATTTCTTCAAATATTGTATTATTTACATACTATGGATAATTCATTTAATAGGAAAAGAAACAATTTCATATATAAGAGTTTTCTTTGCGCGGTAGCTTTTTTGCTGACTGTTACATCTCTTTCTATAAGTGCTCACGCAGAAACAGTTGATTATGCCGCCCTTGCCCAGGAAAGAAAAGCACTTCCAATTCAAAGTAATGACATTGCAAACTGGCCTGAAGGGCCTGAAGTTTCTGCAGAATCTGCAATTGTAATGGAAGCCGAGACAGGCACCATCCTCTACGCAAAAAATATTCACGAAGAGCTTTATCCTGCAAGTACTACCAAGATAATGACTTGTCTTTTGGCTGTTGAAAATGCAAGTCTGAGCGATAATATTACCTTCTCAAACGATGCTGTTTTCAGTGTTCCAAACGACGGTTCAAGTATAGGAATGGATGTTGGTCAGTCCATCACTTTGGAGCAGGCGCTCTACGGAATAATGGTCGGTAGTGCCAATGAAGTTGCCAACGCTGTTGCCGAGCATGTTAGCGGCAGCATAGATGATTTTGTAAAACTCATGAATGATACGGCAAAGAGTCTTGGCTGCACCAACACTCATTTTGCCAACACTAACGGACTACAGGACGATAATCACTACACCAGCGTTTATGACCTTGCCCTTATCTCAAAAGAGTTTTTTAGCAATGAACTTTTATGTAAAGTTGGAAATACACCAAGATATCATTTCGAGCCCACTGCTACTCAGCCTGATGACTTTTATCTGAATAACAAGCACAAACTAATTACAGGTGAGATAGCATATGACGGAATTGTGGGCGGTAAGACCGGATATACAGATCAGGCCCGCGAGACTCTTGTGACCTGCGCAGAAAAAAATGGAATGAAGCTTATCTGCGTTGTATTCATGGAGGAGTCCCCGACACAGTTTACAGATACGGTTACTCTTTTTGATTATGCGTTTAATAACTTCCATCTGGTTAATGTTGCAGATGAAGAAACCCGCTATATGCCGGATGACTCACTTTTCTTTGAATCTGACCACGATGTTTTTGGTAAATCAGGAACCATCCTAAAGCTTGATGATAGTAGCGTTATTGTACTTCCCAAAACATCTCAGATTACTGAAGCCGACTACGAAGTTACCTACGACTTAAGCGATGAGGAAAAGGCTGAATATCCTACGGGAATTGCAAAGGTTGATTACACCTACCACGACGTAGCTATTGGAAATGCCATGATCTGCTACTCCGAAAACGCTGCTGCAAAGGGTGAAGAAACAAATACTCCAACAATAAAGCCTATTTATATAAATGTAAAAATACTCTTTATTATTGCTGCAGTCTTCGTCCTGATCATGACTATAATAGGAACCTCTTCCTCAAAAACTGTTCGCAACCGCAAGGGAATCAGTAAGAGTGACAGGATCCGCTACAACAGAAGAAAACGAGAATTTAACAAAAGTAATAAGAAGATCAAATTTTAATTAATAAGAAAAGCTGTGAAGAATGATTGTATCCTTCACAGCTTTTTTATTTATTATATGAGCTTCTCTACGCAAGCAGCAACATTTTCCATTTTCTCTGTAGGCTCAAAACGAGCAACAACATTTCCATCTCTATCAATTACAAACTTTGTGAAGTTCCACTTGATATCAGGATTATTCTTGTAATCCTTGTCGATCTTCTTAAGCATTACACTCATTGCAAGAGCTGAAGGGCTTTTTCCAAATCCTTCGAAACCTTTCTGCTCCTTGAGGAACTTATAAAGTGGAAGCTGGTTCTCACCATTGACATCTGACTTTGTCATCTGTGGGAACTTTGTGTTGTAATGAAGCTGGCAGAACTCGTGGATCTCTTCATCTGTTCCTGGAGTCTGACCTGCAAACTGATTGCAAGGGATATCAAGAACTTCAAATCCCTGGTCATGGAACTTTTCATACATCTCTTCGATGTCCTTATAGTGAGGTGTGAAGCCGCATCCTGTAGCTGTGTTAACTACAAGTACTACCTTGCCCTTAAACTGATCAAGCTTAACTTCGTTGCCCTGGTTGTCTGTTACTGAATAATCGTAGAATCCCATGTTTATACCTCCAATTTTTCGATTATATAAAATTTAATTGCGTTCATGTTTGATAAGATTATATTGTGTGCAATCTAAAATGTCAATACCTATTGCAAATATTTTTTCTTCATTTTATAGTTTATAGGAAAGAGCTTAGTATTGGGGGTATTTTTAGATGATTTATAAAGAATTTAGAATTTCTGAAGAGGGTTCTTTGGATTATGCAAAACTCAATGTTTATATCCAGGAACCATCCGAATCATTAAGCATTAGCAAAAGGCCACTTATCCTTTTATGTCCCGGTGGCGCTTATGCATATACATCAGATAGAGAGGCTGAACCACTTGCTTTTGCATTTATGGCAAAAGGCTTAAACGTAGCTATACTCAGGTATTCATGTGCACCTGCTGTTTTCCCTACTTCTCTTTTAGAGCTTGGAAGATCAATCCTCACAATCAGAGAAAATGCTAAAGAATGGGAAGTAGATGAGAATGCGATCATAATCGAAGGCTGTTCAGCCGGTGGACATCTTGCTGCAAGCTATGCTTGTATGTGGAAAAGAGATTTCGTATCCAAAGCTCTTCTTGGTGATACTAAAGACTCTTCAAAAGAAAAGCTTCGTCCAAACGGACTTATGCTCTGCTATCCTGTAATTACTTCAGGCAAATTCGCTCACAGAGGTTCTATTGAGAATCTTCTTGGTGACCGATATGAATATATGAAGGAAGACATGTCACTTGAGAATCAGGTAAACAGTGATGTTCCAAAGACATTTATATGGCACACCTTCACTGATGGCAGCGTTCCTGTTGAAAACTCTCTTTTATTTGCTACTGCACTTAAAGAGCAGAATATCAACACTGAACTTCACATTTTCCCTGAAGGTGGACATGGACTCTCACTGGCAAACAAGCTCACTCTCAGCAATGGAGGCAATGAAGATGTTCCTTCAGCAGCCCCATGGATCGACCTTGCCACAACATGGCTTGACAGATTCTTTTGAAATAAACTGAAAGAGACTTTTTATGAGTAATTATATTGTTTTTGACCTTGAATGGAATCAAGGTGAAGCTCCGGCCGTCTCAAATGGTAAGACTTTAAATTTTGAGATTGTAGAGATCGGTGCCATAAAACTAAACGAAAAAAGACAGAAGATCGGTGAGTTCTCACGACTTATAAAGCCTCAGGTTCACACGCAGATGCACAAGATAACGGGAAAGCTCATCCATCTTTCTATGGAAGATCTTGAACAAGGCGCCCTTTTTCAGGATGCTGCGAGAGATTTCTTGGAATGGTGCGGCGAAAATCCAAAATTCTGCAGCTGGGGTCCACTTGATCTTAGGGAGTTCCAGTGCAATCTGGATTTCTTTGGACTTCCTCTTCTCTCTGACAGACCGCTCGCATTTTATGATGTTCAAAAGCTTTATAGTCTGTCTTTTGACGATGGTAAATCCCGTGTTTCCCTTTCTACCGCAGCAGAGGAAAAAGGCATAAATCTGGATTATCCATTCCACAGGGCTTTAGCTGATGCAGCTTATACTGCAGAGATTTTCAAGCTTCTTAGTGAGCGGATATTACAAAGAATTTCTTTTGACACGTATGTCACTCCAAAGACCAGGAAGCAGGAAATCAAGATTGTCTTTGACAACTATGAAAAATTCATCTCCAGAGAGTTTGATACCAAGGAAGATATCCTTGAAAACATGGAGATCATGAGCACCAAGTGCTATATATGCCATAAAAATATCCGAAGAAAGATAAAGTGGTTCACACCAAACGGCAAACACTACTACGCTGTGGCAACCTGCGATAAACATGGCTATATGAAAGCTAAGGTGCGTATCAAAAAAGCTGAAAACGGGCGACTCTTTGTGGTCAAAACCAGCAGATTCATTTCTCCGGATGAGCTCGAGGACATGAAAGCCAAACAAAAAAAGGCAAAAAAGAGACCAACACAATAATATAATGATTTAAAACAAAGGCTTTGAAAGTGATATATCTTTCAAAGCCTTTTCTATCATATGAACTTATTTACTGAAATAAATAGTCTGCCTTTTCTTGTGGTGTTCTGCATTCCCAAATATATGAATTTGCCATGACCTCTGACAGATACCCTGGCCCCTTCTTTTAGGTCATATCCGCCGCTGTATGCGGTTCTGCCGTCTATAAATACTGATTCACTTTCTATCAGCTTTTGGGCCTCTGACCTTGAAAGGTGATAAACAAAAGCCAGTATCGCATCAATTCTCTCTGATGCTACGCTTCCTGTTACTTCCTCAAATTTAGGTCTTATATTGCATTCATCTGATGTGACTATCTCACACTTTACAGATGTATGCTTTATCCTTATCAGTTCATTGCAGATCATCTGGGCAATATCCATTGTTGCAAATACGTATGCCACATCATCTCCGGTTAAGATATCGCCGAGCTGATCTCGTTCTATTCCAAGATTCATGAGTGACCCAAGATAATCTCTGTGGTTTAATTCATCAGCAAACTTCTTATTTACCGGCTTTATCCTTACGCAGCTTAAGACAGATGATTCACCTTTTTCCATCATTAGAAATGTTTCTTCATCCATATAATCAGGCAAAAAACATATCATTGCCCTTTCAGCTTCGTCAAATCCGCCGTATATAACATACTTGGCACCACAGTATTCATGGACATTGGACGATACGCCCTCAGCTGAGAGTATCTGATGAAACATAGCAATTTCAGATACTGATAAAAAATCTGTGTGGGTGACGAAGTTGTTCATATATGCCCTTGTGGCAAGATCTCTTACGCGCCCTGCAAGAAAATCTTTTGTTTTTTCTTCCATATTACTATCCGTTCTTTAGTACTTTATTGTTGGTGAATAGTAGGTCTGCCCGAAAATATCAGTGAAGCAGTATGTTTCAAGAACATCGCCTTCGCCAACAGGGAGATTCATAATGACCATATCGGACATAGGTCCTTCCACAGTCATCTCTTCTCCGAGCAGATATGCACCGTTAAATGTCTTATCATATGAGTAAAAATCACAAACAAAGTCTATCTTATCACCTTCTACCAGTTCTGTGGCATTTTTAGCGATAGTTTCAGTTTCTCCGTTCTGATAATCGCTGCAAGCACCTGCTACATAGCCATCTTCATTTTCTGAATCAAATACGATGATAAGGTTTGTTCTCTCTCCATTGAGGTAACATGGAACGCGGCCGGTGATCGCATAGTTATCTTCTGTTCCCTGAACATCAATAACATAATATGCCACAATCTGGTCATCAATAGAAAGCCATGTCTTATCTGACTGTGCAAGAAGGCATCCGTTGTCATCGATCTCAATCGCGTTGTCGCAGCCAAGCTCCACATATCCCTCTCCATCATCATAGAAGGTTTTATATGTAACATCTTTTACCTGTTGCCACTGATCTTTTGAGAGCTTGATTGCGTCTTCGCCAGTTGAAGCTTTGGTCCATACAAGCTTCGATGCATCAAACTGATTAGATGCGATGTAGCCGGCAGCCTGCTCAACATCAAGGCTCTTTCCAAGGAAAGCTGTATTGCCGGAAGTAAGTCCATCTATGCTGCTGAAATCACTTGATAAAAATGTTGTAAGAAGCTGCGTTATCATCTCAGCAGATGCACTTCCGCTTCCCTGTGATGACAGTTCGCCAAAAAGTGACGGAACAGGACTTGATGTACCGCCGGATGCAACCTGACCTGCAACTTCCATGGATGCAAAGTTCTGAATACATTTTGCATAATCATCATCCATGCCAATCGCGTCATAAGTACTAACCATGGAGTCGACTTTAGATGTCTTTTTATAAGGGAAGTAGATGGACAAGCCATAAGCATTTGTCATATTTGCGCTTGTTCTGTTGTACTTGATGGCACTCTTTAAAGTCTCCGCAAGTTCTTTTGACTCATCTGTTCCCATTCGGATTGCAAAGTCCACAAGGTCTATCTGATCGATCTTGGATGATGCTGCAAATTCTCTTGAACTGCTGCGGGCTGTAGAAACTTCTCTGTATTCATTGCCCTTTATCTTCTCTGTTGTATCTTTTGAAAAATCGGCAAGCTCTTTTGGCACTGTCTGTGAGAGCTCAGCAAGATCTATGATAGAAAGAGTTGTCTTCTGACCGGGACAGTTCTGGGCACAGGCATTTGTAAAATCGTCGATTATGTTCTTTCCTATGCTAAGGGTGTCCATTGATGTATTCTGTGACAGCTTCGTGAGCCAGTTTGTGTAATACCAGCCAATGCCAGGCTCTGTCTCTTCTGATGCTACCAGGTAATCAGCATAGTTAGAGACCACAAGGGCATTCTCAACAGTCGCCATGAGGCATGTATCAAATCCCACAAAATCAAAAGTTACTCCGCCATCTTTAAGAGCTGTATTTATCCCTGAAAGAGACATGGAACCTGCTGAAGCAAACTTCTCGTCATAGCCGTATCCACCTGTTGATCCGCCGCCATGATTCCAGAAAATGAGATCATATCTGTTTGCAGGGAAATTGCCGGCTGCCCACTTAATAAAGCTTGAGAGTGTTGACGGCTTTGTCATAGGAAGGTTTCCTATATTATCCTGCAAAAGAGACAGCTTACCATTTTTTACCTGATAGATCTGATTGGTTGAGCTTGAGATCACATTGTTCTGCCACTGCCTTGCTCCACCGGTATAGATGATGAGATTGATATTTTCTTCAAGGCTTGCTGCCATCATCTCCTGGATGTCTTTTGTCGCCATAGCGCTTCTGGATTCAAGATCCGCGCCGCACATGTAAACCATGATAGTAATGACGTCTTCGCCATCTCCAAGGATTGTTGTGCGTTTTGGACGGGCATTTTCATCCACTGCTGTGTTTAATTTTCCAGTATTTGCAGGCTCGCTCCAGGCTGCTGAAGATGAGCTTCCACCTGAATATGCACTGTATCCTCCAAAGAGCTGGCTAAGGGTAGACAAAGCTGATCCTGTTGAACTTGTTGAAGATACGCCGCTTCCTGTGGTAGTCTGGCTCGTTGTATTGGTAAACTCAGGCTGTGCAGTTTCCTCCGTTGTATAGCTGTCACCACCTCCAAGGAATGAAGTCAGCCCTCCGCCTCCTCCAAGCACAAGGATCAAAATGACAATTATCATAAACAGCGGGCTTCTGCCACCTGATCTCTGAGGCGTGCCAACTCCCGGATTCTTGCCCGCCGATGAGTAACCATCAGGATTTCCAACCGGTCCTGTTCCTAATGCTTCGCCTCTTCTATGAACGCCGGAACCACCCGTTCCTACATTTTTCTTTCTTCCAATTGGTTTATCTGCCATATTTCCCTCCCAGATGTTACATACCATTTTCTTTTTCAATTAAGTATAGTATACACTTTTTCAATTATTTTTTTACAGAGTTTCCTTTTTAGGTTCGTTTTAGGTAAGGGTTATATTCTAGATTCTGACTTACTATATACAAAACTAAGGAGGAAAAAGAGTTGATCATTGTCGATCATTTGACTAAAAGCTATGGTTCTACCCTGGCTGTAGACGATTTGTCTTTTACCATTGAAGACGGGCATATCTACGGATTTCTCGGCCCTAACGGCGCCGGTAAATCAACTACCCTGAATATCCTTACAGGTTGCCTTGCCGCAACAGAAGGAACCGTCAGAATCGGAGACTATGACATATTTGAAGACAGCAAAGAAGCCAAAAAACTGATCGGATATCTGCCTGAGATCCCACCACTTTATGTTGATCAGACTCCAAGAGAATACCTGGATTTCGTTGCAGAGGCCAAAAGCGTTTCCAAAAAAGACAGACCCGCTGAAATAGAGCGTGTCGCAAAGGAAACCAATATCGATCATGTTCTGGATAAGCCGATCAAATTCCTTTCAAAGGGCTACCGCCAGAGAGTTGGAATTTCTCAGGCACTTCTGGGCAATCCACAGATAATCATCCTTGATGAGCCAACTGTTGGCCTTGATCCCATGCAGATTCTTGAAATCAGGGAACTTATCCACAATTTGGGGCAAAAACACACAGTTATCCTCAGTTCTCACATTCTTTCTGAGGTTCAGGCAATCTGCGACAAGGTACTTATCATCTATAAAGGAAAGCTTGTGGCCTTCGACACCCCTGATAATCTGGGAAAAGACTCATCATCAGGCAGTGTTATAGAAATTGGTGCGGACGTTTCCACCGATGAGGCAAAAGAAATCCTTAAGGACATCCAGAATATAACCAGGTTTGAAGTCTGTGAAAGCGATGATGATCACACGCTAAAGCTCCATGTGGAAAACTGCGCTGTTACAGATATAAGCAAGGCTATATTCCGCGCCTTTGCAGCTAAGGATATTCCTTTGTTTAAGCTGAACCCTTTAAAGACAAACCTTGAAGATATCTTTATGGAGCTCACTTCAGAATCGGACGAAAACAACATTATAACTTTGGAGGAAAAAGAAATTGATAGCAGTATTACGGCATGAGCTTTCGCTATTCTACCACAGCATGACGGGGTATATCTTTGGTGCTTTTCTACTCCTTTTCACAGGAATAGGAGCTCTTTTATACAACATTAATGCATCAGTTGCGAATTTCGAATATGTACTGGATTTTATCTCGATCATATTTATAGTTTTAGTTCCAATTCTCACCATGAGAATTATTTCTGAGGAAAAGAAACAGAAAACAGATCAGCTACTGTACTCTCTACCTATAACTTCTACTGACATTATTGTCGGAAAGTTTTTATCTCTGTTTGTAGTTTTCCTCATTCCAATAGTAATTATTTGTATTTATCCACTTATCTTTGCGCAGTTTGGGGATGTGTATCTGCCCACTTCATACGGCTCAATGATCGCATTTATATTTATGGGCATGGCACTTATAAGCATGGGAATGTATATTTCAGCGCTGACTGATTCACAGGGAATCGCCGCAGGAATATGCGTTGCTTTCATGCTCTTTAATTATTTTTGTGCAAGCCTTTCTGACTATGTTTCAGCAACAGCAGTTGGCGCTCTTATATCTCTCATTGTTATCGCAGCCATTCTTGCTCTTGTTATCAGATACATGACCAGATCAAACATCATGGCACTGCTGCTTTTCGTAGTGTGCAGCATAGCTTCAGTAGTTGTTTACTTTGTTAATTCAGATCTTTTAAACAACCTCCTTCCAAATATTATGAAAAAGATATCCCTCTTTGAGAGATTTTCTGTTTTCGTAAACGGAATCTTCGACCTTACAGGAATTGTTTATTACATCAGTGTAATCGTATTTTTCCTGTTTTTATGTGTTCAGGCCCTTGAAAAGAGGAGGTACAACGGATGATCAGCATAAAGAATTCTCTTAATAGTGCACTTAATAAAAATAAGGAGGCTCTCACCAGTAAGACTGCAAAGATCGGAAGCTACAACTTCCTCATCACAGTCATCGTCCTTCTGATACTTATTGGTATAAACGTGCTTTTTAGTGCCCTTCCATCTACTATCACTCAGTTTGACATATCTGCAGCGCAGCTTTACTCCCTGACTTCCTCAACCAAGGTAGTTGTAAACAATCTGGAAAAAGATGTGACTATCTACTGGATTGTTCAGTCAGGCCAGGAAGATTCAGTAATTGAAAAGCTTCTTGATGTATACGACGATATGTCAGAGCACATCACTGTCGTAAAAAAGAACCCTGATGTGTATCCTACTTTTGCACAGCAGTACACTGAGGACTATGTTTCCAACAACTCACTGGTGGTTGAATGCGGCGATAAATACAGGTTCATCAGCTACAACGACATCTATGAAGTTGATTCCTCAAGTTATTACATGACAGGCTCTGCTTCTGCAAGTTTTGATGGTGAAAGCGAAATAACTACAGCTATTGATTATGTGGTTTCCGAAGATCTCCCTAAGGTTTATGTCCTTACAGGACACGGAGAAAGCGAGCTGTCTTCAACTTTCACTGACAGCCTTGAAAAAGCAAATATTGAAACTGAGGAGTTTTCTCTTTTAAATGTTGATGAAATACCTGAGGATGCGGATATGATCCTCATAAATTCACCAACTAGTGATCTTTCTTCTGAAGAAGTAACAATGCTTGAAGACTATATAGAAAACGAAGGGCATCTTCTTGTTCTATCCGGTCCTCTGCAGGATGATACAGATCTTTCTAACCTTCGTGGCATTATCGAAAGCCTTGGCGTATCTATAAATGATGGTGTTGTAGTAGAAGGAAACAGGGATTACTATGCTTTCTCCCAGCCGTATATTCTTTTACCTGAAATAGAGTCATCTGACATTACAGATGCGCTTATTAACGAAAAGAGTAATGTCATAGTACCTATCGCTTCAGGCCTTACAGTAAGTAGTTCATCAAGTACTTACTCTGTCACATCTCTTTTGACTACATCTGCTGACTCATTCTCAAAGATCGCAGGCTATTCACTTGAGACCTATGACAAAGAGGATGGCGATATCGACGGACCATTTTCACTGGCTGTTTCTGTAGCAAGTGAGCTTACTGATGGAAAGCTGGTCTGGGTTGCATCTGATGTAATGCTGGATGATGGTTATAACTCCTACTCTTCAGGCGCCAATGTGGACTTTATCATGAACTCAATTTCATGGATGATCGGCGAAGAGGAGACAATCTCAATCAGATCAAAGTCTCTTGATTACAACTATCTGACCATCAGCGAGACTGCAGCAAAGCGTATTAAGATCATAATGATCTTCATTCTTCCTATTGGCTATCTGGTTTACGGAATAGATGAGGTATTTAGAAGAAGGAAGGAGGGAAAAGCAGTTGAAGCGTAAAAAAACTCTTATTATATTATGTGCACTTCTCGTGCTCATTATCGGCGGGATAGTTATAGTAAATGCCGTCGAAAAGCATGTTGAAAGTATTTCAACTATAGATGAGGTTGTTTATGCCGCAGACGCTGAAAGTCTAACAGAGATAAAATGGACTTTCGAAGATAAGACACTGGACTTCGTAAAAACTGATGATGTCTGGACTTATTCAGGTGATGATTCTTTTCCTGTAGATCAGGAGGAGATTTCTTACCTGATAGAAAATTTTGCAGAAGTGCATGCGAGTTTCATTATTGAGGATGTTGAAGATTACAGCCAGTACGGACTTGATGATCCTGAGGCAGAGATCACATTTGTGACTTCGGATGGAGAAACTACTCTCTCCTGCGGAACTTTTTCAACTATGGATTCCAAAAGATATATCTCCATAAACGGCGGAACTGTATATCTTATCGACGATGACATTGAAGAGTATCTTTCTTCTGAAAAGGATGACTATCTTGATAACGATGAGATTCCTTATTACCAGCAGATCGAGTCCGTTGAACTTACAGGAGATAGTAACCTTTCGCTGATATATGAGGAAGATGCTACATATGACTATACTACAAGCTATAACTATTATTTAAAGGATGGCGATACTTACCTTCCTCTTTCTGACTCTTTTGTCACAAGCTTTTTGGGATATTTCACTCATATAACATTTTCTGATTACGTCACATACTGTGTCACTGACGAGGAGCTCTCTAACTGGGGATTTGATGCACCTTCTCTGACCATACATATAAAGGGATATGGCTACGACACTGATTTTACCGACGACAATGACCTGGGTGAAGAGGAAGATCACTATCTGTACTTTAAGAAGATTAATGATGAGACTATTTATCTAAGAGTTGATGAATCACAGATCATTTACTCATATACTGCTGAGGATTACGAAACTCTGACAGGCTATGATTATGAATCACTTCGCCCGACAGCAGTTGTTGATATCTCTGCATCACAGGTTCAGACCATCACAGCAAGTATAGATTCTGATCAGTACATTATTGATGCTGAAACAATCGATGACATCGTTACCTATACAGTTAATGGTTATGAAATCGAGGGAAGTACAATCGTAAGCGACATCACCTCTCTCAGCGTAAAAGAATTTGATTCTACTGAGGCTTCAGGCACTGACGAGTTCTCTGTCACTATTGTTCTTAACGATGAAGCTAATACTTCTCTTGCAATTTCTCTTTATAGAGTTGACGGTGACAGCTGCCTTGTAACTCTTAATGGAGAGACTCTTGGTCTCGTTGACAGAAGCCAAATGTCCACCCTAAAAGAGGATTTCATCACCACAATGCTCAATTTAGGAAAAGAAAGTACTGACGAAGCAGCTCAGGAAATATCAGATTAAAATATAAGAAAAAAGAACTCCTTGCCATACATTGGAAGGAGTTCTTTTTTCTTATAACTTATTTAGATTATTTTTCAAATTCTGCTGCAACTTTTTTAAGAAGATTTCTGATCTCCAAATGCTGTGGACATACATTTTCGCAGCCGCCACATTCTATACAATCGCTTGCCTTGCCTGCACCATCGGTTGTTAAAAGATCGTAGTACATTTTCTGGTTCCAGTCATTGAAGACATTCTTTGTATTAAGACAAGAAAATAATTCAGGAATCTTAATATTCATCGGACAATGATTTTCCTCTACGCAATAATGACATGCTGTACAAGGAATCATATCAAGTCCTTTGTAGATAGCTGTTACCTTGGCAACTGCTCCCATCTCTTCCTCTGAAAGAGGTTTGAAATCCTTCATGAAAGATACGTTGTCTTTCATCTGCGCCATATCGCTCATACCTGAAAGTACAACACGGATTCCTTCCTGGCTTGCAGCAAATCTGATAGCATAGCTTGCATTTGAAAGCTTAGATGGCATTTCATCAAAAACTTTCTGTGCCTCGTCAGGAAGCTTTATAAGGCTTCCGCCCTTTACAGGCTCCATAACGATACCAGGCTTGCCGTGCTTTCTGCACACTTCAAGGCACTTACGGCTCTGAACAGATGCATCTTCATAATCTACATAGTTCAACTGGATCTGAACGATCTCAACGTCAGGATATGTAGTAAGTATTTTATCAAGAACCTCAGGCTTATCATGGAATGAAAGACCTACATGCTTGATCTTTCCTTCTTTTTTAAGATCAAATGCTGTCTCATAAGCTCTGCATTTCTTGAAGTGCTCAAAATTTGTAGCATTCTGAGCATGCATAAGATAGAAGTCAAAATACTCAACGCCACATGCATCAAGCTGACTCTGGAAAAATGGTCTTATATCTTCTTCCTTATGGAAATAGGGTTCTGTGAGTTTGTCTGTTAAAAGATATTTTTCTCTCGGATATCTGCTTGTAAGAGCCTCCTTTATTGCCAGCTCTGACTTTCCATCAATATATCCATGTGCTGTATCAAAATAGTTGAATCCATTATCGATAAAATAATCAGTCATTTCTTTGAACTGCTCAATATCAACTTCTGAGCCGTTCATAGGAAGTCTCATACATCCAAAACCAAAAAAGGTCTTTATCTGTGGAAAAGAATTGTCCATCGCTTGCCCTCCGAACACTTAAAAAAATATGAAATTATTAGCCTACCCTATTAAATTTTATCATAGACAAATATTCAATTAGTATCCTTTTTTGTCATATTAAAGAGATTATTTATTAAGATGTAATACTCTCTTTATAATTGCGCTCCTTTACCGTGCTAAAATTAATCTGAACTATTGTAGGTAATCCACCAGATAAAATAAGAAGACTATGGAAAATATTAGTGAATCTGATTTACTAAATAACTTGATGACTCTGATTCCTGCCGGTATCTTCTGGAAGGACACAGACAGACGATTCCTTGGCGCCAACCAGATGTTTTTGGATTATTATAATCTAAAATCAGTCGATGAAATAATCGGTAAAACTGATGAAGACATGGGTTGGCATATTGATCCTGTGCCATTTAGAAATGTTGAGCTCAGGGTTATAGGTAACGGAGAATCTATACTTAACGTCCCCGGACAATGCATAGTTCAGGGAAAAGTTCGCAATATAAAAGCTTCCAAGTGCCCCCTTTTTTCTGACGGAAAGATTGTAGGGCTTATTGGTTATTTTTTGGATGTTACCGACGCTGTTCAGGAAAAGAACAGGCTGTCTGCTCTCTCGCAGACAGATGATCTCACAGGTGTTTTGAACCGCAGAGCTTACAACGAAATTGTGCTCCAGTATGAAGAACAGTACAAACAGAATCATACTGATTTTGTTTTATACATGATAGATCTGGATGATTTTAAAACTGTAAACGACAACTACGGTCATGAATATGGCAATCTTGTTTTGCAGTCAATCTGTAAAAGCCTTACTGTTGCTGCATCTGATAACTGTGTGCTATTCAGATACGGGGGCGATGAATTTGTTGTACTTCATCAGCTTCAGTCAGAAGATGAGATAGAATTACTTCAAAAGCGCTTCATCAGAGCAATTGATGGCCCTAGAAATCTGGATGGCGCCAAATTTTCAGTAAAGGCTTCCGTTGGACATGCACTTTACTCCGAAACCACTTCTCTTCTATCTCTTATAGAACTTGCAGACAAAAGAATGTACGAAATGAAAAAACAACATAAAGCATCAAGATAAGACCTCCCGCGCTGTGCGAGAGGTCTTTTGATATTACATTATTTCTAATGTTCCTGCTGTAATGAGTTTTCCTGACTTTCTGTCGAATAAAAGAATGTCTTTTCCCTTGATATCAATATTTGCATCCTGTCCAATAAGATAAATTGAATTACCGAATATTACACTGGTGAGAAGGAATTCTCCTACTCTGAGCTTTAAAGTAGATTCCATACCTGTAGGCATCGCACCATATATCTTGGTATTTATCTTTCCGCTTGGCTCGATATCAATTGCTTCCGGTCTGATTCCAAGAACAAAATCTTCATCTGTAATAACAGGTTCGTCCATGATACTCTCGTCCTGCTCTTCCACCTTTTGAACATGGTATTTGAAAACTTCATCCTTGTTGCTCTTTTCAACAGCGCCTTTCTTCATAAGTCTCTGGCGCTCAAACTCCTGCTTATCAGCATCTTCTTTATCCCTTGCTGCTCTCCAGTCAGATAAGAGAATCTTTTCATTTGGAACAAATTTTGCCTTATGCTCACCCAAGATATCAAGAACAACACTGCCATCCTCCTGCTGTTTTCCTTTTCCATCCACAAAGTTCATTGAAGGATTACCAACGAAATCTGCTACAAAGAGATTTGCAGGTCTGTTGTAAACATCAAGAGGTGCTGCATACTGCTGAAGGACACCGTTACTTACAAGGCATATTCTTGTAGCAAGGGTCATAGCTTCCATCTGATCATGGGTAACATATACAAATGTGCTCCCCGTTTCCACATGGAGTCTTTGCAGCTCATATCTCATCTCCAAACGGAGCTTTGCATCAAGGTTTGACAGCGGCTCATCCATGAAAAGAACCTGTGGCTCCGGGGCAAGAGTTCTTGCAATTGCTACTCTCTGCTGCTGTCCACCGGAAAGCTCTGCAGGATATCTGTCCATAAACATTCCAATCTTAACTATTCTTGAGCAGGCTCTTACCCTTGAATCTATTTCTTCTTTGGTGAGCTTTCTGGTTTCAACGACTACATTTCCACCTTTTGTAACCTGGAACTTTTCGTTGAGATCTTTACCTTCACTCTTTAGCTTCTTTTTTATCTCTGAAAGCTTTGCCTCATACTCAGTTGCCCTGGCCTTGGCCTGTGTATCAGGATCCTGTGACTGATGGATTCCAAGTGCAAACAGTTCTTTTGCCGTATAGATTGAAAGGCTGTAATTATCAATAAGCTTTACATATGCTTTGTTCTCATCGAGCTTTCCATTTTTATCGCGGCACTCTTCTACAATTTCTTTTATCTTTGTGCCATTCTGAAGAGCTCTTATTATGTCGCCGGCTCTTTTTGCCTCAACATCTAAAACCGGCATTTCTTCGTTAATATTCTTAAGGCCAAAAGAGATATTTTCATAAACTGTCATGTTAGGCCATAACGCATAGTTCTGAAAAAGAAATCCTACCCGTCTCTTGTTGGCTGGCACATTGATTCCTGCATTTGAATCAAATACAACTTTATCACCGATTGTGATTCTGCCTTCAGTAGGTGTCTCAAGTCCTGCGATCATTCGAAGGATTGTTGTTTTTCCACATCCTGAAGGTCCTAAAAGTGTAATAAAAGAATTATTTGGAATATTGAGGCTTACGTTATCAACGCCAAAGAATTTACCCCAACGCTTTGTTATGTTTTCTAAAACTATTTCTGGCATGATCACTTTCCTCCTATGCCGCTGTCAAGGCTGGCGCCTGTGAGCTTGTTTACTAATGTGTTAAACACAAGAATTGTGACGATAAGTATCAGGTTTATTGCGCTTGAGAATGCGTAAAGTCCCATTTCATCAAAATAATCAAGTGTTGTTGAAAGGATGAAGCCCTGTGTACAAAGAAGAAGGAACAAGGACAATTCACGAAGACATGTCATAAAGGGAAGAAGATATCCGCTGATAATTGATGACTTCTGAATTGGAATGATGATCCTTGTCATTCTCTTTATCCATGGTGTGTTCATGATAATTGCCGCCTCTTCCAGCTCGTTGCTTATCTGAAGCATGGAATTAAGGGAACTTCTTGAAGCAAATGGTATGTATTTTACTACGCCTGCAATTATCAGAAGTGTATATGTGTTAAACAGATTTATGTGCTCGTTGGAGAACAGGATAAAGAATGCTGCTCCAACTGCGATTGAAGGCATAAGATATGGGAGAAATGCAACGTTGTTAACGTAGTTTGCCCACTTATTTCTTCTCTTTTTAGCAACGGCATAACCGATGAGAGTTCCGATGGTTCCTGCAATAAGTGCGCATACAACCGCCAAGAACAGTGTTCCAAAGAACGCATGCCATATGGTCTTGTTGTAAAGGATTCCGGACTGTCCATACATGCCGTTTTCTGTAATGTTTTCGTTAGTTACCCACCACTTTGTTGTGAGGTGTGCCAGATTTCCTGTGTATAGGAAGCTGTAATCTCCCGGGTTTGGAAGGAATGTTTCCAGTGCAAAAAGAACTATTGGCCATATGCTCGTAAAGAATGTGATTATTATAAAGATTATTCCTACAAGATATTTTCCAATCTTTCCTATTGTGAGCTTGGTTAGCTGCCCTGACTTTCCGGTAACTGTGGTGTAATTTTTCCTGCTCTTTAAGCTCATCTGATTGAGACCTAAAATAAGCACTCCAAATACCATCATGATGATTGCAAGAATACTGGCTTCACCAGTGTATTTTGCGTTCATAGAGATATATTTGGTAGAAAGGGTTGTTAAGCCCAAATAGTGAGGAACAGGGTAACTACCTACTGCACTTCCGAAAACAAGAAGAATTGTAGATAAAATTGCTGGTTTAACCATCGGCAAAGTTATCTTTGTGGCAATTTTCCACTTGGGAGTGTCAAGAATCTTAGCAGCTTCTTCCAAGTTGGGATCCATATTCTGGAAAATACCACCGATGAGAATGTAAGCAAATGCTGAATAGTGCAGACCCAAAACTATAATGCTCGGGAAAAGCCCCTTACACCACCATAACGGCATTGTTATTCCGAATATTGAAGCTAGAAGCCCGTCTGAAGTTCCGCAAACAACACTGCTGTCGAAGAGGTTTTTCCAAACGACAGATAATGTCCATTGAGGCATTATGTACGGGAAAATGAAGATTGAACTCAAATACTGCTTAAACTTCATATTGGTTCTTGTTACCAAGAACGCGAAACCACCGCCGTATACTATGGCTACTAAACAAGAAAATACAGCCAAAATGGTAGTATTCAGTAAAGGATGCCATAGGTTTACCCATGAATATTTGCTTGTGAAAATATCAACGTAGTTTAGAAATGTATAACCAGTTACTTTTCCGCTTAAATAAGCATCTAAGGTCCCTGGGTGTATTTTTATGGTATCTTCAACAATAGCTATAATTGGGGCTACCGTTGTAAAGGTAAGCAAAATACCAAAAATAAACAGAATGACATTCTGAGGCTTAGAAAAATAAGTTTTAATGCTGTTTATAAATTTATTACCATTATTATTCTGCATAAAAAACTCCTTAATCAGCCATCAGGTCTATCCAGCGACCGATTGTAAAGGCTACTTTGGTGCAATATTCAGGGTCTTCAAGCACAAGGCAGCCACAGCCTTTTTGAGAGCTTTCCCACCAATACTTACCTCTGTCATTCTTT
>JAEEGH010006853.1_pt1 | contig 27714 bp, 22 predicted proteins | sample 9134181 | NCBI WGS metagenome assembly JAEEGH01 (sample SAMN16246544, study PRJNA631951) | gut metagenome | biome: gut microbiome; feature: rumen; material: DP-attached | host: Bos | place: Iran: Karaj | collected 2018-10 | reverse complement strand
TCCCGTGAAGCTCGACGGACTGGGCATCTTCTCGCCCGGACTGCAGGCGTCGAAGGGTGGCTCGGAGAGCATCGAGGGCTTCGACCCGAGCGCGATGATCGAGGGCATCCGCATCAACTTCCGCCCGGAGGGCGCTGGCTTCGTCGACGACAAGCTCGACAAGAAGACGCTGAAGGACGCTGCCGTGTTCAAGATGAACGACTACGTGACGGTGAAGCACAAGACGGTGGACGGCAAGGACGTCACCTACCAGGAGCGCATCCCGCTGTCGCAGTACGGCATCAGCCAGGCAGAATCCGACCCGGAGCCCGAGCCTTAAACAATGGAATCAATGGGGACAGGGATTAACAACCCTGTTCCTGTTGATTTTTGAAACAACGGATTTTTCGGATTTAAGCTCGACTGATCATCAGCAACTTAGATAATCCGTATAATCCGTTGTTTTTTTAATAAATCTTGTTATTTGGCACTCCCTCTTTTTGTGCCTAACAAATTTTTTTCGTAACTTTGGCTTTGCCGAAGTTACTTGGTCTCGACAAAAAAGAAACAATTTCTTTGTTTTGCGCTCGACTTTTCGTAACTTTGCAACAGAAAAGAACATATATTCTACAAACCTCTGCCACGATTTGGCGTTTGCTGGTAGGATAAAGAGAATGTGGAATAAATATTACAAGGAAGACAAATAATGAGAGATTTTGCAGCAATAGATTTATAACTACTGGTGCAGCCAGGTGCATGGGCTCTGTCGTGAAGACACGGAGGAAGCTCCTGTGTTCCCACTTGCCGATGCAGAAGCCTGTGCGTGGATAGCAAGGGAGATATTGTAGTCTCTACCGTGCAGATGGTTCCAAAGGCTTGTGCACGTGGATATGTGAGGCAATCGGGATAAAAGAAAATCGGAAATCCCTTTGTTTATTGGGGTTTCCGAAGTTTTTACAGTGATTCCGTTGGGACTCGAACCCAAGACCCACAGCTTAGAAGGCTGTTGCTCTATCCAGCTGAGCTACGGAACCAACGTGGATTTTTGGAAATCGGGTGCAAAGGTAGGTATTTTTTAGGAGACTACCAAATAATTAGCGCTTAAATTTCCGATGAGGGTGGGGAGACTGGGACTTCTGAGGCCTCTGGGAGGGCTGGGACTGATTCTTGTACCAGAAGAAGTATTGGTTCTGGGCTTTCTTCTCCTCGGGCGTCTTGGCGCTGAAGACGGGCTCCAGGGTGTAGGGGTCGTAGCCGGTGTACCACATCTCGGTGGCAATGGTCAGGGGGGTGGGCGTGAAGTCCTGCACCTGCTCCAGGTGGAATCCCAGACGGCGAGTGATGGCTGCCAGCTGTTGCATGTCCTGCTCGTGACAGCCGGGGTGGCTGGAGATGAAGTAGGGGATGATTTGCTGGTTGAGGTGCTCCTCACGGCAGATGCGGTCGAAGATGCGCTTGAACTCCTCGAACTGGCTGAATGGTGGTTTGCGCATGTAATGGAGCACCCTGTCGCTGGTATGTTCGGGAGCCACCTTCAGACGTCCGCTGACATGGCGGGTGATGAGCTCTCGGGTGTATTCCCTGGCTGCTCGGTTGGCAGCCTCGTCCTTGCTCTTGTGCAGCAACAGGTCGTAGCGCACACCACTGCCGATGAAGCTCTTCTTAATGCCGGGAAGGGCATCGACGGCATGGTAGACATCGAGCAGCTTGGAGTGGTCGGTATTGAGGTTGGGGCATATCTGCGGATGGATACAGCTGGGGCGCTTGCACTTCTCGCAGGCATTGAGGTTGCGACCGTGCATACCGTACATGTTGGCAGAAGGACCTCCGAGATCGCTGAGATAGCCTTTGAAGTCGGGCATCTGGATAATCTGCTTCACCTCTTTTAATATACTTTCCTTCGAGCGGCAGGCAATGAACTTACCCTGATGGGCAGAGATGGTGCAGAAGGCACAGCCTCCGAAACATCCGCGGTGGATGTTGACCGAGAACTTGATCATCTCGTAGGCAGGTATGCACTTGCCCTTGTACTTGGGATGGGGCTGACGGGTATAGGGAAGGTCGAACGAGGCGTCGAGCTCCTCGGTGGTCATCGGAGGGTAGGGGGGATTGACTACTACGGTCGACCCCAGGGAGAACCCTGGGGGACGGGGGCTCTGGAGAGGCTGGAGGATGCGCTGGGCGTGCATCATGTTCGACTGTTCCTCCACTTGGCGGATGTTCTCGGCTTGTGCGCGTTTGTTACGCAGGCATTCTTCGTGGCTATGGAGCACGATGTCGTCTGGCTCCGGGGTGATGTCGGAGGAGATATAGACGGTCTGGGGAATGTCGTGGGGGATGCTGACGGGAAAACCGTCAGCCACGGGCTGAGATTCGGGGGTAGGTACGGAGGCGGGCTGGGATTCAGGGGTAGGTACGGAGACGGGCTGGGATTCAGGGGTAGGTACGGAGGCGGAATCGGACAGTCGGCGGGCTATCTCAATAATCGGCTTCTCGCCCATGCCGTAGACGATGATATCGGCTCCCGAGTCGCAGAGAATGCAAGGACGCAGACGATCCTGCCAATAGTCGTAGTGGGTGACGCGACGAAGGGAGGCCTCTATGCCGCCTAAAACGACGGGGACGTCAGGGTAAAGCTGCTTCAGGATCTTGGTATAGACGATGGTGGGGTACTCGGGGCGCATGTCATGGCGCCCATCGGGACTGTAGGCATCCTCAGAGCGCAGTCTGCGAGCGGCAGTGTATTTGTTCACCATTGAATCCATGCAGCCAGGGGAGATACCGAAGAACAGCCGCGGACGTCCCAGTTTCTTGAAGTCGCGGTAGTCGCCGTGCCAGTCGGGTTGTGGGACAAGGGCCACCCGGAAGCCTGCCGCCTCGAGGGTGCGACCTATCACTGCTGCCCCAAAGGCCGGATGGTCGACATAGGCATCAGCAGAGAAGAGGATGACATCCACTTCATCCCATCCCCGTAGTTCCAACTCCTTCTTCGTCGTTGGCAGAAAGTCGGTCAAGCGAGGCCCACCCAAGCCCATTCCCGAGCTTTGCTCGCCTACCCGTAGCCTTTCCCGAAGGGAGGGTTGTTTGGTTACTTGATGCGATATGTCGTTTCTCCGATTCTCTGCCATAATTTAACTATTTTACATCCCTCCCTTGGGAGGGATTGGGTGGGTCTTTAGTTAAATGGTGTCCCCTGGAAGGCACGTGTGGTCATGCCCAAATCGTCGTTGCCCCTGTTCTTCCAATTGATATAGAGCGTGACGAGCTGCTGCAGGCCATAGGCTTTCATATTAGGGTGATAGATGACGTCAAGGCACAAGTCGAGCAGGCGCTTGTCTTTCCCTGTCTCTGACTCCAGCATAGAGCGGATGTTCAGTTTCAGTTTGTTGAGCACATCCTCGTCGACATAGCCGTTGGAGTCGATGAGGTCTCTGAAGAACTGGTAGTCTTCAATGGTCTGCAGGTGCTGCTCGTTTACCTCGATGCTTCGGGTACCAGATGAGTTTGCTTGGATTTTTGCCATAGTTCAAAGGGTTTTAGTGTTATTTTATTAAATAGGTTAATATTCCTTTCATGATGGAGGCCTGTACTGCTGTCGACTTGATGCACTCGAAGGGGAACCCCATGGTAAACGTGCGGTAGTCTTTGCCGTTGTAGGCCACAGCAGCCCCGTAGCCATCGGCATAGGCCATGGGGATGATGGCATCGTCGCAGGCCTGCAGGATATCGGGATGCTGTGCTGCATAGTGCTGCTCGTTCAGGTGACGGTAGAACGACAGGGTGGTGCCCAGGCCGTTGACCTCTTCTTCCTGCGACTCGTCCTTGCCAGCATAGCGGCACTTGAGGATGCGCTCCAGGAAAACCTGGTCGTTCTGGCTGGTCATGTCGCTGCCCACGTAGGCACCGCTTACCAGCAGATTGCCTCCCCCTCGGGTATAGCTGGCCAGCCAGGTCTGCATGGCAGGGGTGAACGCCTTGTAAGGCAGCAGGCTGTGTCCGTCGTTACACTCCAGGCCGAGTATCAGGTCAACGGCACTGTAGTCGTCGGAATTAACCGTTGGCAGGGCTTCTGCCGAACAGCTTACAATGTTGTAGTAGCCTGCCTGACGGATAGCTTCAGCATGGGTGCGTATGTAGTTGAGGTCGTTGCCAGCGATAAAGTTTCCAGCCAGTTCCTCGTTGCCATAGCCTAATCCGATAGCATCCAGCACTCCCATCTTGTCTTTCCTGAATACAGTCTGCTGTCCCAGCCATCCAGCCGTCCGTCCCAAGGTTACGCCAATATCGTTGTTAAGCAGGAATCCCTGCAGGGAGTCGTTGTCAATGACTGCTGGCGACGACAACCTGTGGAAGCCGTTGACAACGAGCACCGTTGTACTCTTACGGCTGTTGAACAGGGCAGACACCACCTCGGAGGTGAAGCTCTCGCCCCCACGGTTGATGGCTGACACCTGGAAAGAATAGGCTACGCCGGGCTTCAGACGTGTGGTATAGGAGGTGCCGCTGACCTGTTCTCCATTGTTGAAACCACCGCTGCCAGTAGCTGTATAGACAATGAATTCCGTGGCCTTGGCTGATTCTTCCTGCGGGTCGTCGGTAGGCTGCCACGACAGGCGCACCTCTCCTTTCCTGAGATTACTGAATTCCACCTTCAGGTGGGTAGGTGCCAGGGGTGCCACCACGCATTTCTCGTTGTGGGCATCGTTCACGTAGCGCAAGATGGTCTTGTAGATGGAACGTGCCAGGGTGAACTTGAAATTGGGATCCTGTCCGTAGCGCATGTCGGGGAAGCTCTGGTGTGACATGGTCTCGAAGATGGCACTGGGAACCTCTGGCAATCGGGTTTCAGAGTAGTTGCGGTCGCGTAGTTCGCGTATGGGCCAACTGATGCCAAACCGGGCACGGAGATCCTTCTCGGCATTGGAAAGCAGGTTGCTGGCAAGTGTCCTGGACATAGAACGTGGCAGTCCGCAGTTAAAGAGGTTGCTGCCATCCTTTTCTGTGGTGTGGATGGCCAATGCCCCATAGAGGGAACACCCGTCTTTGTTGTAGCCCGCATCGCTGTGGACAGCCAGCGACAGCTCTATGGGAACGTGGAGTCCTTCGCGGTTAGGCACATAGCAGGAACCTCCCGCCAGCAGGTTCTCTGTGAGGGATCGCACGTTGATGTCGTCGCCATAGTCGTTCTGTCCGTTCTTCGTGCTGTAGACGCTGAAAGGCATGCCCGCCCACTGGCAGTAGTAGCGTGCGGCTTCAAGGCATCGTGGCAGTCCGCTTACCTTCCCTCCGCGTTCAATATTTCCCATGCCGCCTCCGAAGCGTACAGCATCGGCAGTGACGATACCACTACGATGGCGACTTTGGTTGGTGAGCGTCACGCAGTTCCACTCGTTGCAGCCCTGGTCAAAGTCGAAGGTGCCGAGATATACCCAGGTGCCGCCGCCCATCTGCTGGTTGACGAGGAACTCGGTCTGCTCCCCTTGATGCCATACCGTATAATGGGCATCGTCGATACTGCCCTCAACAGTCTGGTAACTCACGTAGACAGCGTAGCGTCCGGCTTCAGGGATGGAAGGCTGGTAGATAATGCTGCTGCGCTTCGACTTGCTGGTCGTGGTCTCTGCCATGCGTGCAGTACCAGCCTCAAACGGATTCTCACCGTCAATGTAATGGCCTGCGTGGATGGCAAAGCCTTTCATGCCGGTATCCTGCCAGGGATGGCGGAAACCCGCTTCACGATAGCCGAACAGGTTATGGTGGTCGTCGTTGTCGACAATGACCTCATAGCGCTGCCAGTCGCGCTCTCGTGGCGTGAAGACTACAGCTCCTGCCCGTTCTAACATGGGAATGAGGTAGGGCACTACGATGGTCTGCGTAAAAAGGTCTTCGGTAGTGCAGAATAGATTGGGGCGCTGCCAGATCCACTGGTCTTTCGTGTTGTCATAATATCGGCCGTGACTGGCCCAGACGGTAAGGTGCCGGTTGTTCAGTCCTTTTGAAACCTTATAGGGCTTGGATATATTCTCCACCCAGGGAGCACCCTCGTAGTTGATATGGTTCCAGGACTGTGCGGATAGGGTAAATGCCAGAGACAGAAATGTGATGATGGTCAACAACTTCTTCATGAAACATCTCCTATCGTAAAGTTATTCGGAATCTTCCCCTTGAAATCCTTGAAGTAGAGCTTGATTTCGCGCATCTGTTCCTCCAGGTTTCCATTGGGAATAATGGTCTTGGTACACTGGATATGACGGCGCTCGTAGTCGAGACCATATAATAGGATAGGTATGCCGGCTTTCTGGGCTATGAAATAAAAGCCCTTCTTCCAGTCGGGGTTGGGAGAGCGCGTACCTTCGGGGGTGATGCAGAGATGGAACTCGCTGGCAGCCTTTGCCGACTCTGCCATGGAGTCGGTCATGCTGGTGTGCTTCTGCCGATAGACGGGAATGCCACCCATACGGCGGAAAATAGGGCCTAACGGCCAGAAGAACCATTCCTTCTTCATCAGGAAATTGCTCTTCATGCCACGGGCACCAATGTATAGCTGCCCCATCAGAAAGTCCCAGTTGCTGGTATGGGGAGCCAAACAGATAATAAATTTGTCGGGATGGTCTTCGGTAACTTCTGCTGTCCATCCCCAACGCTTATACAACAGCCAGTTGCAAAACTTCTTCCACATCGTCGTGTAGTTCTTTAATTACAGATTGTTGATCTGGTCAATGATTTCATCAGCCTCTGCGCTGAACTTCTCGCGCAAATCCTTGTAGTAAGCCTTCGTACTCATACCGGGCTCAGGATGCGAAACGCGAGCAATGTATTTGCCATGTAGCTTGATGATACTGAACAATACAGCGTCAGCGTTGTCGAAATGTTGTTCGTTACCATAGAGTGATGCGGCTACGGCTTCTGCAAACAGTTCTTCACAGATGATGTTGATTGCGTGTTTTAGTGATCGTTTATTCGCCATAATTGTATACCGTTTGTAATTTCCAGTTAGCAAAGATAACAAATAATCTTCAAATGGCAAGGACTTTCATCAAAAAAAAATATAAAAAGTGGTTTTTCTTTCTCTTTCTCAATGAAAATGCGTATTTTTGCACGTCGAAATTTCATTATTCATATAACAAAGACAAAGAAATTATGGAAAAAAGTGCATTGCAGATTGCAAGAGCTGCCTATCAGCCAAAGTTGCCGAAGGCTCTTCAGGGTGCAGTAAAAATCAAGGAAGGTGAACCTACCCAGAGTGTAGGCGACCAGGAAGAAATCAAGAAGTTGTTCCCCAACACCTACGGTATGCCTATCGTAGAGTTTGAGCCCGCTACTGAGGCCAACCACACCAAGATGAACGTTGGTATCATTCTCAGCGGTGGTCAGGCTCCTGGCGGTCACAACGTCATCACAGGTCTTTTCGACCAGATTAAGAAACTGAATCCTGAGAACCGCCTCTATGGCTTCATTCTTGGCCCTGGCGGTTTGGTAGACCATAATTATATGGAGCTTACCAAGGAGATTGTCGACGAGTATCGCAACACCGGTGGCTTCGACATGATTGGTTCTGGACGTACCAAGCTGGAGAAGGTTGACCAGTTTGAGAAGGGTCTGGAGATTATCCGTGAGCTCAACATCAAGGCTATCGTAATCATCGGTGGTGATGACTCCAATACCAACGCCTGTGTGCTGGCTGAGTACTATGCTGCCAAGAACTATGGCGTACAGGTCATCGGTTGTCCGAAGACGATCGACGGTGACCTGAAGAACTCTCAGATTGAGACCTCGTTCGGCTTCGATACCGCTTGTAAGACCTATTCAGAGCTCATCGGTAACATTGAGCGCGACTGTAACTCTGCCCGTAAGTACTGGCACTTCATCAAGGTAATGGGTCGCTCTGCTTCCCATATCGCCCTGGAGTGCGCCCTGCAGACCCAGCCCAACATCTGTCTCATCTCTGAGGAGGTGGAGGCAAAGGCTCAGAGCCTCGACGATATCGTTACTTACATTGCCAACGCTGTAGCCACACGTGCTGCCGATGGTAACAACTACGGTACTGTTATCATTCCTGAGGGTGTCATCGAGTTCATTCCCGCTATCAAGAAACTCATCGCTCAGCTCAACGACGTACTCGCTCTGCCTGAGGCTAAGGAGATTAGCCGCGACGAGCAGGTTGACTTCGCCAAGAGCCACCTCACCGCTGAGAACCTCGCTGTCTTCAACAGTCTGCCCGTAGGTGTTGCCCGTCAGCTGGCTCTCGACCGCGATCCTCACGGTAACGTACAGGTATCGCTCATCGAGACTGAGAAGCTGCTCTCTACAATGGTTGCCCAGAAGCTCGAGAAGATGAAGAAGGAAGGCAAGTATACCGGCAAGTTCGGTACTCAGCACCACTTCTTCGGTTACGAGGGACGCTGTGCTGCTCCTTCTAACTTCGATGCCGACTACTGCTATGCCCTCGGTACTTCAGCTGCCCAGCTCATTGCCAACGGCAAGACCGGTTACATGGCTATCGTGAAGAACACAACAGCTCCTGCCGAGCAGTGGATTGCTGGTGGTGTGCCCATCACGATGATGATGAACATGGAGAAGCGCGCTGGCGAGATGAAACCCGTTATCCGCAAGGCCCTTGTAGAGCTCGACGGTGCTCCCTTCAAGGAGTTTGCCGCTCACCGCGACGAGTGGGCACGCAAGACGGCTTATGTCTATCCTGGTCCTATCCAGTACTGGGGACCCACCGAGGTCTGCGACCAGCCTACCATTACGCTGGCTCTGGAGAAGGCAAAGTAAATGTCGAAGAAACGTGTAGTACGCCGAAAAGGCATCGGCTCCACTCATACATACCACGGCCCCGGGCGCAAGAAGCGTCCCGGAGTCGTGGTTCGTATTCTCCAGAAGGTTCCTTCATGGGGCTGGTGGATGGGTGGACTGGCTGTGGTGGCGGCCTACATCTGGTTCTTCTATTATTTCTTCGTTGGTCCCTTTGGATTCCGGTGGCGTGCGCTGTATGGCGATGTCAGCTATCCTGAAGGGTATGAAATCCACGGTATCGATATTTCCCATCATCAGGGACATATCGACTGGGACAAGCTCAAGGATGAGGGAATGATTGACAAGTTCCCTGTCCGTTTCATCATGATAAAGGCTACGGAAGGTGCTACTCAGACTGATGAGAATTTCAAGGAGAATTTCCATCAGGCGCGGGAGTATGGCTTTACCCGTGGCGCCTATCATTTCTACAGTGTCCATTCCCCTGCTGAGTGGCAGGCATCCCATTTCCTGAACCAGGTGAAGCTGGAGAATGGAGATTTGCCTCCTGTGCTGGATGTGGAACACAAACCCAAGAACCAGTCAGGCGAAGAGTTCAAGGCCTCTGTCCTGACTTGGTTGAGAATCGTAGAGCAGCATTATAAGGTAAAGCCCATTATCTATACCTATTATAAATTTAAGCTGAAATACCTCAACGATTCCATCTTCGACCAGTATCCCTACTGGATAGCCCATTATTACGTTGACAGCGTGGAATATAAGGGCCGCTGGAAGTTCTGGCAGCATACTGACGTAGGCAAACTGCCGGGCATCAAGGGACATGTCGACTTCAATATCTACAACGGATCCTACTACGACCTGCGCCAGATGACCATCGGTTCTATGGAGACCATTGGCGAAAAAGCCTATAAAGAATAAAAAAAGTCCGATTTTTCTTGGTGGTTTTGTTGTTTTTCCTTAAATTTGCAGCCAATTATAAATATTACCGGAACCATTGAGATGAAAAAGGGCTTAGTATGGATGCTGACGGCTCTTATGATAATGGGCTGTTTCTTAGTGTCTGCATGCGGTGATGACGATGATGCTCCAGCAGAAGGCAACGCCTATGAGGTGTGTATCATAGGATTGCTGCCCAAGGCTGTGGCTCCTTATGCAACGTTCGAAATGAACTATAACGATGAACAGGGAACGGAGCAGAAGGTCGTGCTGAAGGCCAGCGACACCTCGGATGTGCTGCCTGCAGAAATCAAGCGCGAGGCACAGCTGCTGACAATGGGAATGGTTGACGTTGACAAGTGCATTGTCCGCTATATCAAATATGCAGTGCCCGAAGGCCACAAAGTGTATTGCAGGTACAAGACCCTGTTGAATGGGGTGGAGATACAGGCACCGACAGACAGCTATTTCCAGCCTTTCGCCCTGGTGGTGTGCAAGCAGAAAGGTACTGAATCGCTCATCCTCCCCAGGGGCTTTTCCGTGGGCAGTTCTACGGGAACGTCCAAGCAGGTTTTCCAGTCGTTGCTGGAAAAATGGGATGGGCGTGAGGACATGAGCGAGATTCACATCTGATTATTTCTCCAATACGATACAGGCCCAGCCATTGTCCTCTTTCTGAGTGCTCAGGGAGAGACCTGACTCAGCTGCCTTCTCTGTCAGTAGGGGAATGTCGTCGGTATAGAATCCGCTGAGAATAAGCCGTGCTCCTGCCTCCATCTTGCTGCCGAACTGCGGCAGGTCGTGAAGCAGGATGTTACGGTTGATATTGGCCATGACGAGGTGGAATGTCCCTTCCACCTTATTTAATATAGAGGCGTCGCCATGCAGCGGTGTCAGCTCTACCTGGTTGATGACGGCATTATGGCGGGTGTTGTCAACACTCCATTCATCAATGTCGTAGCTCACACACTCCTTGGCTCCCAACTTCATGGCGGCAATGCCTAAGATTCCTGTTCCACAGCCACAGTCGAGCACCCGCCAACCCTGCAGTCCCGAGGGTTGGCTGTCGGAAAGGCTCAACAGGGTGGCGCACACCATACGGGTGGTCTCGTGGGTACCGGTGCCAAAGGCCAGGTGGGCATCTATCTCTATCTGTATGTCAAACTCCTCTGTAGGCATGTGTCGTCCGTCATGAATAACCAGGCTGCTGGTGGTATCCCCCAGCTTGCTGTCGCCTCTGACGACGATGGGCTCAAACCCTTCCTGCTCCCACTGCTCATTCCAGTCGCGGTCTTCTGCCTCTTCTACCGTATAGCTGACCGTAATGCCAGGCATGGGGAAATCCTGAATAATGGTGTCGAGCTGCTCACGGTCGAAGAGCTGCTGCTGAACATAGCCTTTCATACCGTTGGCAGTGGTCTCGAAAGTCTCAAATCCTGCCTCTCCTGCGAGTGCGGCCAAAAGGTCGCAGCCATCCGTACTGTAAGGCGAAAGGGTGAATTCTACTTCGTAATACTTCATTGGTTTGTTAATTTTGCCGCAAAATTACAAAAAATAGGGAAAAACCTACCATTGTTTAGGGTTTTTCCTTATTTTTGCAGTGGAATTTGATGTAATTTTGTAGCGTGATCCAACAGCAGTAGGCTGGAGGTGATGGTTAAACAATAAAAATAAAGGAGAAATGACAATGAACAAGAGGTTTCTTTTTTCGCTCATTCTGGGGGCTCTGCCTCTGATGATGATGGCGCAGGACGATGACATGTACTTCGTTCCTACCAAGAAGAATGTGGAAAAGGAGGCAGTCAATTATGGAATGCCACGTTCCACTTATTATTCGGGCATCAACAGCAGTGTGGACGAATACAATCGTCGTGGTGGCAGCTATTATCAGGTGCTGCCCACTGATACAACAGGAGATGACAGGATTAGCTTCAGTGCCGAGCGTGGTGTCTATCCTGACTCAACGGCTGCAGCAGAGGACTTCGCTCTGACGAAGAAGATGACCCGCTATGACGGCTATGAGCCCGAGAATGCCTACTGGGAGGGCTATCGTGACGGACGTGACGCCTACAGGTGGCATTCGCCCTGGTACTACTCGTCCTACTATCCCTGGTACGACTCCTACTGGTACTGGAACGATCCCTGGTACTATCACCACTATGGCTGGTATTCCTCCTGGTACGATCCCTGGTATTACGACTACTATTGGTATCGCCCCTATGGCTGGTATGGTGGTTATCACTACGGTTATTACCGTCCCTACTATTATGGTGGCAGCTATGCTGTCAGCAACAGCAAGGCCCGATACTACGACCGTATAGTGTCTTCCTCTCCCCGAGGCATCAGCAATGGCCGTCAGACGGTTCACTCTGCTGGAACTTTTGGCGGATCTGCTGTCAGGAACAGCGTTTCCAATACGCGTAATTCCAATGTTGTCCAGCGTACTCCAAATGTTACCACCAATAATTATGGTAATTTCGGTGGTACCCGCAATTGGAACAACAGCTCCAGCAGTTCTTCAGGCTCCTTTGGAGGCACAGTGTCTAGAGGCTCTTCTGGCGGTAGCTTCAGCAGTGGAGGAGGCGGTGGTGGCAGCTTTGGCGGTAGCCGTTCAGTAGGCGGCAGCCGTTCTTCTCGCCGGTAAATGAGCGTCGACGACTGCTCATCCAAGGAAATAATGTTTGTTTTACTTAGTTTGATGATTGACAATGATGAAGAAAATATTTTGTTTCGCAGTTTTGTCGATGGCCATGACTGTGCCGTCGATAGCGCAGGAGACCTATGAGAATGCCAAGCTGATGGAGACCGACCTCAACGGTACTGCTCGCTATGTAGGCATGGGTGGCGCTATGGAGGCGTTGGGTGCTGACATCTCGACGATATCCACCAACCCCGCAGGTATCGGCCTGTTCCGCAAGGGGTGGGTAGGCGGCTCTTTCAGTGTCGTTGCCCAGCAGGATGCTTCCAACTTCGCTAATGGCAAGAAGACCACCTTCAGTTTCGATCAGGCGGGTTTCGTCCATACCTCGCGTACGGGAGTGAACTCTTACGTGAACTTTGCGTTCAACTATCACAAGAGCCGTAATTTCAACTATATTCTCTCGGCTGCCGATTACCTGTCTAACGCCTCGCAGAACAAGGAAACTTATGTGAAGGCCAAGAACGGAATGCTCTATGATGTTGACAGCAAGACCTTGACTCCTGATTTCAACAGTCCGAAGACTCAGTGCAGTCAGCTCGACGATCTCTATGCGAGCAACGTGAATTACGATAAGATTGATAATATATGGTATGCCTATGCTGCCGACAACTACACGATGAACCGTGCTCAGAAGGGGTATATCGGTGAGTATGACATCAACCTGAGTGGCAATGTCAACAACCGGGTGTATCTGGGAATGACCATCGGCATTCACGACGTTCACTATAGTCACTATGGCGAATACGATGAGTTTGTGGCAGGCAACCGCAAGATCAGGGTCGCCGACGACCGTACTATCAAGGGTGTGGGTTACGATGTCAAGGCTGGTATCATCTTCCGTCCCCTGGAGGAGTCGGCCCTGCGCTTCGGACTCTCTGTTGCCTCGCCTACGTGGTACAGCCTGACAAGCTCGAACGACACCTGGATGACGGGCGATAACAATGGCTTGGCGCGTTCGGTAAACAACAACGACAGCTATGATTTTAAGCTCTACACACCTTGGAAGTTCGGTGTCAGCGCTGGTCATACCATCGGTACGATGCTGGCCATGGGCTTGAGCTTCGAGTATACCGACTATAGTAGCATGGATAGCCGTAAGAATACGGGAAGCAAATACGACTGGTATTACGATACTTATACTCAGACCAGCAGCAGCGATGCCGAGATGAACCGCCATACTGAGCGCACGCTCAAGGGTGTATCCACCTTAAAGGCTGGCATAGAGGTGAAGCCAGACCCCGCCTTGGCTGTTCGCTTTGGCTACAACTACCTGTCGCCCATGTACGAGGAAGAGGGCTATAAGGATGGTACCATTGCTTCTACGGGCTCCTATATCAGTTCGGCTACCGACTACACCAACTGGAAGGCTACCCATCGCATCACCTGTGGCATAGGCTATTCCTTCGGACAGCTGAATCTGTCGGCAGCTTACCAGTATAGCACCACCAATGGTGAGTTCTCGCCCTTCATGGCCTATAAGGATAATCAATCTGCGGCAGACAATAACATTGCCAATAGCGTCAGCGTCAGCAATAAGCACCATCAGGTAATGGCCACTATCGGCTACACTTTCTGACAGAATAAGCAACTTTGCAACCGAGTTGCGCAGCGTGTGCTGTAACTTTGCACCCAGAAATCAAAATCAGGCAAAGTTATGGCACACGATTCTTTACATCATCATCACAGCCATGAGTGCTGCTCCAATCATGAGTATCATCACGAGTATCATCACGAGCATCATCACGAGCATCATCATGAGCACCATCATGAGCATGGGGGCTTTCGTCGACAGTTAACGTTGATTGGCGTTACGGTATTGTTGCTCATTGCAGCCGTTATTGTCGAGCATCAGTTCCAGTTGCCCACGTGGCAATTGCTGTTGGTCTATCTCGTACCTTATTTGTTAATAGGTCATGAAACCCTGAAGGAGGCAGCTGAGGGCATTGCCAAAGGACAACCCTTTAACGAGCACTTCCTTATGTCGATAGCAACCATAGGAGCCCTCTGCATCGGTTTCCTTCCAGGGGCAGAGACAGAGTTCCCCGAGGCAGTCTTCGTCATGCTGTTCTTCCAGGTGGGCGAGCTCTTCGAGGGCTATGCCGAGGGACAGAGCCGGCGCAGTATTTCGCACCTGATGGATATACGCCCTGATGTGGCCAACGTAGAGGAGGCTCATGGTCAGGAACCTGTAGCCAAGAGTCCTGCAGAGGTTAGGGTGGGAGAGACCATCATCGTACGACCAGGCGAGAAGGTGCCTCTGGACGGTGTTGTCATTACCGGACGTTCCGCCCTGAATACAGTGGCACTGACAGGCGAGACAGTTCCCCGCGAGGTGGCTGAGGGCGATGAGGTGGTCTCTGGCTGTGTCAATCTCTCGGGCGTGCTTCGCATCCGCACTACCAAGACGTTTGGCGAGAGCACGGTAACCAAGATCATCAGCTTGGTGGAGCATGCCGCTGAGCATAAGTCGCAGAGCGAGACGTTCATCACCCGCTTTGCCCGCATCTACACCCCTGTGGTGGTCTTTGCGGCCATTGCCCTGGCTGTCATCCCGCCGTTGTGGTCGTTTGTCATGTATCAGGTGTCGTTTAGCGAAACGTTTGCCACTTGGCTCTATCGTGCCTTGATGTTCCTGGTCGTCTCGTGCCCTTGCGCCTTGGTCATCAGCGTCCCGCTGACCTTCTTCGGGGGCATTGGCGGTGCTTCGCGACGGGGAATTCTCATCAAGGGAGCCAACTACATGGACGTACTGGCAAAGATCGACACGGTAGTGTTCGACAAGACTGGTACGCTGACCTACGGACAGTTTGCTGTTGAGGCTGTCCACCCCGATCGCTGCAACGAACAGCAGCTGCTGCATCTTGCCGCCCACGTCGAGCACTTTACGACGCACCCCATTGGTGCTGCCCTGCGCGATGCCTATCCTGACGAGGCTACCGATGGCTGTGAGGTGACCGACGTGGAAGAAGTGGCAGGACAGGGTGTCCGTGCTCGTGTCGGTAAGCAGGTGGTCTGTGTCGGCAATACCAAGATGATGGAGGCTATAGGTGCCCATTGCCATGACTGTCCGCAATGTGGTCACGATCATGCTGCTGTTGTGGGCACCATTGTCCACGTGGCCATCGATGGTGAGTATGCGGGACATATCGTGATCAACGACCGCATCAAGGACGATAGCGCCGAGGCCATGGCCAGACTGCGGCAGCTGGGTGTTGAGCATACGGTCATGCTTACTGGCGACCGTCGTGAGGTGGCTGAGCATGTGGCGCGTCAGCTGGGACTCAGTGAGTATCACGCAGAGCTGTTGCCTGCCGATAAGGTGGCTGCTATGGAACGTCTATCCTCTATCCACTCTCCTCTGTCCTCTAAATTAGCCTTTGTCGGCGACGGCATCAACGACGCTCCTGTCCTGGCACGTGCTGATGTAGGCATCGCCATGGGCGGACTGGGTAGCGATGCTGCCATCGAAGCTGCCGACGTGGTGCTCATGGACGACCGTCCCTCGAAGATTGCCGATAGCATCAGCATTGCCCGACGCACCATTGGCATTGCGCGTCAGAATGTGTGGATGGCCATCGGCATCAAGGTGGCGGTGCTCCTGTTAGCCTCTTTCGGACTGGCAACGCTGTGGCTCGCTGTTTTTGCCGACGTAGGGGTTACCGTACTGGCAGTCCTCAATGCCATGCGTGCGCTGAAAGGCTGACCATCCTTGGCGGTCGTTTAGACGTTGTATAAATATCAGAATTAATCCCGCAAAAGTTTGCGGGATTAGTTTTTTCTCCGTATCTTTGCCAAAACATTATTTACTAACTAAACAAATCTAAGAACAATTATGAAGAAAAAGTTTATCTGCGCCGTTTGTGGATATATCTACGAAGGCGATGCTGCTCCCGAGAAGTGCCCCATCTGTAAGGCTCCCGCCTCGAAGTTCTCTGAAATGAAGGACGAGGGTGAGACTACCTATGCTACCGTTCACCGCATTGGTGACGGCAAGCCCGAGGGTGTCAGCGAGGAAATGATTAACGACCTGCGTGCACACTTCAACGGCGAGTGCAGCGAGGTAGGCCAGTATCTGGCCATGGCTCGTCAGGCTGATCGCGAGGGCTATCCCGAGATTGCCGAGGCTTTCAAGCGCTATGCTTTCGAGGAAGCCGACCACGCCTCTCGTTTCGCTGAGCTGCTGGGCGAGGTCGTATGGGATACGAAGACCAACCTCGAGAAGCGTGCTGCTGCTGAGGCAGGTGCTTGCGAGGACAAGTTCCGCATTGCCAAGAACGCCAAGGCTGCCGGCTTCGACGCTATCCACGACACCGTTCATGAAATGGCCAAGGACGAGGCTCGTCATGGTGCCGGCTTCGCAGGACTCCTAAAGCGCTACTTCGGAAAGTAAGCTCCACTTCCGCAAGTTCTACTTGCGAAGAATTAAACGAAATTTGTTTTAACCACAACGGATTACACGGATTATACGGATTTAAGCTCGACTGATCATCAGCAAATTAGAAAATCCGTGAAATCCGTGTAATCCGTGTAATCCGTTGTTGATATTAATTCGAATAATTCGTTTTAATTCTTGCGTCCCTTCGGTAGCGAGCAAGCTCGAGCGCGTGGTTCTATATATAATCCGTCTAATCCGTTTAATCCGTTGTTTATATTAATTCGTTTAATTCGTGGTTGAGAAACTTAAGTAATAACGCAATAAACTGTTAAGAAATCCGTTTTATCTTTCAGATGAGACGGATTTTTTTGTATCTCCTCGTGTTGATGGCTGTCATGACAGCCTGTACCGACAACGACTCGTTTTCTACGAGCCGTTCCTGTTTGTTGACTTTCTCTAAAGACACTGTCAAGCTAGATACCGTTTTCTCTACCGTAGGCTCCAGCACCTATACCTTCTGGGTATACAATAACTCTGGCGATGGTATCCGTCTCAACACTGTACGCTTGAAGAACGGCAACCAGACGGGGTTCCGCGTCAATGTCGACGGCTCCTACCTCGACAATACCTTAGGCTCCGTGGTTACCGATCTGGAGGTACGTCAGGGCGACAGCATCCGTGTCTTTGTCGAGCTGACAGCCCCCGAAAACCAGCAGCAACAGCCACAGGTGGTCGAGGACGACCTGCTGTTCTCGTTGGAGAGCGGAATGGTACAGCAGGTCCATCTCCACGGTTACGCATGGGATGCGCTCATGCTTTCCGACCTGGTGGTCTCCAGCGATACGATAGTGGAAAGTACCAAGCCGATAGTCCTCTACGGCAAGGGTATCGAGGTCGATTCCGGTGCTGTGCTTACCCTGCGCGGCACCACGCTCTATTTCCACGACAAGGCCGGCATTACCGTTCGTGGCACCTTGAAGACCGAGCAGGTGTTGATGCGTGGCGACCGTCTCGACCACATGTTCGACTACCTGCCCTACGATGGCGTCAGCGGCCAGTGGGAGGGTATCTCCTTTGCTGACTCTTCATTAGGTAACGAACTGATTGACACCGAGATACGCAATGCCATGAATGCCGTTGTGGTAGACTCTGCTGCCGTCGATACCCTGGTACAGCGGCTCACCATGACACGCTGCATCGTTCACAATGCCAAGGGTCATGGCGTCATCGCCTACAGCAGCAACATCGGACTGTACTATTGCCAGCTGACCAACACCTGGGGCGACTGTCTGGCACTCTATGGCGGCTGTGCCGACATCGACCATTGTACGCTGGCACAGTTCTATCCTTTTAAGGCTGACCGTGGAGCTGCCCTGCGTTTTATCGGTACCGACGACATGCGGCTCACCTGCCGGAACTCCATCGTCACAGGCTATGAAGACGATGTGGTCATGGCGGGACGCGTAGACACCACCCATGTCTATCGCTACCGCTTCAGCGACTGTCTGTTGCGCACACCAGCCGTTACCAACGATAGTGTCAGCTTCAGGAATATACAATGGGAAACACCCACGGACTCCGTCCAAGGCAAGCAGCATTTCGTCAAGATCGACGAAAAGAACCTGGTCTACGACTTCCACCTTGACTCGCTGTCGACAGCCAAGGGGAAGGGATGCTACGAATTCAAAACTCCGTAAACGAGAGGGGCATGAGGGCTCCTATGCCGTCTATCGCGTAGATACACTTCCGTCCGTAGAGCAATAGGCGAACGGGCTGTCCGAAACGCGTCTCTGTCTCCACAATCACCTGTCGGCACATTCCGCAGGGCGACACCGGCTCGTCCTGCAGCTCGCCCTTGGAGTTACGGGCTGCAATGGCGAGTGTCCTCACAGCCACGTCGGGGTATTGTGTGGCAGCAGCAAACAAGGCGGTACGCTCCGCACAGATTCCGGCAGGGTAGGCAGCGTTCTCCTGGTTACTGCCCATGATGACTGCGCCGTTGTTCAGCAATACGGCAGCTCCGACATTGAACTTCGAGTAGGGGGCATACGAGCGCTGGGTAGCGTCGATGGCGAGGGCTATCAACTGCTGTTCCTCCTGGCTCAGTTCCTCCATCTGGCATTCTTTGATAACGGTTTTTAGTTCCAGATCTTTCATAACAGATTGTTTTATGGCCACAAAGATACGATGAAGAAAGCAGAAAACAAAGAAAAAGCAGTCTTTTTTTCAACTTTCCTTTATTTTATTTTGCGGATTCAGAAAAATGCATTACCTTTGCATCCGCTAAAGCCGGTAGGCTGATCATCGCAGCATTGGAAGGTTGGCAGAGTGATCGATCGCGCTGGACTCGAAATCCGGTATACCCCTTTCGGGTATCGGGGGTTTGAATCCCTCACCTTCCGCAAAAGGAGCCTCACTCTCCGCAATTAACACCAAAAGAGAACCGTGAGGTTCTCTTTTTTAGTACCTGTAAATCAGTGTCTTACAAGAATAACTCACTAACAGTGAGTCATTTAGGGGTATGGATTTCCATAATAATTCATGTGATATTATGATGCATCATAATCCTGAAAAGAATTACAAAAGGAATTACAGCCCCAAAGGAAAAAAATGAAAGTGTAATTCTTAGTGACATTGATTGGATGAAAACGACATTATTTGCAGCATTATTCTTTTACCATCAACAAATGATGGTATTGGATACTATTTCACACGCGTACATTATTATATTATTATACCAACTACCACATCCCCCACCATAGTTTGATTCAGTGTCATTTCAAAACATTGTTTGACACACTAATTTCATTAAAAGACGCACAATTATGCCTCAAATTGCAACATTTTGCACCGTTAGGGTCTTGAATTTGTTAAATCAAGATATTGAAAATGAAAATTTTGGTAGGCACACATTATCTACTTAATTTTGTGACAAGATAATTAATTAAATTGTATTGATATGGAACAATTTCTATCCGATAAACAGATTAAGAAGATTGCGGAAAGGACAACCAATATGGTTGTCGACCGCATTATGCTAATCTTGGGTGCGAAGCGAGAACAGTCATCCGAGATCATCTCTGTCAAAGATGCTGCTCGAATGCTTGGCATAAGCGAAGGCACCATGAGACGTAATAAGGATCAGTTCCCACACATCAAACTTGGCGACAGTAATCAAAGCCGAGTGATGTTCTATCGAGAAGCCCTGGAGAACTATATCAAGGGCGTTAAGTCATAGTTTTATGTTTTTATAATTTTAATGAAATGTCTACAACACCTATTGTTACATTGGTCTATAATCGCCGACATTCGGCGACGACCACGAAGGAGGCAGCTGTAGAGCTGCGGATTTCATATCGTAAGCAGCAGAAGTATATGTCAACCGGCATTAGACTTCTCCCCAAGCATTGGCATCGAGGACGAGTTGTGAATCGCTTCGATGCTGCTCAGATCAACCAGACTCTTGACAAGCTGGTTGCCGACGTACGTACTGTCATCCTCAAAATGATGGAGAAAAGTACTATTGACATCTATAGTATCCCCGATAGACTAAATCAACTGCATCTCGGTGATATTCACTTTCTCGACTTCTGCGATAAAAGAGGAGATGTAAGAAGCTTCGGAAAATCCCATGATTCAAAAACTCGTTACGAGCGCTTCATGAAGAAATTCCGTCTCTGGGGTGGCATTCATGACTGGTCTGACATCACCGAGGAGAAGATAATTGCCTTTGAAGGTCATCTTGCTTCATTGGGCATGAAGCCCTACAGCAGATGGAATAATTATCATCGGTTCCTCAATAGTTTCATATTGGACGCTATCAGTGAAGGCTATCTTCGTCGTAATCCATATAAATGGGTTCAGATAAACAAGGAGAAATCCAACGGCGGTATTGGCAAGTATCTGACGCCAGACGAGTTCTCTAAGATTAGAAATGCTAATCTGGCTACCGACAGTCTTAAGAAAGTACGTGATGTATTCGTCTTCCAGACCTATACATGTCTTGCTTACGTAGATCTTGCATCGTTCGATCCTAAGAAGATACAAGAAGTGAAGGGTATGAAAGTCTACATTGGAAAGCGCGGAAAAACTAAAGAGACATTCACTATTCCCCTCCTCTCTCCTGCCCTTGACATACTTGCGAAGTACAGGAATAAGCTTCCAATCATCAGCAACGTGAAGTATAACGAATATCTTAAGGTGGTTGCACAATCTGCTGGCATTGACAAACCTGTGAGCAGTCACTGGGCCAGACACACCGGTGCGACATTACTTCTCAATGAAGGTGGCATGGATTTGAAAATAGTGGCCAAGATTCTTGGTCATTCATCCTCTAAGATTACTGAGCAGGTGTATGCTAAGCTCCTTGACGAGACTGTAGTGGACGCGATGGCATCCTTTGAAAATAAAATTTAATTCTTAACAAGTATATGGCAAAGAGAGAGACCTCCCCCACTATATAACAGAAGGAGGGCGAGTCAAAAATAGGCACATTCTCTTTTTCCAGTTTGGCAATCAGCAATCAGGACGGATTTAACGATCTTGGTTGCTGTTTTTCACACACTTTTTTTGCCCAAACATGCAACAATCCGCCACAATATGCAACATTTGAAAGCTGGAGGGTCTTGAATTTGTTAAATCAAGACTTTATTTTTGTACGATTTGGCGACCACAAAATTATTTCTCAACTTTGCAACAGAAATTTTAAAAGAATACAGGATATTATACAGATCGCTGACAAGTGTATTCCCTATGAAGTCTATGTGAAGGACCTCGCCAGGGAGATAGTTGCCCTCCAGACGGAGGCACTTCGTCAGCCGAACGACATCATTAGCCAGAGAAAAGCTTACAAGCTATTCGGAACTGGTAAAGTCCGCCGCTGGGTTACTAAAGAAAAGCTGATACCAGTCAGCAATCGACCTGGCAAGATAGAATATCGAATCTTTGACCTGAAGAGATTGCTAGAGAGACAACAAGATAATTTTCTTTAATATATAATAAGGTATGGAAGGTTTTATAAAATTACTAAGACAGATTTTGGATTGGCGATGGTTCCGTGATCCTCACGTAGCCCACCTCTTCGTGTATTTGCTGTTACGCGCAAACTACACTGATGCAGAATGGCAAGATATCGTGATAAAGCGGGGACAATTAGTTACCTCAAGAGATACTCTGGTCCACGAAACAGGACTCACAGAGTCAATGGTTAAAAGAGGCCTAAGAGTATTGAAAAGAACTGGGGAGATACAGACGATGTCGACGAACCAATACACCGTGGTAACTATCGCTAAATACGATGAATATCAAGGAAATATATGTAACGGCAACCAGACAACGTCCAGCGAAGAACCAACGGTTGACCTGCAGACGACCACAAGAAAAGAATATAAGAATGGAAGAAAGCAACAACCCAGCTCCCCCCAGCCCCCACTCGGTTTTACTGATACCGGCTACAACGACTATGATTTCAGTTTTGTAGAAACATCATTTGGAAATGCCTTTTATAGGTGGCTCAGATATAGGAAGGAACAATTCAAGTTCCTGTATAAGAGTCAGGATTCTCTTCAGACATGCTATACCAAATTGGTCAAATTGGCAGGCAATGACCCTCTCAAGGCGATGGCTATTGTGGAACAGAGTATCGCCAACTCATGGAAAGGTTTATTCGAACTTAATGATTATAAAAATGGAACTAATACACAACAATCAATCGGTGACCGCATCCGGCGAGATGCAGCTAAAGCAGCAGAATTCTCTCGTAAGCTTGACCAAGAGCGACGAGCCAACGTTTGTAGCGGAGATTCTGCAGAAGTATGGGAGCCTTGATGGCGTTATGGAACGACTCTCCTTCGACAAGGTAAGTATCGTTGGTAATGATGTGAGGATGGCACTAACTGCCAATGTTCCTTCGTTTGTAAGACTGGATCGAACTTTCGGAAAGGGATCTGCAAGGCGATGGCTATTTGAGCATCTTAAGAGTTTATTCTTGGTGTTTAGCATCGCTTCGGACAAGATGGACAACATTCAGATCGTAGAACTGGCCGACACCATAACTGCAAGATTCCCTTGGCTAAAGCTTACGGAGTTCATGCTTTTTGAGTGCTATTTTAAGTCCGGGAAGTATGGTAGGTTCTACGGAGAGAACAGTTACTTTCTTGTTATCACGGAGGCGTTGACAAAATTTCTTCAAGAACGCAACCAGCTATATGCAATGCTCGAACGTGAGGAAGCAGAGGCTAAGGCGGCACATGACGTGCCAGGTATAACATGGGAAGAACACTGCAGAAGCAAAGGGGTGGTTGGAGAGCCGCCTCCCCCAGGTCATTTATCCGGTAAACGTCTACTGGAGGATAAGCGAAATAAGGAACAAATGCTTATCCAGCAGACAATAGAATCAGCAAAGGGAGTTATAGCTATGAAGGATAAGCTCTCTAAAGATAATTACGGAGCTATGCGCTACGGATTCCGGAAACGTTATGGAAGCTATCCCGAGAAATATCTTGCGACACATGAAGAGAAGTCCGTTTCTGCGGAATAACAAGAAGGATTCATCAGTTAACGAGTCTAAGACTCTCAGTGAGAAGGATGCCAAGATCATCCATATGGAAGGTTTTAGGGTTACAACTGGGGCATCTACCCTATTTTCGGCCATCACCTTATTCCTTTTCCACATAGGTTGGCTATCATAGAAACTACATTTTAAATATTAAAAGACATGAATATGAAACAAGATTGTTTATTTATTGGCGGTTTGACGAAAGAGTTTCTTCTTGAAGTCTATTACCGTGTTGAGAATGACTCACCTGATAACTCTGTAGAGTATAGTGAGTCCATAGAGATGACCACTTTCGAACTTGCGGAGCAAGTCGTTACCGGTCAGGCTGAGTCTGACGAGGATGCCATCACAATCCCCATTGACAAGTCTATCCAAGATCTCTTGGAGGAGATATACGAGACCTATGAGGATAACGATGGCGAGCTTTTTTATTCTTACGAGCTGACCGAGACTATGGAGCAGTTCCTGTATAATCTGGGCAGATACTTGATTAGAGGCGATTACAATGAGCTTTTTGCAATTGACAGATACTGAAGCATACATCAACTTGCAAGCCTTTTCAAGAGTTCGACAAGCACGAGCCAGATGTCCTCAATAGTGGACAGTTTCACACGTTCACTTACAGCGAGAGCCGAGAATGCACTCCGCATCCCCGGCTCTCAATATCACCTGGCTTCACTCTCGATAGTAATAGCCAATTTTTTACTCTTCAATCTTCAATTTTTACAGGTTCTGTATGATTCCTCGTCCTATTCCCGTCAACTTCTCCATCTGCCTGATCGAAGCACCATTCTGTAACAGCTGCTTGATGGTCTTCAGTTTCTCGTCCTTTGGAATCGCCTTAAACTCATCCCATGTCGTCGCAGTAGTCATCAGCCTGACCATGCTCAGCACCTGCGTCTCTGTTGGTTTCGGTGCACGGTACTCCTTCGGTTCCAGACACTTCGTTCCCTCAGGCAGCGGTTTGCTCAGCAACGCCCGCCACTGTTCATCCGTCAAATTCTGACAAGCGTCAGGCTTCTCGCAAACGATGGGCAAATCACTCTCCAACCCCACATACTCATGCCAGCTACTCCAGGCCCACTCATCCAATCCAAGTCTCAGTGGTTCCTGATGCACATACCGCATCACCACCTCCAACCGCTCCTCATCGTTGATCGGTTCACTATAGTAGCGCCTGCGGTACAACGGCCCATAGCTGTTATACTTCCCCGAATAATACCGCGAGTACAACTGCGAGATGCTCTGCATAATCGCGCTCACCTGGTACTTCTCCTCCCTCACAATGAGTCTGAACTGCTTCGGTGTCAGACAGTAGGCATACGTATGGAAATACGGCCTGTCCGGTTCGTCATCTTCCGCCCACGCCTCTTTCATCAGCCGTGCCAGGTACTCCACGAACACCTGATAATCCTCATCGTCGTGGAACAACTCATTGTTGCCTGCACCCTGCGCCAGCACATGGTACATGCCTATCCTCGATTTCTCACGTCTTATTATTGACATATTTTCTTATTTATATTGATTCTTATGTTTATACTGCTCCCCCAATGCCAACAAATCCTTAAACATACTCAGCCTTGACTCTCTAAGTTCCCCTGCATTCATCCTCTTCCTATTGGCTTTTAGCCAGTTCAGCATATCGTGTTCCTCAATGCGATGACGCGATGGATTACGATGGTTGGTCTTTATGAAATCAACCACCTCTTTATATTTAGCTAACCAACGTTCATCCTGTGTCATCACACTCTATTTCCTGCTTATCCGCTTACTCAAAAGCAGCTTTCTGATAGCTTCCTTAATGAGTTTGCATCTTGCCTCAATAAATTCCATGAAATGATCATATCCATAGTCTTCCATCTCTGGGATAAGATGACGAGCCTTGAAAATAGCATCCCATATTTTAATCCAATCGTCAAATGGTGTAGCGTTTTTTGACTTGTTTTTCTGATGTAAATGTCCTAACACTTACCGATTCTCTGCAATGGCACTTAATCTATTGAGGTCACTTTCCAAACCACCAGTTAACATATTATCCACCAATTTACCATATTTAGTCTGCAATAGGGCATTATTTGATTTCTTCTCTATTGTCTCTAAATAATTAATAAAAGTTTGGACAACATTTATTCTAACCTTCATATCCTTCTTACCATTACTCTTTTCTGGAATAGGGAACTTTTGAACTAAACTTTCATAAACATCTTTTTCGAATAAAGGCGTGTCTTGCAAAATCAGCTCAACATAATAAAACCTGTTTATCAATTCAGTTATATAATAATGTCCCTTTGCTGTTATTGTTATTGAGAATGTTTCTTCGGGCAAAGAATTCCAGCTAATATCAGATAACACCTTATCTGTTTCTATAAAATTATCCGTCAACAGTGACTCCAGTTCTTTATTAACAACGTCTTCCCTATAGCCATAATCTAGGAACTGTTTAAGCAAATCGCCATACCCTATGAATTTATTTATATTACCCTCAAAAGATAGTTGTTCATCGAGTACTTTAAGCAGATAGTATTTTATGAAATAATCAGAATTTGGACTGGATGGATAGAGCAAATTTTGTATTTTACTAGACCTATGATTATAGTACAACTTATTTTCCAATGCAATTGTTTTTACGAACTCATGAATAGGTATTGTAATGATACGATCTCCTTTGTTGAACAATACTCTCAATACATATTCAGACACATCAGTATATCCAGAAATCAGGAATGTCTTAAACAAATTAAGTCCTTCTCTGATATTTGGGAAGCTCATATGCCTTAAGAAGTCTAATATGGGAGCATTCTTTTCACCAAACAACGAACCTTCTATTCCTGTGAAGAATTCTTCTATTTTATCTTCATTAAGCACATATTGCTTGTCCCCAACGGATCCTGTAAACGAATGTGTTTTACTAAATTGAATATTTTTAACTAAATAGTTTAGTCTTTTCTGTAACACCTGCCCATAATCTGGTGCTGCAATATGATATGCATTACTTATAAAAGCATTAAAAGGAGGCCTATTTCTCCAATTATAATAGTATCCTTCTCGTAATGAAATAACTACACCAAATCTTGCTTGTGTATTCAATGAACATGCGTTCAAATATACTTGTTCTTGAATCTTGTCACTTAATTGATCGGCATTATCAAAAATCACCACTATCCTTTTATGGATTTCTCTAGTAAGATACTTGTTAATCGCCATGAAATGTTCTTGGCTATTACGCATTTTTTCTTTGAAGAAAGATGCCAACTCTTTTTGATACTCATCCAGATTGTTTTCAAAACTATATTTCCAAACTCCCTTCTTATTTTGGTTTATTTCTCTTATATAAATACGTTCTAAGACCTCCAAAGAGTTTATATTGAGTTGTGGGTATTTATCGCTAAATTGAATTAGTAGATCTTTATAGATATTCTCAAAATCAACACAATCCGCTCCCGTGTAATATTTCATTAGATTGACAAATAAGTACGGATTGTCTTGCAGATTTTTCCCATCTGTTTCATTTTTGAATAAAAAGTTTAAAAAAGTTGTCTTTCCTGCTCCTCGAGAACCAATAATTATGATTGGTTTGGGAGTCGCAGAGTTTGAGGATTGCGATGGATAACTTTCAATTTCATCCGTAATCTGGTGGCTTATACTATCAGAGTTAACAGCTTTTACCACTTCATTTAATTTGGGTGGAGTGTCACGGAACAATCCTCTTAATTCTCTTTTGTTTTTTATCACCTCTTTATTTTCGACATAACATTCTTTTATGAACTCGATATCATCATCCTCTTCATTGGAATTATAAATATCTCCAAATGCCTTGTCTATAAATGGCGCAAGTTTCGCTGAAAGGTCATTCCTTACTATTTCATTATCTTTGTTCAAAATAGATGAAAGTACTGTTTTTGAGAATGACATTTCCACATCAAACAACTGTTTTATGCCACAATTCCTAATAACAGACTCTTTAGACAACGTATTCCAGAATTCAACATAATTATTAACAATGTCTTCAACTCCGTTATAAACTATACAGTTATTATCTTTCCAAGGAATACCGTTTGTGTTAAAAAATTTAGCTATGATATATTGTTTTCCATTTGTAAGTACACCAATATCACATCCACAATCATCTAAATAATGGCGAATTTGATCTATTACATCTTTATTGGAAGTGTAAATTGCATTAAGTTTGCATTTTCTCTTGCTTTGATTCGGTAAAATAAGGTCATTAAACTGTCTTTTAGCTTCAATAATTAGAGAAAAACCAGCTATCGATATTTTGTAGTCATAATAACCACTGTCCACGTGACTTTCTCTTTTTATGTCTACTTCATCCCATCCTAGCACGTCAATCAAAACAGTATCAATTAGCTTTGATCTTGTGTCAGACTCTGACATATTAATTGATTTGTA
>JAEEGH010006852.1_pt1 | contig 27718 bp, 23 predicted proteins | sample 9134181 | NCBI WGS metagenome assembly JAEEGH01 (sample SAMN16246544, study PRJNA631951) | gut metagenome | biome: gut microbiome; feature: rumen; material: DP-attached | host: Bos | place: Iran: Karaj | collected 2018-10 | reverse complement strand
CGGTCGCGCAGCCAGCCGACGTACTCGAGGAGCTTTTCGCCGTGTTCGCCGAGCTTGGTCTTGACGTTGTTGATCAGCGCGTGCGGCAGGATCTGCGCGCCCTTGATGATCATCTTGTCGGAGTTGGTGTAGCGGTCGTCGCCGGACTGGGTGAAGACGTCCAGCGGCTTCTCCTCGATCGTGCAGCCGTATTCGTCCGCAACGACCTCGCACATCATGCGGCGGGTCGATTTTGCAACGGCGTCCAGAAGCGCCTGGGTAAGACCGTAGCGGATCGCGGTGTGCAGACGCTTGCCGTCCACGGTGATCGCTTCGAGATCCGCGGCGAGCTTGCGGAAGTTGTCCGCTTCACGGCCGATGAGCTGCGGCTTGATGTATTTCTCGATGATCGGAATGAAGTCCTTTGCAAGGAACAGCGGATCGCGTCCGCCGCAGCCGCTGTACTGCACCGCCGCGCAGTCGCCGGTTGCGATCTGACCGTCTTCGAGGATGAGCATCACGGAGATGGATTCGCCCGGCTGACGGACGGAGGTAAAGCCCGCGGTTTTCGGCTCGCCGATGTACGCGGCGCCGTCCGCCTTTGCGCCCGCCTTGATGGCGCGCTGATCGTCGAAGTAGAAGCCGGTACGGCCTGCGGAACAAATTACGTCGATAATTTTCATGATGAATGCCTTTCTGTGTAATTCTTTTATGAAATATGCGGGATCCCCGCGTGTTTACGAACGGGGTCTGCCGACGAGTCGACCCTTGCTGATCGCGTAGACGTCGTCGATGACCATCTGGAACGTCGCATTGCGCTTTTCCGCCTTCGCGCGCTCCGCGATCTTCGCGCGGTGATACGCTTTGATCTCCTCGGTAAAGGGCAGGTTGCCCATGTCCAGAATGCGGATCGCGCCGTCGTTGTCGCGCGCGGGAAGCATCTTGCCCGCATTGAAGCGCGAGGGCGCAAACGGGATGTCGAGCACGCCGCACAGCACCGCCTTGACGCAGCCGTCCGCGATGTCGCCGTTGCCGAGTTCGAAGCACTTGTCGACGATGCAGCGCGTTTCCATGCGGATCATTTCTTTTTCCTCTTCGAGGTTTGCCGCGGTGCAGACCTGATCCGAAAGCATATGGATGACCTGCTTCGTGCAGCGTAAGCCCTCCGCATTCGCTTCCATCGTGGGAACGCCCGCCGCTTCGTGCGGGGTTTTCACGATAACCTTGGTGGCCTTCGAAAGCGCCGCCGTCGCGCTGCCCCAGCTGATGACGCCGAACGCCTTTGCTTCGTCCTGCGGGAAGCCGCCCATCCATTGATGGAACACGGTCGTCACGCAGACGTCTTTATAACCGTTCTTTTCGAGGTACTCGTTGGTGAGCTCCTCGAGCACGCGGATCGCCGCCACGTCCTGCACGAGGTTTCCGCACTGACCGTAGCCGACGGTGATGTTCTTCACGCCCTGCTCGGCGGCAAGAAGCGCCTCGATGATCGCGACCGCGTTCGAGATGCAGGCGGGCACGAGCGTGCCGGTCAGGGGACCGTACGGCTCGCGGTTGATGGAAACGCCCGCTTCCTCATAGATGCCGGTCAAACGGTCGACGTACTGCCAGTCCGCAATGGTCTTTTCCATCGGAACGTTCTTGGCGTACGGCAGGTTATAGGAGATGCCGCCGCCCTCGTAGCTTGTGAAGCCGCCCGCGTACGCGATCTCCGTGAGCAGACGCGCGTCCGGCGTGCCGTGGCGCACCTGGATCGGGGTGTCCAACGCGTTGATGAGCCGGCGGCAGCCCGCAACGCCGTGGTTGACCGCCGGAAAACCGTTCAGCATGGAGCGGCGTTCCTTCATCGATTCACGGATGCCGTTCTCCGCTTCCTGATAGCGGTTCTGGCGCGTGTAGCTGTCGATCGTGGTGGGCAGAAGGTCCGCTTCGCCCTTGTCCTGCAGATAGGTCAGAAGCTCGATCTGCGCGTCGATCAGCGCAACGCCCGCGCGCGGCTGGATCAGCGTGATCCCCTTGTTCTTGGCGTCGACCAGCTTTTTCGAAAAGACCTTGTGAGCGGGCAGCGACTTGTGGAACTCGATCGCTTCCTTGAGATCGACTTCCGCGCCGGTCGGCCACTGCTTCAGAACTTCCTCGCGAATGGAGTTGAACTCGTCATCCGGGATGCGCTTATTTTGTACCGTCATCTTTCACTAACTCCTCTTTCAAAATGGTAAGCGCCGCATCGGGATAATACTGGGACAAAAGCCCCATTGCGGCGATGATATAGCTTCGGTCCACAAGCACGGTGCAGCGCTTCGGCTTCAGCGAACCGGGATCCTCCTCGTCGAAGAAGCCGTAGGACGCGATCCGTCCCGTGTGTTCGGTGTGGATCAGCGAACCGCCGGTGACGATGAACTGATCCACGTTCAAAAGGTTCTTGCCGGTCTGAATGAGCTGTAACCCTCCGAGACCGAAGATCTCGGACATTCTTCCGGCGTGCCGCGTCATCGCGACCCGCACCGCCATGCTGGCAAGCGCTTCGTCCGCGCGCTGCGTCTCGTCGTCGGACGGCAGAAGATCGGTATGCGTCGCAAACAGATCGACGATCTCATTCAGCCGTTCCTCGGAAAGGTTCGCGATCGCAGCGGTTTTTTTGAGCCCGGCTGCCTCCACAATGCCGCGGATGCTGTACCGCATGCCGATGTCGCCCTCGACCGTGCGCTTGATATACGGTTCGGGAAGCCCGCGAAGCGCGGTCCGCGGATCGTCCGGCAGACCTTCCGCCACGGAATAGACATCCGTCGTTGCGCCGCCGACGTCCACCGCCACGAGATCGCCGATACCCTTCTGATTCTCGGTACCTTCGGCTAAAAGCTTGATCGCCGCCATGACTGCGCTCGGCGTCGGCATCATGATGCCGTTCAAAAGCTCCGTCGCTTTGCTGAGTCCCTTCGCCTGGATGATGCGGTTTAAGAAGACCTCGCGGATCTCCTTCTGCACCGGCTCGGTGTTCAGCACGTTGAACGAGGGCATGACGTTTTCGGTGATGTGCACCTCGCGTCCCTCGAGGATCTTTGCACAGGTGCGCGCCGCGTTGCGGTTGCCCGCGAGGATCACGGGATAGTCCCCGCCGATGTCCCTGATCACGTGCGCGTTGTGGATGATGCATTCGGTGTTGCCGCCGTCCGTGCCGCCCACGAGCAGGAAGATGTCGGGGTTCAGCGCCTTGATCTCGTCCGCGTCGTCCTCGTTGAGCTTGAAGGAGTACGTTTTCAAAACCTTCGCGCCCGCGCCGAGAGACGCCGTTTTCGCCGCCTCCGCGGTCAGCTCCGGCACAAGCCCGCTGGCGAGCATGCGAAGTCCGCCCGCGGCGCTCGAGCAGGCGTAGCGCGCGCAGAAATCAAGCGTGCCCGTGCGCGCTTCGAGTTTTTTGAGCGCGTCCGCAAGCCCGTCGTTGATATCGGTCTGTACGGTGGTATAAGAATTTGCGGTACCCAAAAGCCGCGGGGCGTCGACGTCCACCGCGGTTACTTTGGTATAGGTGCTGCCGAAATCGATCAGAAGAACAGGTTTCATCGCGCAGACTCCCGGGGATCAGTCCTCCACGTGCAGGTCTTGCTTGAGATACGCAATATCCACTTCGGGTGCGGTTCCCGGCGGGAAGGAGCGGTCGAAGCCCATCGCCTTGAAGCGCTTTTCAACCTCTTCGAACGGCTGCTTGCCGATGACGATGTTGCCGCCGACATAGAGCAGGATGTGCTCGAGCCCCGCTTCGTCGCACTTTTCGCGCAGTCCGCGGCAGTCAAGCTCGCCCTGTCCGTACAGCGACGAAACAACGATCGCGTCCGCGTTCGTTTCGATCGCGGCGTTGATGAACTCTTCCTGCGAGACCATTACGCCGAGGTTGATGACATTGAAGCCCGCGTCGGTGAAGGCATGGTACAGGATCTGGTTGCCCACGGCGTGGACGTCCGCGCCGATGACGCCGATGACCAGCGTTTTCTTTTGCTTTTCCATGATCGTCCTCACTTTTTTGAATACTTGTCGGGAGGGGATTTCAAACGTTGCCCGATATCCCTCCATTATGTCCATATATGGGGATGATACCCCGAATACAGGGCAAAGTCAAGCCCGCGCGGGGCATTTCGGACAGTATATTTTTTGCGGGCGTTTCAGTCGATAAACACGCGGTCTTTGAGCCGGCGCATCGCCTCTTCGACCAGCGAAAACGGCAGGGCGACATTTAAGCGGATGCTGTCCGGATCACCGAAATCGGCGCCGTTCTGCCAGATCACGCCGGCGCGGACGCCGCGGCGCAGAAGCTCGTCCATCGGGACGCCGTGCGCATCGCACCACGCTTTGCAGTTCAAAAACAGCATGTACGTTCCCTCGGGCAGAAACATCGAAACGCCGGGGAAGTTCGTTTCCATAAAGTCCTTCACATAGCGGAGGTTTCCGTAAAGCACGGTCCTGAGCTCGTCCACCCAGCGCGCGCCTTCCGGACTGTACGCGCCCAGAAGCGCGTGCAGCGACAGCACGTTGCAGGAATTGTAATACGTCGCTTTGCCGCAGTCGGTCACGATCTTTCTGAGGTCCTCGTTATAGATGATATGATAGGAGCCGATCAGTCCCGCCAAACTGAACGTCTTGGACGGCGCGTAGAAGGCGATCGTGCGGTTTTTCGCGTCCGCGTTCACGCTCTGCGTCGGGATGTGCTTGTGCCCTTCAAAGGTCAGATCCGCCCAGATCTCGTCTGAAATCACCGTACAGTCGTTTGCGCGGTATACGTCCATGGCGCGTTCGATCTCCCACCGTTCCCAAACGCGGCCGCAGGGGTTGTGCGGCGAGCAGAAGATGACGAGACGTATTCCGTTTTCCTTGATCCTGCGCTCCATGTCGGCAAAATCCATGCGCCATACGCCGTTTTCGTCGCGCGTAAGCGGGCTGGCGATCACCGTCCGGTTCAGATCGTGCAGCACGTGCAGAAAGCCCACGTAGGTCGGGCTGTGCACGAGGATCGGATCGCCCTCGTCGGTGAGCGAGCGGATCGCCGCGGAAACGCCGCCGAGCACGCCGTTTTCATAGCCGATGTGCTCCTTTTGGAGACCTTCGACGCCGTGGCGTTCGTTCTGCCAGTATCTGATCGCGTCATAATAGCCGTCCGGCAGCAGAAAATAGCCGAAGTTCGGGTGATCGAGCCGGTTCTGCACCGCTTTCACAACCGACGGCGCGGTGGGGAAGCTCATATCCGCGACCCACATCGGGATCGGGCGGACGCCCTCGTCGACCTTTACGTCGGGATAGGGAACCAGATCGACCGCAAGCGCATCTTTTCCGCGCCGGTCGAGGATCGTCGTAAAGTCAAATTCCATAATATCCTCCGGTTCTGAAATGTGCATGCGGCGTGGGAAAACTCCCTCGCCGCAAGGATCGTTTTTATACCGTTCTTTGGGAAATGCCCTTGATTGCGTACACCGTCCAGTCGTGATCCGAGAAGGTCAGCACGGAATCGCAGAACGGACACTTGATGCTTTCATTGACGGAAAGCGGCGCGCCGCAGTTCGGACAATGGCGTTCGGAAACGCCTTCCTTCCACGGCTCGGTTTTCATGCCGATCGGACGCGACAGGGAGTATTCATAGGTCATGAACTTCTCCTGCGTCTTGCTTCCGAGGATCACCTTGCCGGTGTTGTCGTCCACGGTGTAGTCCGTGATGCGCGCGTAGATCTCGGCGACGATCACGTCCTCGCCCTTATCCTGATAGTAGCCCCGAAGGTCCACCGAGAGCACGGCGACGCGTTCGACGTAATTCGTGCGGTGCAGTTCGCGGAGCTTCTTCATCTGCCGGTCAAACTGCTGATACAAGCTGTCCGCAAAGTACGGACGGATCGGTTCCACGTCGCGCTTCGTGCAGCAGTCCTGCATCTTGATATACAGGTTCTGGAGCCATTCCTTGAAGTCCTCGGGCGAGAAGTCCGGATCGAGCGTCTGATAGTTCTCGATCGGCGTCAGCTTCGACTGCGCGGTGCGCGTTGCGCCGGGCGTAACGGACGTACGTTTTTTCTTGTTGGAAGAGAAAACGGAAATCAGAAGAATCGCGATCACGATCGTCGCAACGAAAAGAACGCCCGGACCGCTGATCGGACCGCTGCGGGAGGTTGACCCGTAATCCGAACTGCCCCAGTCGGAGCTGCCCCAATCCGAGCCGCCCCAGTCGGAACTGCCGCCGTAATCGCCGCCGCCGTAATCGCCGCCGCCGGAAAAATCGCCGAGATCGGCGCTGCCCGCGCGCGGCACGAGTACGAACGCCGCAATGAGCAGCACAGCCAAAAGGACCAAAACTTTTTTCTTCATTCACATTCTCCTTTTGCGGCGAACACCGCTTTTTAACAGTATATCACGGAAAGGCGGCAATGGCAATCCTGCGCGCACGGCAAACGCTTTGAGTTGTAAAAAAATCGGAAACACCGCGCTGCGCCCGTTGACCGGACGGGGGGAACCGTGATACGATACCGGTATCAAAGATCGCGCCCGACCGGCGCGAAAAGAGGATGCCTATGAAATGCAAAAACTGCGGCGCCGTTCTCGACGAGGGTGCGCTGTTCTGCCGCAAATGCGGAACCGCCGCGCCGAAGCCGGAGCCGAAAAAGAAAACGGGACCGAAGATCAACCTGTCCGGCGTGAAAAAGTGGTTCCGGAAGGTAAAGGAGCGCGTTGCCGCACTTCTCAAAAACAGGCGATTTATGATGTTTGCGGGCGCGGTGCTTGCGCTTTTGCTTGTGCTTATCATCGTGATCGTGTCCGTCGCATCCTGCGGCAGAAAGAAGACGACCGGATTCAAATCGCCGGAGGAGGTTGCAAACGCCGCCGTGATCGCGCTGGAGGGCGGCGACGGGGAGCGGCTTTATAAGATGACAAGTCTTTCGGAATCCCTGCTCGGCAAACATCCGGAGGTTTTCGGCGAGGGCGATACGCCGGAAGCGGTCATGAAAGGGTACTACACCGGTCTTGCCGCCGATCTCGGCGAACAGCTTTCCGAACAGTATGACAGGGAGATCACGCTGATGCTGGAAGCGGAGCCGCGGCTCCTTTCGGGCACCGACATCTTTGAATCGAACCGTGCGCTCGGCGTGGAAGCCGCGCAGTACGCGGAGATCGAGGGACCGCTTTCCGTCGACGGCGAAACGGTCAGGTACGTTCGCATGGTCGCCGCCGAGATAAACGGCGAGTGGAAGCTGATCGTTCTGTATCTTTCCGACACGCCGATCTACTGATCAAATGCTTTTCAAAACGCCTTCGGGCGTTTTTTGTTTTGCACGGGACGGGGCACTTGCATTTTTGCACATAAAATGATATACTATTTACAGAATCGGCGTAAGCCGAGAAAAAACAAGGAGGAGTCTTATGAATAATCTGAAAAAGTACATTGCCGAATTCATCGGCACGTTCGTACTCGTTCTGGTTGCCTGCGGCGTCGCGGTGAAGTCCACCTGCGCAACGTCTGCGGACGTCCTGCTGACCGCGCTTGCGTTCGGCGGCGTGATCGTGGCGATGGCATACTCCATCGGCAACATCTCCGGCTGCCATATCAACCCGGCGGTTTCGGTCGCGGTGCTGATCAACGGCGGCATGAAGGTCAAGGATTTCATCGGCTACGTCATCGCACAGTTCCTGGGCGCGATCGCGGGCGCTGCGGTGCTCGGCGTGTTCCTGGGCGACTTCTCGGCACTCGGCGCAAACAATGTGAACCCCGGCATCTGGCAGTCGCTTCTGATCGAGGTCGTGCTCACCTGCATCTTCGTGCTGGCGGTGCTCGGCGCAACGAGCAAGATCGAGAACAGCAAGGTCGCGGGTCTCGTGATCGGTGGCTCTCTGGCGCTCGTTCACATGCTCGGCATTTGGCTCACCGGCACCAGCGTCAACCCGGCGCGCTCCTTCGGTCCGGCTCTGCTGCAGGGCGGCGAAGCGCTTGCGTGCTACTGGGTGTTCCTCGTCGGTCCGATGGTCGGCGGCGTGCTTGCGGCGCTTCTGTGGAAGTTCCTGAACTGCAAGTGCAAGAAGGAAGCCAAATAATCTTTCCCGGTAAAAATACCGCCGCGCATTTGCGCGGCGGTATTTTTGTGTGCCGTGGTTATTGCTTTGCAAACGTCAGCCCCAGAACAAGCGCTTCGGTTTCGGTGCCTTCGGAGAAATCGACGCCCGTCAGCTTGATGCTGACCCATACGCCCTCGGCGATCTCGCCGTAGTATTCGATCCAGTCCATACCGACGTCGCGGTAGGACCGACCCGCCATTTCGATCCCGCCGATCGTGCGCGGCGCAAGCTCCTGAAGATTCTCGAACTTATCCTTGTAGAAGTCGATCTTTTCGAGCGATTCTTTGCACTCGATCTTGATGTACGACTGGCTGTAATCCGCCTTTTCGGCGCGGGGTGCGCAGTAGATATACAGCGTGCTGCTCCGCGCGTTCGGATACCAGTTCTTCACCGGCAGCTGCGCCGTCACGTCGACCTTCGGACCGGAGAAGCCGACCTTGATCGCAAACGTCGCAGATTCCGTCGGGTTCGTGCCCGCGGGGGTGCTGCTGGCAAGCTTCGGGAATCCGGAGATGTCCGCGGCGTTGTACTCGCTGCTCTTGATGCCGGAGATCGTGATCGCGCTGCACGCCCAGGTCCCGTCATTCTGCAGCTTAAACGTCACGGTGACGACGTCGTTCTGATCGTCGCACCAGGTCGCAGAGTGCGTTTTTCCGTCGTTGTTGCGGCTGTCGCAGCCCTGCTTGCCCGCCGCCGCGCCGATCTCGTCGAACGTCAGCGCATAGAGGAAGGCGGAGGGTAATTCGCGCATCCAGCGATACAGCCCGGCAAGCGTCGTGCGGCTCACTTTGCCGTCGCTGTCGCCGTACGGTGCGCCGGGGAATTCGCCGCCGGAAACAGCGGGCGCTTCGGTCACGACCGGCGCTTCCGTTACAACCGGCGCTTCCGTTACAACCGGCGCTTCGGTCACGACCGGCGCTTCGGTTGCCGGAACTTCGACGACGGAGGGCGCGGAATCCGTGTCGCCGCGGAAGACCATCACGGCTTCGCCCATCGAAAACTCGATTGCGCCGTCCCCGGTAAGCGCCATGGAATAATACGGCATTCCGGCGAGCAGGATGCTCCCGTCGTCCGTCCATTCAAACCGGATCTCCTGCCCCGTTATGACCAGCGTGCCGGTGCGGTCGGCGTTCAGCGTCAGCGTTCCCGCGATACCGGACGAAGTCATCATTTCGCCCTCGAGCACAACGCCGCCGACACGATATGCCTGAAGCGCATAATTGCCGGCCGGGAACGCCGGAGCGGGTTCAACGGCCGGGTTCGGATCCGAGGGTTCGGAGGGGTTCTCCGCGAGCGCGGACGCAGGTTCCTCTGCGGGTGCGGACGCGGCGTCCGCCGCGGGCTTCGGCTGTTCTTCCGGTTGGTCCTTTTCACCGCAGGCAACGGTTCCGACGAGGAGAAGGAGGGAAAGGATCAGGATCAGAAAGCGTTTCATCGACGGCATTCTCCTTGCTTTTGTTTTCGGGCGATTGCCCTTTTATAAATTATACCATGATACGTTAGAAAAGCAAGCGCCGCCGTTTGACTTCCCGCCGGGAGCATGATACAATACCGGTGCAGAAAACGGAAGGAGACCGCAATATGACCGATTATGACGCCTTGATCGCACAGGCGGAAGCGCTGATTTCCGGCGTACCGCACCGGATCGCGAACCTTGCGAACGTTTCCGCGCTGATCTTTGACACGCTTGCGGATCTGAACTGGGCGGGGTTCTATCTTTTGGAGGGTGAAACGCTGGTTCTTGGGCCGTTTCAGGGCAGGCCCGCGTGCATCGAGATCCCGGTTTCGCGCGGGGTCTGCGGCGCCGCCGTGCGGGAAAACCGCTCGCAGCTGGTACCGGACGTACACGCGTTTGCGGGGCACATCGCCTGCGACTCGGCGTCGCGCTCGGAACTGGTCGTGCCGCTGAAACGGGACGGCGCGGTGTTCGGCGTGCTCGATCTGGACAGTCCGTCGCCTGCGCGGTTTACGGAAGCGGACCGGGAGGGCATGGAGCGGCTTGCGCGCGTGATCGAACAGAATATTTAAGGCAAATCAAAAAACAGGCACGGGTTTCGTGCCTGTTTTTGCGTCCTGTCCGTTACGGCTCATCGTCTTCGATGTAGGTAAAGACCTTGCGAAGCGCGTATTGTCCCTCCGTGAAATAGGAGGGGGAGAGCTCGGAAAGCGAAAAGTGCATCGCGTCGCAGGTGTGCGGGTAATAGAGCCCCCACGAGAATCCGGCGCGATAGAACGCAAGCTCATAGAGGAGATAGTTCATCAGCGGCTCGGGCACGCCCTTTAAGCCCTTCGATGCGCTTCCGGTGTAGGTAAAATCATAGCACTGTTTTCCCTTGACCTCGACAATGCCGTTATAGGTCAGATTGTCGTGGACCTCATGATAGATCTTTTCGCGGTTAGAAAGCACGTCGCGGTGGCTCGGCGTATAGGCGTTGATGTCGACCGCGGTGCCGAAGGAATGATGGCTTACGAACGCGCCGGAATTGACAAACCGCCGCACGATCGTGCCGTTGAACGTCACAAGGTCCTTCAAGCATACCGCGCCGGTGTCCAGATGTGCGCCGTGCACGCGGATATATGTGCTCTCCATGTAGCGTCCCGCCTGTTCAAAGTACGGGACTGCATCGACGTGACAGCGCCATTTTTTTCCGTTGATCACAAGCGCTTCGGCATCATACTTGTCGCGCCATGCGGTGTCGACCGTGATCTTCAGCGAATCGGGCTGGAAATTGTACCGGAACAGGAACTTCTCCGGCGAGCCGAAGAACGCCAGCGCCGTTGTGTAGTTGCCGCGCAGGTTGTTGGGAAGAAGCTGCACCTTGCGCTCGGCGGTGATTGTGAAATCCGCGCTTGCAAGCAGCGCGCTGTGCCCCGCGGCGTCCTCCGCGGAAAGCGCAAGCGTGTACCCGCCCGCGCTCAGCTTTTCAAAGGGGAGCTTTTCGGAGAGGCACTCGATATCCCTGGAAAAGGTGATGTCCAAAAGCCGGTATTCGGTGACGTTCTCGCTTGCCGCAAACACCTGTTCCGCCTCGCGGACGACTTTGCCGCTGCGGTTTTTGATGACCGCGTGCACCCGTGTCAGCGGCGCGACCGAACGCACCGTGCCGTCGATCGTGAACGGATGTCCCTTCAGGATCGGACCGTCCGGATTCGGCAGGGGCATGTCCTCGGATGCGATGAATGTGATCGGATCCGGCTCGGGCGTCGGGGTCGGGGTCGGCGTTGCGGTCGGTTCGGGCGTGGGCGTGGGGTCGGGCGTCGGCGGAAGCGTCGGAAGCGGCGGCTGCGTAGGCGCCTGTGTCGCAGCGGTTTCCGCAATGACCTCGGATTCCGCAACCGGAGCGGCGGGCGTTGCGGTCGGTTCGGGCGCGGGGATACCGCATGCAAAGAGCATGCAGCAGAGCAGAAGTACCGATACGATTGAACAAAGAATGCGTTTCATACAAAACATTATAACACACCGCCTGATAACCCGCAAGCGCATCAAAAAAGAGCCGCGTGAAGCGGCTCTTTCCGATTGCAATTACAGCTCTTTGAGAAGCGCACGAAGTTCGCGGACGGAATCGCCGAAGACCTTCAGCGCGTCCTTGACCGGCTGCGGGCTGGTAAGATCGACGCCGGCGAGCTTCAGCTCGTTCAGCGGATAGTCGCTGCCGCCGGTGGTGAGGAACTTGAGATATCCCTCGGCGTCGCCGGTCTCGAAGATGTGCGACGCGATCGCGACCGCGCTCGAGAATCCGGTTGCGTACTGGAAGACGTAGAACGCGTTGTAGAAGTGCGGGATGAACGCCCATTCGTAGGCGATGTTCTCCGGCACTTCCGCGCCGTCGTAATACAGCTCGACGAGCGAGCGGTAAATGCCCGTCAGCTTTTCGGCGGTCAGCGGTTCGCCGTTCTGGTACGCTTCGTGCGCCTTGCGCTCGAATTCGGCGAACAGCGTCTGACGGAACAGCGTCGTGCGGAAGCCCTCGAGGAAGTGGTTGAGCACGTATGCGCGGCGCGCCTTATCGGTCTCGGTCGCGAGGAGGTACTTGGTCAGAAGCACCTCGTTGACCGTGGAGGCGACCTCTGCGACGAAGATGCAGTAGCTGTGGTTCAGGTAGTCCTGCGTGCTGTCGGACTTATAGGAGTGCATCGCATGACCGAGCTCGTGCGCCACGGTGTAGGCGTCGTCGAGCGCATCGGTGTAGTTTAAGAGCACATAGGGATGCACGCCGAATACGCCGCAGGAGAACGCGCCGCTGCGCTTGCCCTTGTTCTCGTAAACGTCCATCCAGTTCTCGGAATACGCTTTGTCGAGAAGCTTCTGATATCCCTCGCCGAGCGGTTTCGTCGCTTCCTTGACGAGCTTCTTCGCCTCTTCGAACGGAACCTTGAAGTCCACGTCCTTGACCATCGGGCAGTAGAGGTCGTACATGTCGATCTTTTCAAGACCGAGCACTTCCTTGCGGAGCTCGAGGTATTCGCGCATGGTGGGGAGACTGTCGTGCGCCGCTTCGATCAGACTGTCGTACACCGACACCGGAATGTTGTTGCGGAACAGCGCCGCCTCGCATGCGCTCGAAAACCCGCGGACGTTCGACATGAACTGGTCCTGCTTTACGTTGCCGCCGTACAGCGCCGCGAACGTGTTGATGTACTTCTTATACGTGCCGAACATGGCGTTGAACGCTTCCTCGCGAACCGCGCGGACCGGGCTCTCACGGTATACGCCGAAGTTGCCGGCGGTAAGCTGGACTTCGTTGCCCTCCGCATCGTGGATCTTCGGCAGCTCCATATCAACGTTCGTCAGCATTTCATAGGCGTCGGACGGCGTTTGCGCGGCGTCGCCGAGCATCGCCAGCATGCGCTCGCGCTGTGCGTCGAGGCAATGCTCGCGGGAACGGGTGAGATTCTCGATATAGAAGCGGTAGGGCTTCATCTCCTCGGGCTCCAGAAACGCCTTGAGCGTTTCCTCGGGGATTGCAAGGATCTCCGGATCCATGAAGGCGAGCGCGCTGGAAAACCGCACGTATGCGCCCATTGCCTTCTGATCCATCTCCTGGTGCTTCGGTTCGGAACCGTCCGCGCAGCGATGGAGGTTCGCGTAGATGAATACGTTTTCAAGACGCTCGGCGATCTCGTTGACCGTGTCGATGCCCGCCTTGAACGCTTCGCGCGAGGTGCCGAGCGTGCCTTCGATCGCCGCGATCTTCGGAAGGTCCGCAACGCAGCGGTTCAGTTCCGCTTCCCAGACCTCGTCGCTTGCGTACATGTGCGTAAAGTCCCATTGGAATTTCGGGTCCATGTCTTTTCTTGCCTGCATGTTTGTTTCTCCTTTGTTTTATTCGGAAACAGTATATCGCATTTTGGATGCTTTGTCCACAGTCAAGGCGTATTTTTCAGCGAATACGCCGTTTGCCTTCCGCGCCGGATGCACACGACCGGAAGCCCGTACTGCCGTAGAAGCCGGATATCATCCGACACGCTCTTGCGCTCGGCGGACATGCCGCGCTCCGAGAGCTTCCATAACAGCTCGCGCATCGTGATTGCGCGCCCCTCCTTCTGCGTCTGCTCCAGGATATCCTTTACATACAGGATCTTCAGTTTTCCGTCCGGTTGTTTTGCCATACAAAAGCCCTCCTTTCCGGTCTTTCGGGACCCTTGAATGCAAAGGTGAAGTTAGGGTGATATATCCTTTGCAGCGAGAAACGGATAAAAGAAAGCGTTTCAGGAAGGATCAGCCCTGTTCAGGATTGCATTCAAGATGGATTATTGTTGATCTCAGCCTAACCGGAGCAAGGCAAAACAGGCGGGCTGAAGTCCTGTGTTGTCAAGGTAAACGCAACCCGCCTTGCGGCAAATATTGCGGTTCCTATCTGCTCAAAACTTATGATTTCTTAAAGATATCTTTCGTCAGCTTGACTTCATCTGCCGGGATCGGGTACATACCCAGCAATTCCAGCATGTGAAGCCGACAGCTGTCCGTTGTTGCCTCATACGGCGTTTTCCCGTGGAGGGACAGCCGCCGAATGCTGTTAATATTGTTTGCAAGGATCGTCATGTCCCGCTGCGTATACGGGTTGAAGCTCTCTCCCTTGTGCAATACATACCGGATATACTCATGATTCTTCTCAATCTTCGGCTTCTGCCAGGAAGCCTGCGGATCGCAGTAAAAGACTCTGGTTCGCTGTGTTCCGTCTTCCAGAAGCTCAAGGCTGCGCGTTCGCTTGAATTCAGAACCGTTGTCTGTCAGGATCACCTGAAAGATCTTGCTGAATTCTTCCACGCCCAACAGTCCCGTCAACAGATCGAACTGCTCGACTACCGTATCCGCCTTTCCGTCCCGCATTAGCAGGATCAGCATGAGATTGTTATCACAGAAATGCAGCGTCAGCAGTCGCTTCCCGCGCTCCCGGCATCCGTGTACGGTATCCATTTGGACGACGATCGCATCCGGATGCTGCTCCATGTATTTCAGATAATCCTCATACCCTCTGTCCTTGCGGTACTCCTGATCCAATATGCCGTCAGATGGCTGCCGGCGTTTCTTTCGTGCTTTGTATCCGACTTTTCTCCGTAAATCCAGATTCCCGATCGACAGCAGTCCCTGATCGATATAGCGGTACAGCGTTCGCAGCGATACGCCGATCTCTGCTCCGTGCTCCATGCAGATATGGCTTAACGGCTGTCCGCGCTTCACAAGCGGAGATACGATCCTGTCAATCGTTTTCAATGCTTCTTTGTCCGCGTGGACTTTGCTTCTCGCCTCCGCATTCCTTCTTCCGGAAACGGCGTCCGCCTGCTGTGCAATGTAATACGCACGATCCTGTTTGCATTTCTTTCGCTGCAGGCAGGTGTTGCACACATAGGGTGGGGTGATCAGTCTGCTGCAGAACGCCGTTGAATAGGTGGAACACAGCTTCTGACAGTCATATTCCTTACAGTGGACGCATTTCCTTGGGCAATCCATATCTCCGCACAAACGGCGTCGGCGGCATGTTTGCGAGTGTTTACAATCTTTTCCGCATATCCGTTCTCCCTGCACCAACGTTCTGTTCTTCCTGATTTCTCTGGAAACCGATCCGGGTGAACACTGAAGCTCTTTCGCAATTTCCTGAAAGCTCTTCCGTGCATACAAGCCCATCTCGATCACGATTCGGTTTGACAATACAAAACGACTCATACATCCTGCTTTCCGCAGATAGGAACCGAGCCGATTATACCATCCTGCGGGCGCTGCCCGCACCCGCAAGGGGACGCGTCCCCTTGACTCCTTTCTTCCCTCACCGGAAGGCGCGAAAGGAACCATGGTTCCTTTCCCTGCAACAGGGTGATCCGTGTCGCTTCGTCAAGGGCTGCCCGGACGCTTCGCGTCCAGCGTTCTGTCCCTTGACTCCGCTCCCGCTCCCTACATACCACGCTCCTTTTGTCAATGTGAAGTTATGGCTTCATCCCTTTTTTACTACCCGAAATCGTAACTTCACTTTGGCATTCTAACGGTCTTTCGGGACCAGTATCGCACGAGATCTGTCCCATAAACCGGAAAGAAAAAAGCTCCCCGCAAAGGGAGCTTCATAAGGATGTTTATTCGTGCCGAAGCGCTTCGATCGGATCGAGACGCGCTGCGCGGTATGCGGGGATCGCGCCGAAGAACATGCCGATGATGAACGAGAATACGACGGTCGCAGCGACGATGTACCAGCTGATGAAGATCGGCACGCCGGACATCTTGGAAATGCCGTAGGCAAGCCCGATCCCGACGAGCACGCCGAGAATGCCGCCGAGGCAGGTCAGCACGCCCGCCTCGATCAGGAACTGCGCCGAAATGCGCCGCCTGCGCGCGCCGAGCGCTTTTTTCAGACCGATCTCCGGCGTGCGCTCGGTGACCGACACCAACATGATGTTCATGACACCGATGCCGCCGACGATCAGCGAAATGCCGGCGACCAGGATCAGCTGCCGGTTCGTGGCGCTCGAAAGCTCCTGAAGGTTTTTCGCCTGCTCCAGGAGGTCCTCGCTCTTATAGCGAACTTCGGGGTTCTCCTTTTGGATCGTTCCGTTCAGAATCTCCTCGGCTTTTCTGCCCGCCGCCGTCATGGAATCGGTGTTTACGGCGCGAATCACGAGCGAGCGCGGTTCGTCATAGCGGAACAGCACCGGCCAGGTGGAGAACGGGATCAGCACCTTTCCGCCGGTCGATTGGTTATAGGTGAAGTATTCTTCGAGCGTGCTCACCGTGGGACGGAAGTCCGACGCACGCGTGAACTCGCCGATCACGACGTACGGCTCGCCGCAGATGTCGATTGTTTCGCCGATCGGATTCGCGCCGGAGAACAGTGCGGCGGAGACGGTCTCGTCGATCATCGCAACCTTGCGGAAGCAATCGCTGTCGCTGTCGGTGAAGCCGCGCCCGATGCGTACGGTGTAGCCGTACACGGAAAGGTACGAGCTGTCCACGCCGTAGACCGTGCCGGCGCTCAGCGCTTTGCCGCCGCTGCGGATCTGCCCGTAGGCGTCGCGCTGCGCGTAATATGCTGCGGAGGCGATCGCCGGGACGGCACGGATCTCTTCGAGCGTGTCGTTCGTCAGCGGAGGAATGTAGTCCGGCGGCGTGCTCCATGCGCTCTCGAACGGATAATCGCCCTGATACAGGCGAACGGTTACGACGTTCGAGCCGGAGCCGACCAGGTTTTGTTTGATCTGCTCGTTCGTGCCCATGATCGTGGAGGAGATCGCAATGATGCTCGCAATGCCGATGATGATACCGAGCATCGTCAGCGCGCTTCTCAGTTTGTGGGAGCGAATGCCGTCAAAGGCCTCGCGGAAGTTTTCCAGCATATCGCGTCCTCCTTACCAGCCGTAGTAGACGCCGCCCTTCGCGTCCTCGACCGGACTGCCTTCTTTGCAGTTCTTGTCGTAGGGGAACGCGATGCGGTCCTCGGGCGTGATCGGCATACCGATGAGTTCCACATATTCGTTCATGCGGCTGCCGGTTTTCACGGCGCGCTTTTCGAGTACGTCGCCGTTTGCGACGAACACGCAGGTTTCGCCGTCAATTTCGCGTAAAAACGCTTCGTGCAGATAGATCGTGCCCTGTTCATAGAGCGAGGAGAAGTTCGAGAACTCAATATACTCGCCGACGCCGGGAACGACGTCCCCCGTGACGTCCAGCACCAGCAGGTAGCCGGAGGAGTTCGGATTGCCGCTGCCGGAGTAGTTCGTACTGACCGGCATCGTGCCGACCTTACTGACGCGCGCGGTCACGTTCTTCTGCATCTGATAGGAGAAGCCGGAAAGCTCGGTTCCCACCGGATACTTGGAAAGCTCATCCTCGCCGACGAGCACGCTGATGTGCAGCCCCGAGCCGCCGCGTATCTCCACGAGGGTATCGCCGTTTGCGGCTTCGTCCGGCTGCCTGACCTGCATGACCGTCCCGTTGACTTCGGCATACAAAATGCCGTCCAGACCGCTGCGCTGTGCTTTTTCGATATCGAGCAGAAGCTGGCGATAGCGAAGCTCATCCTCGCGGATGCTGTTTGCAATCTCGTTGGCGTACGCCTCGCGCTGCGCCTTCGTCATGCCGCCTCCGCCGTAATACGGCGTTGGTGTTGCGACAGGCGTCGGTGATTCGCCCGGCGCAACCGTTCCTTCCGGTGTCGGAGTCGGCGTCGGAGTCGGCGTGGGAGTCGGTGTCGGGGTCGGCGTCGGGGTCGGAGTGGGCGTGGGCGTCGGTGTGGGCGTCGGAGTCGGCGTCGGAACGGGTTTTACAGAGGTGACAAATGAGAATGCGCCGTCGGGCATAAACCGGAACTCGACCGTAAACCGTTCCGCTTTGAGCGTGACGTACCGGTCCCGCATCAGCTCTGCCGCCTTCTCGCGCTGCAATTCCAGAAAGGCGTTCGGTATCCCTGCGCCGGAGCCGTAGGAATAGACGATCGGATCGGACGCGGTGCCGTTGCCGCTCTTCGGGTGCTCGAGATCTGCGACGCCGCCGTCGTTTTCGACCTTAAACGACAGCACAAGCGCGGCGTCGGGCGTCGCCGAGATCAGAATCTCCGCTTCGGGCTGTACGATCCGCGCATAGATCGCCGTTCCGCGCTCCGCCGCCAGAGTGATCAGCGACTGCAGGAAAGTATCGGTCACGCGGTCGTTTGCGCCGATCTCATACACAAACGGATCGGATTGCGATCCGCTGCCGCCCACGGGCGAATTCAGATCGGGCATGATTCGGTCCGAAAGATGCGCAAAGACTCTGCCGCGGCGCGGCGCTGCGGTCGGAACGGGCGACAGAAGCGGATTTTCGTACTCTGTACGGGCATAACGCTTATACTCGGCATATTCGGAGCGCAGCTTGTTTTCGAGCTTGATAAGCTCCAGCTTGTTTTCTTCAAAGGAGAGCTCGGCGCGCGTCGCGTCGTAGCGCAGCAGAGGATCGCCCACGGTGACGGTATCGCCGGGCTTCACAAGGATCTCCAGAACGTTGCGGTCGGCGCTTTTCAGAACGACCTGCGACGCGTCCGAAGTCACGATGCCGTAAAGATACGTCTGGTTCGGCATATACGACATCATCCACTGCATGGCGGGATAGACCTCGCAGGGCGGGACCTTGCGGAATTTCAGGTACGCAAAGACGCCGCCTGCAAGCAAGCCCAGGCAGAGAACGCAGACAATGATGATCTTCAGGGCACGTTTCATACGCGATCGCCTCCCGAAAGAACGCCGTCGTAAATGTGCATCATGCGCTTTGCACGCTCTGCTACGGCGTGCTCGTGTGTGATCATGATGATCGACATCCCGCGCGCATGGAGCGCGTCGAAGATATCCATGATCTGCTGACCGGACTTTGAATCCAGCGCGCCGGTCGGTTCGTCGGCAAGCAGCAGCTTCGGCCGCGTACAGATCGCCCGTGCGATCGCCACGCGCTGGCACTGTCCGCCGGAAAGCTGCGTGGGATAAAAGTCCATACGGTCCTTGAGCCCGACCTCGAGAAGCGCCTGCTCCGCACGCTCGCGGCGCTCGCGCCTCGGCACGTCGCCGTACATCAGCGGCAGAGCGACGTTTTCCCACGCACGGCGGCGCTGCAGAAGATGGAACGACTGAAATACAAATCCGATCTTTTCGTTGCGGATGCGCGCCATCTTGGTATCGGATGCGCGGCTGTTGTCGACGTCCTCAAAGTAATACGTGCCTTTCGTGGGCGTATCGAGATACCCGAGAATGTTCATCAGCGTCGATTTTCCGGAACCGGACGGCCCCATGATCGCATAATAGTCTCCTTCATGCATCGCGAAATTGACGTCATGCAGTACCGGGACGGGATGATCGGCCGTGCCGTATGTTTTTTCGATGTGTTCGAGACGAATCAGCATATCAGCCTCCGAACGAAACGGTGTCTTCGCCGTCCTCGCCGAAGTCGATAAAATCGGACGGCTTGTCGGGTACGATGTTTTGAAAGTCAGCGGATTCGTCAATTTCAAATCCGACCGGTTCGTTCATCTCAAATCCGACCGGTTCTTCAACGGGGAGCATGCCGTTTTCGGACGGATCGGCAAACGCCGTTTCCGTTGCAAGCATGCCTGCATGCACGGTGTCGTCCGGGAATGCGATGCGGTCCTTCGGCGTCAGTCCCTTTGCAATCTCATAACATTCGGTCTCTTCGGAATACGCGCCGACGGTCACGCGGCGTTTTTCCATGCGTCCGTCCGCGTCCGCCGCCCACACGAAGAAGCTGCCGCCGTCTTCGATCAGAAATGCTGCGGGCAGCATCAGCGCGGTGTCTGCCGCTTCGTCGGTGTTCAGGTCGATCAGCACGTGCTGACCGATCAGCAATCCTTCGATGCTCTCCGGCTCCACATAAAACGCGTACTTACTGGCACGTTCGCCGCCGTCGTAATAGACGCCCATCTGCTGATCGCCCGACGTCGATTCGGTATCGACACGATAGATCGTGCCGCGGTAAACGGTGTCGTCCACGCGCGAGCGGATTAAAACCGGCATACCGACGAACAGCGTGTAGATCGTCTGCTCGGTCACGGTTCCCTTCACACAAAATGCGGTGCCGGCGATGATTGTGATATAGGCGTTGCTGCTGCCGCCGGAATAGCCGAACGGATCGTCGGAACCGGAATTGTCGCGCACCGAGCGTACCGTTCCGGACACGGGGGAGAAGACCGTGCTGGCGTCGATCAGCGCCTGCATTTCCTCCGCCTTGCGCTGTTTGTCGGAAAGCTCATATTCGCCCTTGCGAATGTCCAGTTCGACGGTCTGGATCTCGAGTTCAATCCCGTAGCGGTCCTTTTCCTTCGCTTTTTCGAGCCGTTTTTGGAGCGAGGCAAGCTGTTCGCGATTGGTGCGCAGCTTGTTTTCGATGCCGGTGATGTCGATCAGGATCTGCGCGTGCGACAGCTTCAGATCGTCCACGTCGTAACGGAACAGCGGATCGCCCTCGTTCACCTTGCTGCCGGCGGTCACGAAGCATTCCTTGACGGTCATGTCGGCGGACGGATTGACTTCAATGACGTCTTTCGCCTCTACAATGCCGTTGTACTGCGCAAAAAGACCGACGTTGCCCATGCCGGTGATCGACGCAACGGACTGCACGTATGCCGTACCTTCCTCTCCGCCGTCCCTGCGTTGATAGAAATAGTACGCGCCGCCGCCGAGCAGGGTCAGCACCAAAAGGATCACGACGATCCGTACCCAACCTCTGCGTTTCTTTTTCATAAGGACACCTCGATTCAAACTCTCTTCTCATAATACCGCGCAGCGAGCGGTTTCGTCGCGCCGTTTCAAAATATTTTTACTTCCCGCCGGAAGAAAAAAGTCCCGATCGCATTGACCGGGACGGAGCTCTTTGATACGCCATCGTGCAAGCGTTAGCACCTTACTGAGGCAGGTTGCTGTGCGGTCATAAAGCTTGTCTCTCGCGCACTCTCGATGGCAACCCGAGTATAGCACCGCGTGTCGGAAAATGCAAATGATATGTGAATATTTTTCGCGGATTTTACATTCGAAAACCCGAAAAATCATGCAAAACCGGTGCATACAGTGGTATACAGCGATTGCAGAAATATACGGAACCGTTCAAAATATGCAGAGCCGTCTTGCTCTTTCACGCATCGGATCGAAACGCGGTTTCTGCATAACGCGCGCAATCGAACGGGGACAAAAACGTCCCTCCCTAACGGTAGCGCGGACTGTTTTCAAAGAACGCGCGCATCCAGAAGTATCGTTCGTGCGTGCGCCAGCCGTCAAGGGTGTCGTCCTCGGCGGTGCTGTTGACATCGCAGCCCGGAAGCTGCGCTCTGAGTGCGTCGCAGTCCTCCGGCGCAAAGGGATTTCGTGCGCACCAGAGCCGTTCGAGCGAGGAAAGGGGCGCGAGCGGGGACAAGTCTTCGATCTTGTTTGCGCAGATGTTCAGATCCTTGAGGTTTTTGAGCCCGGAAAGCGGCGAAAGGTCGCTGATGCGGTTCATGAACAGCTCGACGTAGATGAGATCCGGCATCGACGCAAGCGCCGAGATGTCGGTAATCTGGTTGTCCGCAAGGATCAGGACCTGCAGTTTCGTGAGACTTTTGAAACAGGAGATGTCCTCGATCTGCTGATGCCCGAGATCGAGCGCGATGAGCTCGGTGCAGTACTGGATCGGCGAGGCGGAGCCGGTCGTCAGCCGGTATTTGATCTCATCCGGACGTTTGCTGCTGCGCGTGGTGAACGCGGTCGCATCCGTACGGAGCGGACCCCAGTAGCCGAGATAGACCGTCCAGACGATCCCCTTTTCCGGGAACTCGTCCCGCAGCGCCGCAAGCGTTTCGTTCGGCAGTCCGCAGCCGGACAGCTCGGTATGCTTCAGCTTCGGCAGCCACGTGAGCACACGGCGCAGCTTTTCGGCGTCGGCGATCTTCGTCCTCGAAAGATTCAATTCCTCGGTGCTCTCGTCCAGCTTTTTGCCGAGGTAGGTGAATCGGTACTGCGCGGTTATATCGAGATCGGGGAACGCCGCGCGGAACGATGCGGCAAGCTCCGGATCCCGTTCGCCGAGCGCGACCGCTTTCAGGTTTTTCAGATAAGGCAGCGCGGCGGAAAGCTCGTCCGGCGACGGCGATTCCGTATCGGAAAGATCCAGCGTTTCCGTATCGCATGCGATCTCGCGTCCGAAGATCCAGACGGAAGGGATCGGCTCAGGCGTCGGCTCGGGCGTCGGTTCCGGCGACGGTTCCGCTGTCGGCGCGGGCGTCGGCACGGGGGTCATCGCGGGCGTTGCAAGCGCGACCGCTTCCTCCGAAATCGGCGTCGGGTCGGGAACATGCGTCGATTCGACGGCGGGTTCCGGCACTTTGCAGGCAAAGAGAGCGGCAAGCAGCGCGGCGGCGAAGAAAAGCCGAACGGTCTGTTTCATACGTTTATCCCCTCCGTTTCCGCAGCAGCAGAACGACGCACAGCCCCGCAACCGCAAGCGCCAGCGCGCCTGCAAGGACCCAGACGACCGGACTGACCTGCGCTTTCGTCACGGGCGTCGGTTCCGGCGCGGGCGCCTCGGTCGGCTCCGGCGCGGTCGACGGCGCTTCGGTGGGTGCCGCAGTGGGTTCTTCCGTCGGTTCCTCGGTGGGTTCTTCCGTCGGTTCCGGCGTCGGCGCTTCGGTCGGCTCGGGCGTGGGCTCGGGGGTCGGCTCGGGCGTCGGTTCCGGCGAGAGATCGACGTTTTCGAACATATCGTTGATCCCGGAATCAAGTCCTACCGTCGTAAAGACGAGCCCGAATTTTTCCAGACTGTTTTCTTTTTCGTTGTTGCACAGATGATACCACAGCCGCTGCGACTGATGGCACTGATACGCTTCCTGGGCAATTTCCCAGCCCGTGCGTCCGCCGAATGCTTCGAGCGGGACCGTTGCGGAGATAAAGATCGGGTTTTCCTTTGCAAGGTGCAGATACAGCTTTTTGACCTGCCAGACGCCGTGCGACGCAGCCGATTCGGGATCGTAGGCGGGGTCGGCGGCGTCGACGACCGCGCGGCGCATGGCCGCGGCGACGATCTGGTGCTGCCAGTGTCCGTATTCGCCGTTGTCGTCATGCGTGATCACGACCTCCGGACGCAGCTTTCGAAGATACCGGACCAGCGTGCGCTCCACGTCGGGGAGCCGGAAATTCTTTTCGTATTTTTCTTTGTTCTTGATCGAGATATCGGCAAGCCCCGCCATAACGGGATAGGTTCGTAACCCCATGATCCACGCGCCGTTGCACGCTTCGGTGCGGCGGACGCGCGCACGCGTTGCGAGATAGAGGATCGACCCGGTCAGCCCGCGTTCCGCGCCGTAGGTCGGGATCATGTTGCCCATAAACAGCGTATCGTCGTCCGGATGCATGGCGATCACCAGAAAATCAAGCTTTTCGGGCGTCGGCTGCCACGGATGATAGTCGGAGGGCGCGCCGCCGGAAAACGCCATGAGCGTGCAGAGATGCGCGTCCGCCGCGGGACGGATCCGCACGCCGTGCACGCCGCTTCCGATCTCGACGCCGTTGTCCCAGTACGGCTCGCCTTCGCGCTCCTCAAGCACTCCGCCGCTCTCGTCGAGCAGCGCAATCGTATACGGCGGGGGCGTGACGCCCTTGTCGTCCGTCCACGCATAATACACAAAGTCGACCGGCTCGTCTTTCCAGCTGATGGAGACCCACTCGTTTTTCAGGATCTCCTGGGCATATTTCGTGTCGGGGTTCGTTACGAAATCTTTGAGGTATTTCGCCTTTTTTGAGCTCTTGTATTCGCAGCTTTTGGAGACGTTGACCGGCTCCTTCCGCTCTTCCGCCCGCGCCGAAGGAACGCTCATGCACAGCAGCACAAGCGCGAGGGCAAGGGCGATTTTGATGTTCAGACGTCGTTTCATGTCGATTCCTGTCGATGGAAAGGGTATGGAAAACCTGCGGCATCCGCAGGTTCTGCGGGTTATTCGGGATCGGCGCCGCTTTCCTGCTCGGCGGCTTCCGCCGCGCCGCAGAAGTACGCGTCGTACAGTTCTTTTGCAAACTCCAGCCGGTCGTACGGCACATACAGCCGCACGCGTCCGACGTTGACGCCCAGCTCCGCGGTGAGTCCCGCGCCGAGCACGGAACGCTCCGTGCAGAGGACGTCGTTGTCAAAAAAGAGCTCTTTCAGCATCTCCGCCTGCATATAGGGGACTTCGGCGACCTGACAGAAATCGCCGGGAAGAGGCGCGCGCATCTTCCGGTTCCGGCAGCGGGGACAGACCTCGGCGTCAACGAGTTTCATGCAGTTTTCACAGTAAAGAGACATATTGCTTCCTCCGGATCAGAAAATCTTTTTGAGCGTGCCGAGAATGCCGCGGTAGAGCGATTTGCCGACTTCGCGGCCGATGGTGTTCGCAGCGGACGAGGCGGCCTTGCCGAGCGCGGAAGTGGTTTTGCTCTTGCGCTTCGCCTTTTCGCGCAGCGCGTCCTTTTCGGCTTTCGCCTTTGCCTTTGCGTCCTCTTTTTCGGCTTTTTCCTTTGCCTTGGCTTCTTCCTTTTCCTGCCGTTCGCGCTCCTTTTCGGCGGCTTCGCGTTCGGCGGCCTCGGCCTTTTCCTTCGCTTCCGCCTGCGCTTTGCCGGTCAGGATCTCATACGCGGATTCGTTGTCGACCGGATCGTCGTACTTGCCGTAGAGCGTGTCCGCCATGATCTCGGCTTTCCTGCGCTCGTCGTCGATCATGCCCATCATCGACTGCGGCGGCAGGATCGTGCAGCGCTCGACGATCGAGGGACGACCTTTGGCATCAAGGAAGCTGACCAGCGCTTCGCCGGTGCCGAGCTCAACGAGGACGTCTTCGGTTTTGAACTTCGGGTTCACGCGGAACGTCGCCGCGGCGGTGCGGATCGCTTTTTGCTCGGCGGGGGTATAGGCGCGCAATGCGTGCTGCACGCGGTTTCCCAGCTGCGCCAGCACCGGATCCGGCAGGTCGGACGGCTGCTGCGAGATGAAGTAGACGCCGACGCCCTTCGAACGGATCAGTTTCACGACCTGTTCGACCTTGTCGCGCAGCGCTTTTTTCGCATCGGAGAACAGAAGATGCGCCTCGTCGAAGAAGAATACGAGCTTCGGCTTTTCGAGATCGCCGACCTCGGGCAGCTCCTCAAAGAGTTCGGCAAGCAGCCACAGCATAAAGGTCGAATACAGAAGCGGGCTCTGGTAGAGCTTTGCACAGTGGAACACGTTGATATAGCCGCGTCCGTCCTCGTCCGTCTGCATCCAGTCGAAAAGGTCGATCGCGGGTTCGCCGAAGAACAGGTTTCCGCCCGCATCCTCAAGCTGCAGGAGCGCGCGCTGGATCGCGCCGGCGGACTGCTTCGAGATGTTGCCGTATTCGTGCAGAAGCTCCGCGGCGTGCTCGGTGATGTAGGCGACCATTGCGCGGAGGTCCTTGAGATCGATCAGAAGCCAGCCGTTGTCGTCCGCCACGCGGAACGCGATCGACAGAACGCCGGACTGAACGTCGGATAAGCCGAGCAGGCGGGACAAAAGCTCCGCGCCCATTTCGCTGACGGTCGTGCGCACCGGATGCCCGCCCTCGCCGTACACGTCCCAGAACCGGACGGGGTAGCGTTTCATCTCAAAACCGGCGGGATCGATGCCGACGCCCGAAAGACGCGACGCGATCTTGTCGGTCATTTCGCCGGGCTTGCAGCAGCCGGAAAGGTCGCCCTTGACGTCCGCCAGAAAAACCGGAACGCCGAGATCGGAAAACGATTCCGCCATCACCTTCAGCGTGATGGTCTTGCCCGTGCCGGTTGCGCCCGCGATCATGCCGTGGCGGTTTGCCATCTCGGGAAGGATCGCCGCTTCGGTCTCGCCTTTGCCGACAAGAATTCGATTTTCTATGCGCATAGTCTGCCTCCGAAAATCCACATATTTTCAAGTATATCATACCAATCCGAGGCAAAAAAGTCAACGCGCACCGAAGAAAAGGGTCGAAAAGAGAAGCCCCGTCACGATCGACGTGAACAATGCAAGGAGCGCCGCGGGCACGGCGAAGCGCGTCCTTTTGACGCCGACGCTGCCGAAATACAGCGCAAGGGTATAGAAGATCGTTTCGGACGAGCCCAGAAGCACGCTTGCGGTCAGTCCGATGCGCGAATCGGGACCGTACTGCGCAAAGACGTCGGTCAGCGCGGCGAGTGCGCCGCTGCCGGAAAACGGGCGGACAAGGATCAGCGGCACAAGCGCGGGATCGACGCCCAGGAAACGGAACACCGGCGAGAGGACGGAGGCAAGCAGTTCGGACGCGCCGCCTTCGCGGAACAGCGCCATCGCCGCCGAGAAGACCGCCAGCGTCGGCAGGATCGTTTTCAAAAGCGGGATCGCCCGCGCCGCGCCTTCGCGGAACGCCTCGAACACGTTGACGCGGCGGACGGCGGCATACAGCAGCAGTGCAAGGATCAGGACCGCGATGAACATGGACGTGTGAACAGAAGACAGAGAACGACGGCGACGACGGTCGAACAAAGCGAGCTCAAAAGCGTCGGCAGCACAACGGCAGAAGGCGCTGCGGAGCCGAAGCCGGAACGGATCCCGACAAGCGTTGCCGGAAACAGCTCGAGGCACGAGGCGTTGACGACGAGCAGCACGCACATCTCGTTTGTGGCGACGCCTCCGCGCGGATTGCTTTGCTCCATAAGCCGCATGGCCTCCAGACCGTAAGGCGTGGCGGCGTTGCCCATGCCGAGCATGTTTGCGGAAAGGTTCATCGAAATCGCCTCGCGCGCCTCTTTCGCGTTCGGGAACAGGAGATTCAGCACAGGCGAAAGCAGATGCGACAGCGCCCCGATCAATCCCGCTTTTTCGGCGATGTTCAGAAGCCCCATCCAGAGAAGGTACGCGCCGGAGAGCCGCAGGATGTTCTCGACCGCGGACGCCGCGCCGCTTTGCAGGGCGGAGAGCACTCCGTCCGCCTTGCCGAAAACCAGCGAAACGGCGATTCCGGCGATCAAAAGAAGCAGGATCACGATATTCATGGTTCATCGTATGAAGAAAATACGTAGAAAAAGCGTCTTTTTTGAAAACGATCGCAAAAAAAACACACAAACCGATTTTTTCTGTTATAATGATAAACGGAAATTTATCACCCGGAGATCGTTAGCGATGAAAAAAGGGATTTGCATAGGATTGATTCTGTTCATGCTGTTCGGCGCAATGCTGCCGCTCGGCTGTTCCGTGCCGCACGGAAACGGGAGCGACGTCTGTCTGTCGTTCATTGAATACATCGCGGAGGGCAGCTACGGCGCGGCATACGACCTGCTGTCCGATTCCGTGAAGAACACGACGGGAACCGCCACCAAACCGGGCGACCCCATGATCAGCGCAAGCGAGTTTGCCGAGAAATACGAGCAGATTTTCGAAGCGGTCGGCTTGAAGGAGATCAGCTACATCGTGCGCACCGTTTCGGATGCGTCGATCACGAGCTCCGTCGATTTTCAGATGACTTACGACACCTCGTTCGGCGAGATGGTCAACGATTACACGATCAATGCCGCGTACGAAAACGGACGCTGGGGCGTTCTCTGGACGCCCGCACTGATCTTCCCGACGATGGAGTGGGGGGACAAGCTGCTGGTCGGTATCAACTATCCGAAGCGCGGCGAGATTTTCGATTGCAACGGCGAGCTCCTCGTCAAAAACCTTTCCCCGATC
>JAEEGH010006851.1_pt1 | contig 27720 bp, 22 predicted proteins | sample 9134181 | NCBI WGS metagenome assembly JAEEGH01 (sample SAMN16246544, study PRJNA631951) | gut metagenome | biome: gut microbiome; feature: rumen; material: DP-attached | host: Bos | place: Iran: Karaj | collected 2018-10 | reverse complement strand
CTTATTTCCGATGTTCATCTGCTGAAAGGAGACCATGTACTCGCTTCCGTAAGAAAGATTGTCTTCAAAGAGCAGATGCTCATTGACAGCATAAGTCTTCCTGTCTATGGACAGAGTGGAGATCTTGAGAGGCTTTGCGGGCGTGAATACGATCGGCGAAACTATATCAAGGTATCTTATCCTGACCGAAGCTTCCCTCAACAGCGCGTTGCCGGTGATCTCCTCGCAGGCTCCGACTCCGGCGCTTGTCTCCATAGCATCTATCATCGTGTAATCAACGTCGGTGTCCAGGGTATTCTGCCATGCTCCGTTCCTGAACTCGTTAAAGATCTCGCCCTTTAAATACAGGCTTCCGATAATGTCTCCGTTGGGGATTACCTCGAACAGCTCGTCCTGATACGCCCCGTAATGGTCGTGATCCAGACTGTCGTCCATATCAAAAGAGATCTTGAAATGACCGGCGTCGATCACGCCGTAATTAGTTGTCAGACGGTGAATGAGCCTGTTTATCTTCTGCGACGCATTCTCGTACATCCTCTGCACCCAGTCCCAACTGACGGGTTTATCGGACTTCGGAAGGGCCAGTAGGAGCACCAGGTATAAGAGCAGAAACGGGAAAAGGAAGGTGACATACCTTCGCGTTCTCGTCGGATCCGCGGGTCTCAGACCGTCCCTTAAGAACTTTGTCAGGACCGACAGGGCGAAAAAGGCCGCAAGCACCGGAGACGCGGGATATACCTCATATCCCAGCAAGAGCTCTGTCAGCATGAAAATAAAGACTCCGGCAGAGACAATGATCCCCAGAATGACCACTCGGTCACAGAGCAGAAAGATCACAAACGCAGCAATGCCGATGATCAGAAGGCTGAACGCAATGCTTCCGGCAATGTTTTCCAGATCCTCTTTATCGGTCACGAGCCAGAATATAATTCCCACCGCAAACAGCGCAGGAAACATGTAGAAACGGACCTTCCGGTACAGCAAAAGAAGCGCGTTGCAGGAGATGCTTATCACGATCACGAAGAAAATATTCCCGCGCGAAACAGCCCCGGGATCCGTATAATTAAAGATCTCGAAGAATATGAAAAGCGCTGTGACCGCAGTAAAGACCGTGCGGTATATGAAATCACGCAGTTCTTCTTTCAAAACTTTTCACACTCCGTTATATAGTGGCTACATTACACGAGTCAGATCGTCTTCGGGATGAACGGGTACGATGATCTGGTTCTGCAGCGAGATGATGCCGCTGACATCGGGTTCATAAGAAACATAATAGATCACGCATGAAGTACCGGACTTTGACAGCTCGTTGAGCGTCTCGTTCAGTTCTTTTCCGGTTCCGGTGATCACAAGGAATGCAACCAGGCAGGTTCCGAAATCGCGGTCGGTAGCAATAAGACTGATCGCATTTTGACCGTCGGTATCGGATCTGAACGGGACTTCCGATACCTGTGCATGAAAGCCTTCCATGTCATGCCTCGAAGAGCATTTAACCTGAAACAGGCCGTCGGGCCTGTGATTCGGTTTTCTTACGGACAAATCGCCGCCCGACCTGTAATACTTCAGCGTGCTTGCTGTGGACTGCATCGAGTAATAATTCGCGATCGCCAGCACGATCTCAAGACATTTATTCTCGACAGGGATGTAAATATATTCATCGTCCGATATTCTGTGAGTATCCAGATAGATCGCTATTCCCTGACGTTCCTCGCCGTAATACAGCCTGCTTTTGAGTTCACCTGTTTTTGCGCTTAGCTTGTGATGAATGCTCTTTATGGGATCGCCGGGAATATAGTCCCTTACGATCGCATCGGGAAACTGCCTGATCTTCGTATTTTCTTTATAGGAATTGCGGGTGGGATCGTTATCAGTGCGAAGGGACTTGAGAGCAATTATTCTCGGAGCAACCACCACGCTGATCGGTTCGGGCACATGATAGGTAAGGCTGAAAAGCTTCAGGTAGTCGGTGATCGTGATGCTCTTTATGCCGACTTTGTATTCTCCGCGATACCTGCATATGAGCTTCGTGTCGTATCGGGCGTTCTCATGAGGCAGAAGCTCGTAATCGCGCCCCTCGTACATGTTCTCGATGTATGAAAAAGTAGAGTACATATTGGGCCTGATATGGCAGAAATTCAGCAGATATTCATTTTGCAGAATGAAATAATAGGGAACCGGGTCGTACGCGGTAATGTGCTTACCTGACGCGGACTGATAGATCTTGAAAAAAGAGTAAACGGTTAATAGATATGCGAAAGAAACGGGCATGACAAGTACAAGCCCGAAAAGTATCGTATAACTGACCGGACCGCCGTAAAAGCTCGCAAATGCAAGCGCTGCAGCGCAAAGCAGATAATAGATTATCCGATTTTTCCTCATTTGACGGGGACCTCAACCTTGGAGACTGAACCGCGGAGAACGGATTCCGGATCTTCCTGCGACATTTTAGCCTCAACGGACAGAATGAGCCTGTGCAGGAGCACCGGTACGTACATTTGCTTCACATCGTCGGGCCTTACGAAATCGCGGCCGGACATGAACGCATGGGCCTGCGACGCACGTACGAGAGCCAGCATGGCGCGCGGACTCGCTCCGATCACAAACTTCTTTTCATTCCTCGTTGCATCGACAATGTTATGTATATAGCCCAGAACATTCTCGGCTACCATGACCTTTTTGACCATGGCCTGAAGCTCTATGATATCGTCGGAAGAGCAGACGCTGCCTACGTGTTCGGCTTTGCGGCCTTCAAGAAATACGTTCGCGAGTTTCAGTTCGTCCTCTTTGGAAGGATAGCCGAGTGATATCTTCATCATAAAGCGGTCGAGCTGCGCCTCGGGAAGAGGATATGTGCCGGCAAACTCGACGGGATTCTGTGTCGCGATGACCATGAAGATGCCGTCGATAGGATATGAGGCGCCGTCCGCAGTGACTTTTTTCTCCTGCATGACCTCGAGAAGCGCGGACTGCGTCTTGGGAGGCGTTCTGTTTATCTCGTCAGCCAGGAAAATGTTGTTTAATATGGGGCCGGGCTTAAATTCAAAGGACTTTGAACCGGCATTGTATACGGAAATACCGGTGATATCGGACGGCAAAGTATCGGGCGAGAATGAAACGCGCCCGAACGAGCAGTTTATGGAATTCGCCAGTGAGAGCGCGAGAGTGGTCTTCCCGACGCCCGGAACATCTTCAAGCAGGACATGGCCTTCAGCCAGAAGGCAGCAAATAAGCCTGTCGACGATCGCATCACTGCCGACAAACGCGGTATGGATATTTTCCCTTATCTTTCCGATCAGTTCAAAAGGTTCAGCGCCCATAAAAATTCTCCTGATTATGATTTTATGTTTAATATTATACACTAAAAGTGATATTATAGTATAGGAGCTTTTTGTTTGGGTATGAGGGATTTGCTTATGATCTTTATTGTTTTGGGAATTATAGCTCTGTTTGTAGTGCTTCTGATCCTGCTTTCCGTGTTTTTCTTCAAGCCCTTCAAGTACACAGACAGGTGGAACAGGCCGGTTCACGAGGATTATGCGGATGAGAATGAATCGACTTTCTTCATGAGCGGAAGAAGCAGGCTTGCGGCGCATATTTACGGCGCGGAGAACAAAAAAGGCACCTTGATATTTTCGCACGGAATGGGCGTGCCTTCGGATTACTATATTCCCGAGGCCCGATATTTTGCGAAAGCCGGATACAGATCGGTCCTGTTTGACGATACAGGATACTGGAAGAATAAGGGTATATATTTTGGATTTCCCCGTGCTGCGAAGGATCTCGCCGCAGCGATCAGGCATTTTGACAACGGGACGCCTATGATACTGCTCGGACACAGCATGGGCGCTTACGCGGTCTGCACGGCGCTTCCTGAGGCAGGAGAGAAGGTTAAAGCTGTTGTCGCTTATTCCGGCTTTGACAATGAGCCTGAGATCATCAGGGAATTTGCTGACACGAATCTCAAGAAATGCAAGGGACTTGTAGCTTTTCTGCTCAGCGCGTCGCAGTTCATCCTTTTCCCGCGCAGATTTTTCCGCTCATCTTTGAAATGTCTCAAAGAATGCGGATGCAGGGCAATGATCATTCATGGTAGTGCAGATGAGGAGATATCGATAAACGGCGCGTCTTTATATGCTCATACGATTAATGAAAAATCTGATCTGATCACTGTATTTTCACCTGACAAAGAAGGCTATAATACTCATATGGGCGTTGTTCGTCCCGCTAATGAGCCCGGTGAGATCAATAAAGAGGTGCTGCCGAAGGTGCTTGAGTTTATAGACAGGCTTACAGAAAACTGATAAAAGGAAATCTATGACAAAGAAAAGATTTGGATTGATAATTGATATTTTGATGTACGCATTATTGCTCGCTCAGATGCTGTACATTTTCATCGGCAATAATGTCCACGAAATACTGGGTATTGCTTTCTTCGTATGCCTTGTGATCCACCTGATCATAAAGGGATGGTGGTTCAAGTCGTTGTTTAAAAAGAATAAGACGGCGTCTTTCAGATTTTTCGATATACTGACCTGTCTGCTGATCCTGACCGTTTTTGTGCTGATGTTCAGCAGCATGGGCGTGTCGCGTCTGATATTTCCGTGGTTTAAGGTTCTCGGAAGTGCTGATCTTCACAGATATCTGGCCACAGCTGTGCTCACATTAAGCGCAGTCCATGGCGGAATGCATATGATCCGCAGGGCAGAGAAAAAGCGCCGTGCCGTGACTATTGTAGTTCTGGCTGCCATAGCCGCCTTCTCGATCGGAATGTTTGCGATACCTTATTTAAATCGCCATTTCAGATCTGTGGATATCGCTTTCTCAGATAAGATAAAGGGCGAGCAGGTGGAATGGAAGGGCAGCAAACCTCTGATCGTGTATTTTACCAGACTTGGCAATACCGATTTCGAACCAGATGTAGACGCTGTCTCAGGAGCGTCCCTGTTAAGGTCTGACGGGGAGCTCTTTGGAAGCAACCAGCTGCTGGCTTATATGATCGGTGACATTATTTCCTGCGATCCTGTGGCCATAACGCTTACGGGTAAGCTGTATCCCTCGTCCTATAATTCAACGATAGCGGTGGCGGGAGATGAGCTGCGTGCGAAGGCACGGCCTGATATCGAGCCGATAGATGTATCCGGTTATGATTCCATTATCCTGATCTACCCGCTGTGGTGGGGTTCGATACCCATGCCGGTAGCCACTTTCCTTGAACAGAACGACTTTACAGGAAAAACTATATATCTCATAGCTTCACAGGGAAGCAGCGGATACGGAAAGACTGTTTCTGAGATAGAAGAGCTCTGTCCGGGAGCTACAGTAGTGCCCGGAACAAGTATTTACTGTGAGGATATTACCGATTCCAGAGAAAAGCTGCTTGAACTGATAAAGGAGTGGAATAAATAATTATGAATAAAAAGAAGATTGCGATTATTTTACCCGGAATGGGGTATAAAATGGACAAACCGCTTCTGTACTACTCTTCGAAGATAGTTCAGGGCATGGGGTATGAGCTTATATTTGTCGAGTACCATGACCTCCCGGAGAAGACCAGAGGAGATGTGAGTAAAGCGAAAAGTGCTGCCGATATCGCGTACGAGCAGACAGAAGAACAGTTAGCAGGTGTTGAGTTTTCTGAGTATGAGGATGTTCTGTTTATCGGGAAAAGCATAGGAACTATAATTGCTGCGAAGTATGTTCACGAGCATGATACAGATGCGAGACAGATATGGTATACGCCACTTGAGGCGACCTTTAAATTTGACTCAAAGAACACCATTGCCTTTTTCGGTGAAGCGGACCAATGGTCTGATCTGGACAATGTGAAGAAAATAGCCGAAGAACAAGGCGTTAAGCTTTGGACTTATCCGGAATGCAATCATTCGCTCGAAAGCCCCGATATAATTAAAAATATTGAGTACATGAAGGATGTAATGTGCTTAACAAAGGAATATATCGAACGGAGATAACATGATTAGATATTTGATCGTAGGCTCGGGTTACAGGTCGGAATACTTTGGCCGTATAGCAAGGAATTATCCCGGATTATTCAATGCGATGTTTCTATGCCGCTCTGAAGAAAAGGCAAGGCTGGTTACAGAACATACAGGTATTGATGCAACTGTTGAATTACAGGAAGCCCTTGTATTTAAACCCGACTTTGTCGTTGTTGCGGTAGACCGTGAACATGTAGCTGATGTAACGGAAGAATGGGTCCTTCGCGGATTCCCGGTTGTGGCTGAGACTGCTGTCGGGTCATCCATGGAAAAACTGCACCGTCTTTGGGAACTTCAAAAGACCCGTGACGCCAAAATAGTATGCTGCGAGCAGTATTTCAGACATCCTATGATGAATGAAGGAATTTCTGCTGTATCGGGCGGGTTGCTTGGCACACCGTCATACTGTTATCTGTCTCTGGTGCATGATTATCATGCCGCAAGCATATTGCGAAAGGTCCTCGGGACATACGGCGAGGCCTATGTTATTCATGGGGAACGCAAGCAAAGTCCTATAGTTGAAACGGATTCCAGATACGAAGCGTTTTATGACGGTCACATTGGACAGGAGACCCGCGATATCGTTCACATTACTTACGAATCCGGCAAAACTGCTGTATACGATTTTGCTTCGACGGAATATCGGTCGTATATTCGGTCACGCCATATAACTGTACGCTGCGAGCGCGGAGAATGGAACGACAGGGTGCTTTATTACCTGAATGAACGGAACGAGCCGCAGAAGAAGCTTATTTCGGACGGAATTCCTGAGAAATACCGCATTCTTGATTCACAGGCACTTAAGGACGCCAGAAGGATCTGGCAGCCGGAACTGCAGCTTGATACCCTGCATGACGAGTATGCCATAGCGACCATTCTGTTGGATATGAAGGAGTATATTGCAGGAGGCGCATCGCCTTATCCTTTGGAAGAGGCGCTGGATGATGCCGTGTTCTGGCTTTCGGTGCAGGAAGCGGTAAAAGATCCCTGGAAAGAGATCAAAGTCCCGGGAATGCCATGGAATAAGAAATAATAATATTTTAAAATATATCTAGGAGGTTGAAAAATGGGAGAGAAACAGATTATTGATCAGACAGTTGTTGAGGAAGCGAAGAAGAGTAATGCCAGGGGATATTATGCGGTGCTCTTCATACTCTTGATCACAGCTGTATTGGTACTCGTTTTTGCGCCGATTCCGGCGAACTTCATTGCAACAGTACTTCTTATCGCAGGCATGTATTTTTTGATCAGGATCAGAAAGAAGTACGGCGAGCTTCAGGTGTATTTCATGCAAAAACCTTTAGTACGCAAACTTTATAAAAGACCTACCGGTTCTGACATGGATACCCCCGATGCGCCGTATTTTGATTTCGGAGACTGGGAGATCCACGTGAGTGAAGCAAAATACAATAAGGCAAACGAAGGCGACCTGTTTTACGTAATGTATGACGCACGCACCAATCTGATCGTCGATTGTTTTCCGGCTAATGAGTATGAGCTGGATCCGTCGCTGGATATCAGATAATATAACGGCAAAAGAAAGGCCCGGCATACGCCGAGCCTTATTTTTGTGTTTATTTGTAATACACATTGCAGCTCTTCAGGTCAACCTTAATAACATTGACCACGCCGAGCTCATAAACATTGCAATCGAATTCTCCTACGAGAATCTTGCCGTTCTGGTCGACGCAGACAGTCTGGCCGGCCTTTTCGTTGGCGGCCCAGTAGCAGCCGTATAATTTCAGGCCATGGCGCGTCGCGTTGTGATTGGTGACGATATCGTAGTTCTTCGACGGAGCGACGATCCTGTTCTTGTCGGCAGCCGTTGAGGTGCTGAAACCGTATGCTGCGTTGGTCAGCATTTCTAAAGTGGGTATGCCGATCCTGGTCTTAACTCCGCAGATATCCATATCGAGCAGGACGCGCTCACTGGGGATATCCAATTGAGGCCAGAAGGTCCTTTCTTCTTTGGTGTAATCATTGGAACGGTTGAGCATGTAATAGAGGCAGCTTGTCGCCCATGTGGTGGTCTTAGCCTCACGCCAGCCGTCGTATCCGCCGCCGCAGATGATGCAATTATTCATCAGGAGTACGTAATCCTCGGTCTGCTCAAGAATTCTCCATTCAGCGGGAACGCATTTGAAAGGTCCGATGTCATTCTGGCTGTCGTATGTATAGTCGTCTCCATTATACAGATAATGCCCCTGATCGGGAGTCACTGCGAGAATTTTGGATTTAAGCGCTTTGTCGGTGACCAGTTCTGTAGGAGCGGTTCCGAAATACGCATAGCCGTTTTTGAAAGTGATATCGGCATATTTAACTGACGTATTGCCGTTCTCGTCCATGACGCGCAGCTTTATCTTTTCGGAACGTGCAATAGGATTTCTTATATCGATATCCGCTTCCTTGGCGAAAGCATAAAGAACAGCATAGCACTCGCCCATATTGAAGGCGCCTACCGACGCTTCGCGGTCGTTATAGGTAAAGGGCGGATCAACGGCACGTGTTCCGTCTGAGTTAATGATAAACAGGCGGACTTCAGCATTTTCGAGTCCTTCGTCACATACATATTCAAGCGTATATTTATTCTTGTCGCTTCCTCCGGGCTCCTCGGGATCGAGCTTAAAGTCGGTACGAATGTCGTCAGCAAACCGGATGCCTACGGGAACGCGGGAGAGTATATCGGACTTTACGGTGACGGTCTTTGTGGCCGATACCTTCGACCAGGCCTTCTTTTTCCCGTTCTTGTGATAGGCCTTGATACGGAATGTATATTTGCCTGGATTAAACGGTGAATATGTGTAAGTTCTCGCCTTTTTGCCGTTCTTTTTAATCGTCGCAACGGTACGGTATTTGGTGCTGCCGGGTTCCTTTGCGTAAATGCGGTATCCGTCAGCGTCCTGAGTTTTGGATATCGTAAATGTAAAGACGCTTTCGTCGTCGGAAACCGTGAGCTTGAACTCGGGAGCAGCGGGAGTGACCTTTGCGGCGGCCTGTGCGGGATCTACGTTAAAGGACAGGACAGCGATGATGAATGTTACAAGTAAAGACATGATCCTGCGTATCGGTGAATAAGAATTCTTTGCCATCTGAAATCCCTCCGGTCATGAAAAGTAGATATGTTGCTTATTACAATTATAACACGATTTACACTTTTGGGTGATTTTTTTCAGGCGGGTAAAACCTATTATAAGAATATCTTATGTGTAAGGGAGAAGCGGTAAAGTCAGACGGAAAATATTACTACGGACCCTGGAGCAGCGCCAGAACTATAAAGTTGAAAAAGACTCTGAATTAAACCCGAAAGGGGCTGCTATTGCAGCCCCTTTTTCCCGGTCAATCCTTCGTTTCCGCCATATGTCCTACTTCATAAAATTCTTTTTCACCGAGGAAATTGCCCGATTTGTCGGTGATATACTTTCTCGACAGCTTGCCGTCATGGACTGTATACGTTTCATCATACGTCACATCCGCATATTTCCATTCACCGTCATACAGGAACCTGAGCCACATATGTCCCGGGCCGGTAACGGGCTCGGCATCAACGCCGATGTACTCCAGCATCATCTTCAATGTCAGCGCATAACCGTCGCAAACGGCTTTGCCCGACTCGATAAATCCCACGATGGAGTGTGAGTTCGGCCCTTCGGAAGTATCATAGCTGAAATGATCGATAAGATAATCATGGCATGCGAGGATCTTCTCTTTGAGGTTTTTCTTGCCTTTGACCGCTTCTTCCGTCATCCTCTTGGCTTCTTTTACGTACTTTAGCGTGTCTTCGCCGGCATTGTTCGCGACTTCGGGATCGACCAGCGCTCTCTCCACCATGAATGAGATATTGTAAACCGGTGAAATGCTTACCTCCCATGTGCCGGCTTCGCTGCCGCTCGAAAAGCTGCTGATCACCTGTGTACTCATCTTTCGGAACAATCCTCTGAGGTTACCGTGAAACTCATCTGAGAAATCCTCGGGTATAACGCATTCCAGATCGAGCAGATGCTCGGCGCAGTACTTCTCCGCCGCATGTATGTCGTCCATATTGTCGATATACATGCCCGGCGTGTAAACGAATTCTTTTTCGGCAGTTCCCGGTTGCTCACCGGTCGAAGGATCATCGGTCTTCCCGCCTCCGGCAGGCGAACCGGTATCATTGCCGGCAGGTGACGAGCCTGTATTCCCTGTATTCGGAGCTTTTACCGTCACTTTGCATTTAAGGGTCTTCTTTGTTCCGTCAGCCAGTCTGATCGAAGCCGAGATCGTCGCCTTACCTGCTGAAACCGCGGTTATGGTGCCGGTCTTTTTTCCGACCTTGGCGACAGACTTTTTGCCCGATTTAAATTTGACAAGCTTGGCGCCTTCGGGCATACCCTTGATCTTAAGCTTGTATGTGCCGCCCTTTTCAAGCGTTAACTTCTTTTTGTTCAGCTTGAGAGTCGCCGCCTCAGCAGCCACGGTGCCCGGCATCGGTCCGTGCAGTCCCCCTGCATTGCCGAATACCAGCGCTCCTGCGACCAGAAGCGTCGCTAATATATACCTGATCAGTCTTTTCAAGATACTTTCCTCCCGTAAAAAGCTTGTATTTATTGAATCCTCTCGAGCAGCACGTTCCCCAGGCGCCTCAGCTCGGCCCTGTCAGCCTTATACCCCGGCTGATACCGCTCCACCTCTCTCCAGAATTTCTGAGAATGGTTCATTTCCTTGCGGTGGCACAGCTCATGCACCACGACGTACCTCCGGACATTTTCGGGGAGCAGCATCAGCAGACAGTTGAAATTAAGGTTCCCCTTCGATGAGCAGCTGCCCCAGCGGGTCTTCTGCGCCCTGATCGATATCGTTCCGTACGATACTCCTATCTCTGCCGCTATCCGGGCCGTCATGGGCGGAATCGCCTTTTTGGCCTGCTTTTTCAGGGCCGCAAGCTCCGCCCCGGTGAATGCGGGCGCTGCCGGTTCGGCTCCGGCCATGGCGCGTCTGGCTGCCATTCTTTCCTGTGCTCTCTCGATCCAGGCCATTTTCTCCAGCACGAAGGCCTCAACGCGTTTCTTTGAGCAGCTGAGCGGAGCCCGCACGATCACGCTGCCGTCGGGCTTTACCGTGATGCCGATGGTCCTGCGCCGCGATCTGATAAATGTGTATTCTAACATGTTCCCTTCCATAGTATGCGGTCCCCGAACGGCATTTATCGCAGTTTCCCGGCGATCGCAGCCATATCGTCCGATATGAGAACATCCGCGAAATACTCACGCCGCCCGAATTCTTTATTAACGATATTGTCCAATACGCTCCTGAATGGCTGAAAGTATCCGTCCGCGTCAAACAGGACGATCGGATTCTTCGTGATCCCGAGGCTCGCCAGGGACATCACTTCCGTTATCTCATCCAGCGTTCCGATGCCGCCGGGCAGCGCGATAAATGCATCGGCGAGCTCGATCATCTTCATTTTCCGCTCAGCCATGGTCTCCGTTTCTATGCACTCGGTCAGCCACGGATGTTTTCTTTCCTGTATGAGGATCACCCTCGGCAAAACTCCGATGACCCTGCCGCCGGCCTTAAGCACCGCATCGGCGACAGCGCCCATCAGTCCCTTGCTCGCACCGCCATACACGAGGGTGTGGCCGTTTTTCCCGATCCATTCCCCCAGAGTCTGCGCCGCCTCGAGGAACTTAGGGTCGTTTCCCGTGCTCGATCCGCAATAAACTGCTATATTCATTCGACACTTCTCCGTTATTTCATGTATTTTGCTGCGTTTTTTCGATCTCTTCCAGCCATTTTACCGCCTGTTTATTCTCCAGCGTCAGTAATATGCATATCAGGACATCAAACGCCACAAAGGCGAGGCAGACGATCACCTGACCGAAATATATCCCGAAGATCAAAGACGCGATCGGAATAACTATAGCCGCGTAAAAATATGTAGGCGAAAAATAGATCCAGTAGTAGGGCAGAAAATGCGCGCCGACGGCGATCGCGTACACCATGATCATCTTTTCCGGAGCCGCGTACATTACCCATAAAACTATAGGAAGATACAGCAGCTGGTTAAGGGCCGCAACTATCGAAAGCCCGCTGAGCGGATTTTCCTTGCTGAAAATATTCACTTTGATGATCTTGCCGCAAAGCATCCCGACCGGCATGAGCAAGGCGGAGCAGCACATCGCGATGATGTTTTTATAATACAGATTCAGCCCCGTCAAAAAAGCTATGAGCATTATAGTCCATAAAACCGCCGACGCCATGATGAACGGCAGTCCTTTTTTCTGCTTGACCGCAAATTCGATCTTTAACTCTCTCAATACCTGTCCCTTAGATATGTTTCCTGCCATGTGAATCACCTCCCGCGTATAATTGTATTTGATTTCTGCGGATTCCTCAATGTTTTTCCAAAAAAGGTGTATAATGCTTTCAGGAATAGAAGGGAGGTCAAAACTATGATCACACATAAGAGATTATCGATCGCACTGATACTGTCCCTGATGCTTTCGGGAGCCATCACTTTGCTGTTCGCTAAGCCCGAGCGCATGCGCGCCGCCGAAAGCGCGAAATTCAATTTTATCATCGATACTTGTGAGTTCGAGGAGCTCGGCGACGGTGAATACCGCATGTTCCCGGGATATGATGATAATTCGGTCATGTACAGGATCGGCTCCGGCAAATGGCAGGAAGTCAGTAAAAACCTCAAAGAAACGGCTGCGGGGTGCTATGGTCTGACCCTCGCGGAAGGCGAGACTGTCAGCATAAAGGCAAAACAGTCCCCGGATACGCTCTTTATAAATGCGTCCTTTGGCATGGAAAACTCAGGCTCTCAGGGCTTTGGTCCGGTATCCGCCCCTAAGGACTTTGACCAGAGCGGCTTTTTTGCCGCGCTCACTTCCGAAGGTGGGTATTCTTTTACTTATGAAGGCACTGACACCTACAGGCTGGCGGTCAATTTCGGTATCTCCGGTTCCGCGCCCGGCGGTGCCGAGCCGCAGTACAAGTATTTCCTTGATTTTTCGAAGTTCGCTGCCGTAGCTTCGGATGGCAGCCATGCCGTATTCGATGTCGGCGGGACCAAGGTCAAGGTTACGATCAAAAACGGTAAATTTTCGGACGGCGGCGCTTATATCCCCGAGGATCTCTCCAAGGTCGTTTTCGTGCTGGACAGCGCATTTGACGCCAACAGCATGTCAGTGTATATCCGTGAGACTGCCAGAGAATCCAATCCTTTTGTCGTAGATCTCTGGGCGACAAACGGCACCAACGAAGTGAGTCTCGACAAAAGCGATATAGGCAGCGGACACTGGCCCGATAAAATGTCGTTTGTGATCGCGAAGGGAAAGACAAAGACCTATACTCCCGATCCCGATGCCAAAAAAGACGCCGACAGCCCCTCCTCCGGCACTAAGGCCGGTGACGACAGGCTGTCATTCATGATCAGGACTGCTGCGGACGGCAGCGCAGCGCTCGCCGAATGCAAAAATATCGGCAAATCCCTGATCATCCCGAATATCGTGAGTGCAGGCGGGCGCTGTTATCTGCTGACGTCTGTCTCAAAAAATGCCCTCTCCGGGGAGAAGGCATTAAAAAAGCTCACCATTCCGTCTTCAATAAAAAAGGTCGGCAAAAACGCGTTTAAGGGCTGCAGCTCGCTGAAGACCATACAGATCAAAGCCACGAAAAAGACCTTCAAGAAGATCACCGCCAAAATAAAGGCTTCCGGCATCTCCGAGGATGTAACCTTAAAAAGGATCAAGAATTAAAAATCAGAAGGAAAAAGGTGCCTGTCACCCAGAGACATGGGGACAGGCACCTTTCATTCGTTCATTCGTTCAGATCAATCTTCGCTCTGAACAAAGGTCAGTTCAGGATAGTTCTTGGATTTCTTGAAAAGCTTCTTGAGACGCTTAACTTCTTTCTCAAACGCTTTCTTGTCGGTGATGTTCAGCTTTACGGTCAGCTTCTCGATGCCGGCAAATGCGTTCTTGCCGATCTTGGTAATCTTGGTATTAAGCGTGATCTCACTAAGGTTATCCGCTCCCTTAAACGCATTCTTTGCGATCTTGGTAACGGGGTGCTTTACGCCGTTAACCTTGACGGTCGCAGGGATGGTTACTGCGCCGCCCACGGTCTCGAACTTGTCTATTACCGCACTGCCGTCCTTGTTGAACTTGAATTCCTTAACGGTGGTGTTGCCTTCAGCGTCGGTAGATGCTACCGCGAAGCTTCCGGTTCCGTCGGCATTATCGGTGATCGTCTTGGTCGTCTTTACGCCTTCGCTTACCGTTGTTTTTTCGGTGGTCTTTGACAATACATTACCGTTTTCATCGGCAACAGTGCTCTTGGTCGTTGTCTTTACGGTTCCGTCCTTTAACTCTTTTACGGTCTCGGTGATCTCGGTAACGGATCCGTCCGCAGCGGTTATAGTCTCGGTAGTGGTCGTGCTTCCGTCTTTGTTCTCGGTTACGGTCTTTACTACTTCCGAACCGTCTTCGTTCTTGATGACCTCTTGGGCGGGCTCATCCTCTTCCGCAGGAGCGCCTGCAGGAACATCCACGGGATCAGCCACAGGTACGGGATCGATCACAGGTGTAGGATCGATGAAGATCGGTACAGGTGTATATGCGCGTGCGATCTCGAAATCGCAGGTTGCCTCTCCTGCCTTGTAATCAGCTGTTTCATCATATACCAGACGTAATCTGTATCTGCCTGCCTGTGTGGGTACCGCAGCTGTATAGGCAGTTCCTGCAGCAGAAAGATCGAGATATTCGAATCTGTACTGAGGAGTCTGTGTTTCCAGTCCGGCAACCACGGGTGCCGCAGGTGCAGAGCCTGCCGTCCATCCGCTGATGCTTACTGTTACGCCGGTACGCTCAGCCTTGGCTTCGGTCTTTTTGCCGACCTGGAGATATAGGGTCACATCGTCCGTAAACTCTGTCATTGCTCCGAGGGCATATGAATCACCGCTTCCGTCTGCCGCAGTGTTCCATCCGGTAGCACAGTAAGTGTCGGGATCGCTGCAGGCGATATCATTTGCGTCGAGCAGCCTAACCTCAAATCCTTCGATGCTGTGAGCCGCTATTATCGAATTCCGGTCCGCTATTGACGATGCCATGCTTCCGAATTCGTAGTTAATGCTGTGGGTAACAGCCGGCTGTACGTTAAAGCTTCTCTTGCTCAGATCGGAAATGTCCGCATAGTACAGGTTATTGTTCTCGTCATTGAGCAGAACATACTGCTGACGGAAAGGCTGGATATAACTGAAGTACGAAGATCCGGTACCTGTCGCTCCGCCTGCCGCAAAAGGCGCTACTGTGGAGAGCGGTTTGTAGGTCTTATAGCCATACTCATCCTCGCCGTCCTCGTCAAGGCTGATATCCGATACACGATATGCATTGATATTGCCCTTTATGTCAAACAGGCTTCTGTCGCCCTGAAGGTCCAGCATTATATCGCCGAACTCAACATTGCCGCCTACGGTCAGCGCCATATTTGATGTGAATGTGATCCCTGCTGTCCAGCTGTGGGCAGACTCATTTACAAAATCACCGCCGATGGTAAGGAAGCCGTTGTTGTATCCGTCAGTCGGATCATTATGTAATACGACGTCCTTGCCGACAGTCAGATTACCTGTCTGGATGCTCAGTCTGTTCGCGTCGATCCCGCCGCCTACAGCCATATGTGAGGGTGCTTCAGTATAACCGTCTTTACCTCCGATATGGATGCTGCTGGCTTTAACGTCACCGCCGGCTTCGATGCTGCCGGTATAGCCGCACTCAATAAAGCTTGAACCGTTCAGCGGATCCGAACCTGACTTCAGATCGCCTCCGGCCGTCATCGTCGACTTTCCGAGCGCGTAGATATTACCGTATTCCGTCGTGATACTGCCCTTGGCTGAAAGAGTACTGCCGTATACCAGGCAAACATTGCTCTGTGAAGCAACCGCTCCGTTCGTTGATTTGAGCGAACTGTATGCGACCAGAAGGTTTCGGGTATTAATATCACCTCCGACCGTAACATCCGCCTCATTCAATACATCCACGAAGTCGGTAGTGGTCAGTTTTCCGCCTATCGCTGCGATTCCCTTAAAACGGACGTTACCAGCCTCCATATCTCCTGCGATCGCGACACTGCTGCCGTCAAGAAAATCTACAGACCCGGTTGACTTAAGAGATGCAAAATCTACTGCAGGCGTGCATGTACCGGCATAATTCCTGCAAACGAGCAGAGAGCCTGAAAGATTGACATCTCCCGCTGTCAGAGAGGACTCGCCCAGAATGTTGATGCCGCCTATATTCATGTCACCGGTGACAACAGCATCGGTCCCACGCAGCACAAAAGGAGCATAACTTTGTTCAGTACTTGCGGCTACCGCATCCTCTGTCAGGGCGGTTCCGATATTGACAGGTGCCTTCATGTCATACAGGTAGAATCCGCTTCCCGCATAGGATACGCTGCCGGCAACGCTTAACGTACTGCGGTCAAAGAATACGCTGCTGGAGGATATAAGGTTTCCTCCTACCGTGACCTTGTTTCCGTTCTCATTGGAATCTGTTACAGCCAGATAGCCGCACTTCAGATCTTGGCCTACGGCAAGAACGGCATCGCGGTTGATACCGAAGGTCCCGCATTCAAAGGATCCGCCGACCTCGATCTCACCTGTGGAGCCGAGATTTACGCATGATGAGCCGGCCTTAATGTCGCCCGTAACGGTCAGTTTGGCATTTTTATTCTCTACAGCGATGACTCCCGAACCGGTGCAGATAAGATCCCCGTTGACTGTAAGTCTGCCCGAGAGAGCCTCAGGATTATGAGGCATCGCGCCAAAAAACGGAGACGTGGGATCACCGGGTCTGAAAAGAATGACAGAACTGCAGTAAACATCACCATTGATCGTGACGTCCGCAATATCACCCACATTGAACGGACGGTTTCCCGTAACGCCGCTCGCTGTAAGCCTTCCTCCCTTGACATCCAGGCCGTCGCCCGAATGGATCTTGATCGTATGTCCCTCTGTCAGCACGAGGTCTGTCACATAGATCTCTGCCTTACCTCTGCCGCAGACATAGATATCCTTGTCCACAGTACCGGTCATCGGCTCCCAAGGGCTGACGGGTGTGAGGCTGTTGATATCGACATTCTGAAAAGGATCCTCTTTAGGGCCGATATTTCCTACTGTATAGCCTACCCACAGATCATCATCGGCATTCTTCGCCAGACGGACAAATATCGTATCTCCGTCATCCTGAAGAGTAGCCGTTCCAACAGTCGCCTCATCAGGCGAGTCTGCCGCAAATGATAATTTTGACATTACATGCGGTGCACATGCGATCGCAAATGCCAGCACCATAGTCAAAATGATCATAATGCGCTTGTTACTTAAAACTTTCATTTTCCCCTCCTACAAGATATTTATGCATTATCAACATTTCCCGTACGGTCAAGCTTGTTCCATCCGACCCGGCCCCCAAGAAATGCAATAACCAGAGCTTTTATCATGACATAAGTACACAAAAAACCATAGATCACACGCTGCAGCGGAACTATCAGCACGTCGTATATTTTCGGCCGCTCACGCGTATAGATCAGGGAAATGTAATAGAACAGCATTTCCATAATGAATGAAAAAATGACCGATGTGGCCAACAGCATCAGCTCATACCTGTCCGGCAATCCGAGATTGGCGAGCAGTACAAGGATCGAGATGACCGGTATGACCGTCTGAAACAGCAGCAGATCGGGGATCAGCAGGAATCCCAGTCCCGGAGACTTCAGACTGAAGATGCATTTCAGATGCTTTGCCATGCACTGCAGGGTCCCGTATGTCCATCGGAAACGCTGTTTAAGGAATGCCCGCAGGGTTGACGGAGCCTCTGTACGTGAATACGCGAGCGGCTCAAATACGGTCTTTTTGCCGTTGCTCATCAGTTTCATGGTAAGATCCCTGTCCTCGCCGAGCGTCTGCGTTGAAAAACCGCCCGCTTCGAGGACCGCCGATCTCCTCCACATACCGAGAGCGCCCGGGACTACCGCCATGCTCTGCAGCCGGCTCATTCCGTTTTTGATGAGATTGAAATCCCTGATATATTCCACTCTCTGACAGCCCGTGATCAGATTCATGACATTGCCTACCCGCGTATTCCCCGCCACGGCGGCAACCCGCGCATCCTCGAAATGTCTGACCATCAGGCGCACCGCATCGGGCGCGATCACCGTATCGGCATCGAGGAGCAGCAGCATATCCCCGTCCGCCGCAGCTATGCCCGTATTGAGCGCCACGGCCTTACCGCTGTTTTCCTGACTGATCAGATGAACTCTTGCATTATCCCGGAACGCTTCCTCCACTGCCTCACGTGTCCGGTCGGATGAGCCGTCATCGACCACCCATATCTCCAGACGTTTATAATCCGAAGCCAATACGCTCCGAATCGTTTTTTCTATAACCTTTTCCTCGTTGTATGCGGGTATGATCGCACAAACCTTGGGATTAAAACCGGTTTTGCTATACTGCTTTGACCGTCTTGCGAGCACCAGATATGCCAGCAGCTTTAAGTAATGCAACAGCAGAAAAGCAACCATAACACGGTTAAGTACCTTTAGCAGCTGTATCCTGAACGGCAGCATCCGCCCATAATAAAACATCTCAAGCTGCAGCGGGTAAAAGATGTGAAAATATAACCATATCAGAAATCCGCCGAACAGTACGCACAGCAGAATAAATACCCGTTTATGTGTCGGATCCGAGAATATCATTGAATCCACTCCCTATCTAAAATATTAACTGACTCACCGAGAAGGAAGTATAACACTTCTCTTTTTGAAAAAAAAGTAACTTTTGGTTACTTCTTTTTTCATGATTTTACGTTAAACCATATATGTCTTACTTTTTTATTTGACCCAATCACGCATGGTAAAAAGGAGCCTGTCACCACCCGAGGGTGGTGACAGGCTCCCTTATGTTACATTATTCTTTTATCCTTCGCTGATCGTAAAATTACGTCTCAGGTACTCTGTCTTGCCCGCACTGTTGACAAGATATACTCTCATGGTGTAGTTTCCTGTCCATGCACGGAAGCCGTTGGACTTGAAGCCGTCCCATGTATATGTGAACGTTCCGCTGTCCTTTGTAGTCTTGCCCTCGTACGTGTAGACGATCTCTTCGGTATCGTTGTACATGATATCGACAACGACCTTAGCGCCCTTGCCGGTGTAATTGAAGGTGCCGCTGTAGGTATCACCGTCCTTGCCGACGCCGTACTTGAAATTGAGATTGCTGATCGTAGGCTTCTTTACGACAACGGGCTTCTTCTTGACCTCGAAGCTCTTGGTAATGGTGGCGGTTCCGCCGCTGTTGGTCGCTGTGATCACCACATTGTAGGTTCCTACGGCATATCCGCCGATAGAGAACGAAGTCGCGATCTTGCCTGCCGAATAGGACTGGTCTATCACCGTCTGTTTTGTGGTCGAACCCGACTTGACCGTGACGGTTACCTTTGAGAACTGGGTCGTGTTGAACGAAACGCTTCCGAGTCCGGTGTTGCTGTCTGCGCTCACACTGACGTTTTTGATCTCTGCCTTCGGCATCTTCTTGACCTCGAACGATGCGGTCGCAGTCTTGGTCGCGCCGTCGATAGTCTTGGCTTTTACCGTGGCTTTATAGGAGCCTGCCTTGAGCCCGGAACCGAGGTTGAACCAGTAGGTGGCGCTTCCCTTGCCGCAGGTGTATGACAGGGTCTTTACCGTGCTTCCCGAAGAATTTTGTATCGTTACGGAGATATCGGAGCCGACCGTCAGATTGGTATTAACTCCTGCTATTGCCTCTTCGATATAAACGTATTTCTCGCCCGAGCTGCCGATAACCGATGCGCTTAACGAAAGGCTCTCGGTGGGCTTAACAAGCTTGAAGGAAACCGATTTTGTCTTTGATTTAACAGTCTTTTTGGACTGTTTTCCGTCCGCTCCGACCACAACTGTATCGACAGCGGTATAGATCTTGGCCTTATATGAGCCGGTTGCTGCGTATTTGCCGTTCTTGTTCTGAAGGTTCCAGTAAACGATGCCGGAACCCGTTCCGTCTTCGTTGATCACACTGTCGGTCGTTACCGTCGCGATCTTTTTCTTTCCCTTATAGATCACGGCATAGATCTTTCCGCCGGCTACATTGTCAACAATAAACGATGCATATTCTCCGTATGCTCTCTCGACATTCTTCGAAGAAGCTTTGGCGGATTTGATCTGCGGCGCTCTTGTGATGCCGAAGCTGAAGCTGTCGGTAAACGTTACGATCGACTCATTATAGACGTCCTCGTGGAAATGATTGTCCTGCCAGGAATCCGAAAGGGGATCGTTGGAAAACTCTACCGTGATCACGCCCGAAATGCTGGTGTCGCCCGCTTTTGTCTCATAGATGTAGCTCATGAGCTCTTCGGCGGTAAACTTGATGGTATGAGGTGCGTACATACCCTTGATCGCGTCGGTATGTATAAGTCTGGACTTCTTTGATCCGACAGGGGTGTAGTAAATGCTTACAAGTGCCGTATAATCGTCCTTGAAGAAAGCATCCGAAACAGAGAAATCATCGTCGCTGCCCCGGTTAAAGAGAGCGCAGTAAGACCTCGCGTAGTCCTCATCCTCACCGAAGTAATCGTCGTATTCATACAGCGATGCACTGCCGTATGTAGTCTCCAGCTCATACATGTACTTCTGCATGTTGATCGGGAACGCAACCTTAAATGTCACGCTCTTGTCCTTATCCAGGTCCATGTTCATGAGCTTGCCTTCGCAGGTAAACGGAACGATACCATCGGACATCTTTGACATATCGCGCTGGATCATGTACTTCTCGGGAACTACATAGAAACCGCACTCTGCCGCTTTTTGGTTTAATGTCGTATTATACAGGACTACCGTATAATAACCGTTGGTCTTGAACTCGGTATTTACGGTCAATTCGTTCTCCTTGCCGAGCTGGAGCGGAAGCTCGTCCAGCATGGACATGAAATCCGCGTTCGGCAGGAAGCTCTTTTTATCGTAATTATAGTAGGTCGAAGGTCCGTATATGATATACAGATGATAATCACAGCTGATATCGGAAACGGTATAGGTAACCTTAAAGTTCTTTGCCTGCGCCTTAGTGTAAACCGAGTACGCGGTCTTAACGCTGTCGCCAGTGCTGATGACATTGCCGTTGTCGTCGGTGGCGCGCTTAACGGTGATAGGTATAGAAGATGTCTCATCCTCGATACTGTCGTCCCATCTATAGCGCTTCTGCTGAACCAGTTTTACATAGTACCTTCCTCTTTCGGAGAAATGCACCTTTACCGTGATCTGATTCTCTCCCACTTTCAGATCGGTCTCGGGCGATACGGACTCTTCCGCGATAATATTGCCGTCCTCGTCGAGCACTCTTGCATACAGGAGATATTCAGTTCCGTAAGTAGGATCCGGAACATGGGTCTTTTTGTTTTTGAACTTGACAACCACTGACTGTGCGGATCCGAGAGTAAAGGTATCCTGAGCCAGTCTGACATCGGAGATCATTTCTTTGAGAATCCAGTTTTCTGTCGTGGGTGATTTTTCCTGTTCCTCGGCTATCTCCTCAGCGGTCTTTACTCTGTCCCTGCTGATCTTAAACGGTACCGTATATACGGGAACATCTTCCCAGTTAAAACCTCCGTGCGATACCATTCTGGCGATACAGAATATCATGTCGAGCTCTTCCTTATCACCGACGGTCCTGACCAGTGAGCTATACCTGTTAAAGCAAGCGTCCTTATCAAACCAGATATAACCTGAGTTTCCGTAATACCTAAAATAATCAGTATTGATACTTGTAGCGGGAAATTCCGATAAACTCGTAGACAGCTCCGCCTTAATGGTAGGCGGGATCTCGGCAAACAGATAAGCCGTGTAGCAATTATCGGCATCACAGTAACCGGAAGGGAGACTCGTCAGATCAAACGAAAAGTCCACTTCCTGCTCATAATCCAAGAAGGTAACGTTGATGTTTGTGATGGCATCCTCTATCTTCCACTCACGGTTATCCTCATATGTGTAGTTCTTATAGAAGATATCCTCTGCAGCTTCGGTAACATGACCTGCGTATGCGGGCACGCTCTTTGCCAGTACTGCCAAAACGAATGCCATACATACGGCAGCTGCCGCACTGAGCATTCTACCTGCTGACAATGATTTCCTGAACATAAGTAAACCTCCGTTTTTTCCTAAAGGAATAATTTCTAACAATCTCATATTAGCATAAGTACATATCAAATGAGAAGTAACCTTTGGTTACCATTTGAGGGTCTTTTACAAAATATTCAGGCAGCCAATAACTGTATTTAGACAGCTAAAAAGCAGTATGATCAGCATTCAGTCTCGAAGCTATACTCTCCGGCCCCGACAGTCTTCACCTGTCCGTCCGGCAAACGTACCTCGGCTTCGCAGTTGCACGGCACAGAAACAGTATAACAGATCTTTCCGTCCTTCTTCTCCCACCGGCTCTTTACCATGCCGAAGACGCTGTTGTATTCCGCCTCAGCGAAATTCAAGCTTCCGCCGGGTCTGGGTGCGATCATGAACCTGTTCTCACCGGCGACATTGATGCCGCACATCGTCGAGAACAGCCATTCCACCACGGCGCCTTTTGAAGAATCCGTCGCGCTTTATGGTCAGCAGGTTGAGATTGTCGGTAAAGGCCTCCGGAACACATTTACTGTTTTCATATCACTCCCGCGTAGTAGTCCTTCCTTGCGAACAATATGGTATCGTATTCTTCCTGATCAGTGGTCTCCTTATAGACGCCGACCGATCCGGCAAGCGATATGAAGCCTGCACCGTCTTCCACAATGTCGTCGAACCGGCTCTTAAAGAATTTTAACACTCCGTCATAGGTCTCAGGCACTTTTACGCCGTCATAATAAATATCCGCCGCGTCCACATATACTACTTCGAGCATCTCAAACCTGTAACTGCTGTCATAGTAAACATGGAAACACCCATAGATATCGGTCTCTATATCCTCGTCGCCTTTATGGAACGAATCCCCGGGTTTCCCGAGGATCTGCCACACTTCCTCACGCAGCGTACCAAAGGCTATTCCGTTGACAGATACGAACGGAACAGCACGGATTTCTGTTTTTGCCATATGTAAATACCTCACTTGTAACCGCCTTCTTTTTTTGCTCCAAAAGACGTTCATCGTAATCATCGAAAAGGATCGGAAAAGTCCTTTTTTCAACCCTTTCATCCAACGCCCATCTTTTTCATCCGAATTGGCCGGTTTTTGGACGAAAACTATTTGCTATCCGCTCGGACATAAAACGTGCTTCTGCCCGAACCTTCTCTGATGATAAGTCCTTCCTCGGTTAGTTTCTTTAATGCTGCCAATGCAGACGATCTTCCTATGCTCGGACAATGAGCCACAACATCCGCTCCCGTAAATTTACCGATTTTTTCTGCGGTGTACTTTTTGACAATGTCGTATGCCGTACTGCCGTTTCCGCTTTCAGTCATTAATCCGACACGTTCTTCAAATTCTGTATAACAGGCCAGAATTGCCTGTAGCATATATCTAATAAACGGAGTCGGATCATTTTCTTCTTCATGCCATCCTGCATCGGATTCTTCAAGAGTATCGTAATAACGATCTTTCGTTTTCTCTATCTGCTTTTCAATACTGATATATTTCCCAACGCTATAGCCGTTTTTATACAGAAGGAGCAGCGTTAGCAGTCTGCTCATCCTTCCATTGCCGTCATTAAACGGATGGATGCATAAGAAATCGCAGATAAAAGTCGGAATAAGAATCAGAGAATCTATTTTCTCGTTTGCAATAGCCTGTTCATAGGCATTGCACAGATTCTCCACAGCATCCGGTGTGTCATAAGGTGCAATCGGCGTGAATCTGGTTACAACGGTTCCGTCAGGTTTTGTTTCGTTAATGTAGTTCTGCACATTCTTAAAATGTCCTCCGTATGAGAACCCTGCTCTTTTCAGAAGATCCCGGTGAAGCTGAAGAATGTACGAAGGACGGATTGGGATATATTCATTGCTCTCATGAATCGTATTCAGAACGTCCCGGTAACCCATAATTTCATCTTCATCCCTGTTTCTTGGAGTAGTTTTCTCCGCAAAAAGCTGCTTCATACGAGTAGCGGTTGTGACAATGCCTTCGATTTTATTGGATGCCTCTGTACTCTGTATTTTGGCAATCTCAACAAGGCGATCCAACTCCACAGGCTTTTGACGGATGAATAAATCCTGTCTTCCTTTGCACTCGTGAATCTTCGCAACAAGGTTCAGAATATCAGTATCCCATGCTTTGTCATATAGTCTGCTATAATCAAACGATCTCATTAGAACTCCTTTCGTCCGGCGCTTCTCTTTTCGTCCAATTATAGTCGATTTTGGACGAAAAATCAATCTGTTGGACAAAAGAAGGCATCGGAGCGCTCTTCTCCAATGCCTTTAGGATCACTTCTTCTTTTTTATTCCCAGTACACACCATCTCAGGAAAGGTATGCGGCTCATGATCTCATACAAAAGATATGAGCCCGCGAATGCTGCTATTGTGACCAGCAGGTATACGATGATGGGTGCAAGAGAGGGACACAGTGTATGCAGATACCATCCGCTGACTGCGATCATCAGATAATGGAACACGTATAAGCCCCATGATTTTTTGCACATCCACTTTGAGAAAGGATTCTCAAAATTGCCCCATTTTTTCATGAAGGCAAGAATACCGAGAGTTCCAAACCATGCGAATACGTTGCACATGATCGTATCCAGGACCTCATGATCCGGATAGGGCTGACCTATATAAAGTATTACAAAAGCGATACAGGCAGCAAGTGCAAGTATGCTTAAGATCAGCCAGTTTTTGCCGATTCGCTCCATCACTTCATCATGAGACAATACAAAATAACCGATCAGAAAGCCGAGACCATAGATACCGAATCTGTACACCACTATTATCGGTGTGTTAAGTATCTGAGCCGCTCCGTATACGGGGATAACAAGCAGCATGACTGTCAAAAGATTTGCTTTGCCACATACTTTGTAGAATCTGTCTTTTTCTATCTTTCTGATAAGTACAAGTATCAGGCTGAAGATCCAGAGCATCTGAAGATACCACAGAGGGCCGGAGCCGCTGACTGCCATTATCACGAAGAGAACCGGCTTCGGCACATTGCTCATGGAGTCGAATGCGCCGGATATCAGCATGTTGTAATAGCCGAGAATCCACCCGAACACCAGAAGACCGATCGTTGAAGGCACAAGATATTTTCTCGTCCTTACTTTTATGAATTCCTTCTCCGTTCGTTTGTTCAGTTCATAGCGGGCTGACATTCCGGACACAACAAACAGAAGCAGCATAAACCACGGATAAACTATGTACTGATATGTATCCTGGGGCTGATGTTCACTGAAGGGACCGATGATCCCATGCCGGGATACGCCGTTGAACATGTATATTACATGATAGATAACAACCAGTACTACTGTTATCCAGCGAATATTATCCAAGTATGTCTTTCTCATATGTCTACCACCTTTGTATTATGCCGGTCCTTTCTTTACTCAGAAAAAACCTTAAACCATTCAGTAAAAGTTTCTTTTGGCGGGATCGCTATACCACGTTCTGCATCACCAAGCAGGATCAATGTATCACCCGGTTTTATTCCGAATATTTCACGTGCCTGTTTGGGAATCACGATCTGCCCTTTTTCTCCTACAGTTGCTGTCCATGCATATTTTCCGTCCGGTGTATTCATTCTCGTACTCCCTTGGTATGAATAGTATGATTTATATTACTAATTATACTTGCCTTTATTTCATTGTCAAGAAAAAACCGGGGATTTCTCCCCTGATAGTTATTGCTTTATTATAAAAGAAGTAACCAAAAGTTACTTCTCATCCCCTCCCTCATTTGATATATTGTATACTGATAGCGCACGGAATTTATCTGTGCCGGATAAAAGGAGGATATATTTTATGAGAGCTAGGACCCGCATCATCCTTAAAGCATTCATGGCACTGGTACTGTGCCTCGGCATGCTGATCACGGTAATGCCCGCGACGCCTGCCAGCGCGGCAAAGATGACCAACAAAAAGGCACAGAAGATCCTTAAGAAGAAGATCAAGAACAAGTTCTGCAAGTACACTTTCGTTGATCTGGACAAGGACAAGATCGATGAGATGATCGTTTTCACCTACAGCGGAAAGTTCGTTGACGGCGATGACTCGAAGAAGACGATCACTGTTTACAAGGTTTCGGGCAAGAAGGCAAAGGCAGTTTTATCCGATTCCGTCGAGGGCGATTACTTCCACCCCGAGTTCAGTTTTAACCTGTATTATTACAACAAAAAGAGCTATATAACCGTTCATGAGATCCATGAGGGCTACTCTTTCCATACCACCTACGTATACAAGGACGGCAAGTATACTGTCTATGCGGGCACGCAGGAAGATATCTCTGAAGAGGATACGATCTACTATGTAACCGGTATTGACGGAGACTGCACCGGGGCAGACTATGAGAAGGCGACCAAGAATATATTCGCGAATGAGCTGGCCTGCGAGATGCAGCTGTGCGCTGCCAAGACGGCCAATAAGTACATCAAGAAGCTGCTCAAGGACAAGTACGACCATTCGGTTGAGATAGAAACCATCCCGGCGGGATCAAAGTATTCCTACAGTGATTTTGACGGCGACGGTCTGCTCGAAATGATCGTTCAGACCGGCAAGAACAGCGGAAATATCCTGTATGTCACCGACAAATATACCGCTTCATCCGCTTTCGGGGCATGGGATATGAGCTATACACTCGATGCTGAAGGCAACTACGTTTGGGGATGGGATGCATTCCAGTATGACAACGAGAACGGCACCGCACTCCGGTACGTCGGCAGATGGATGGCAGATAATCAGTTCTACATCGACGTTGTCAGCGAAGGCGAGAAATATGTGTTCCACATAAAGTATTATCCCAATGCTTTCGACTCCGAGGAATGGATCTACTTCACCGACTATCTCGGAGAGAGCGAGGACCTCATGGCTACATTCTCCTGCCTGGACGGCGGTACACATATGACGACCTACACCGACAGGGAGACCGGCGAAGAGATCAGCGACTTTGAATACGTCGGCGGCTCTGAGTTCTACATCCCTTACGATGAGGGCATGACCTGGCTCAATCTGGACGATCCTGACGGCAGCCTCGGAAGCGGCGTAACGTTTGAGCAGATCAGAAATGATGATTGAATAAAATGAAGTAAAAGACATGAAGACATGGGGACGGTTCTTCTGTCTGCTTTAGTTCGCAGACAGGAGAACCGTCCCCATGTCTTCCCCGTGTCTCGTAAGCCCTCTGTTTACAGCATTATCCCGTTCACCACGGCGCGAACCCTGTGGTGATGGTAGAGCTCCTCGTTCGGTCTCATATTGTGCATGTATGTAACGGCAAATTTATCGACAGGATCCGCCTCGACCCAGATGCCTGTGCCGCCGGTCCAGCCGAAATCGCCGATATGGCCGTTGTGTCCGTATTTCTGCGTGAGCAATGTGCGGAAGCCGAATCCGTAGCCGTAACCGGCCAGATAATCATTTTCAAAGTCCTTCATCTGCTCCGGTCCGAGCTGGTTCTCGTGCAGCATCGCGACTGTGCCGCTGCCCAGGAACTTGCGTCCCTTGTAGGTTCCGCCGTTTGCCAGCATCTGCATGAATACTGCGAAATCGCGTGCGC